>Ga0214164_1000578_pt1 | contig 23769 bp, 26 predicted proteins | sample TroBogepilimnion_13_FD_153003 | JGI IMG/M metagenome (GOLD analysis project Ga0214164, IMG submission 153003) | Freshwater microbial communities from Trout Bog Lake, WI - Practice 03JUN2009 epilimnion v4 | ecosystem: Environmental > Aquatic > Freshwater > Lake > Epilimnion/Euphotic zone ...
CATTACTCGGATATCAAGCTGGAACATATACTAGTGGTAATCTTACTTCTGGAGCTTATAATACTTTTATAGGAGCAAATGCAGGTCAATCAGGCCCAACACAATTACAATATTCTGTAGCAATAGGTTATCAAGCATTAGTTAATGCTAGTAACACTATGGCACTTGGAGGAAGTACTTCAACTACTCAAACTGCTGTTGTAATTAATGGTACTACCGCTGGTGCTCAGTTACAAGTTAATGCTGCTTCATCAACAAAAATAGGTTTAATAGTTCATAATGCCACATCATCTTCTGTTGATATACAACAATGGCAAGTTGATGGAACAACTTTACTAACACTTGGATATACAGGCACACTAACATTCAACACAACTACCAATAATCATATTGTATTTGCAACCTCTTCTGCTACACCAGCTTCAAATGGACAATTTGTATGGAATGGCACAAGTTTCCAAATTTATAATACAGCATTAAAAACTCTTCTTTACACAGATTTTTCGAATGTTACTGGTACTTTAGGAGTTGGTAATGGCGGTACAGGAGCAACCACCTTTACAGCAAATGGTGTGCTTTATGGGAATTCAACATCTGCTATACAAGTTACTGCTGCATCAGCATCAGCAGGAGCAATTCTACAAACTACAACTTCGGGTGGCGTTCCAACATTCAGCAATACATTAGCAGGAACATATACATTTAGTGCATCAAATGCTATTAATTTTTCGAATACAGCAGGAAATTATCATATTTCTTTTGCTACAATGATAACACCGTCAATAACTGCTAATGGACAATTTGTTTGGGATGGCACAAGCTTTAGAGTTTATAATTCTACTTCAAGAACTATAGCATATGCTGATTTTTCAAATGTTACTGGAACTTTAAGCGTAAGTAATGGTGGTACAGGACAATCTTCATTTTCTTCAACTAATTCATTATTATTGTCTGGGTCTACGTCTACGGGAAATATAGCTACTGTGACAGGCGCTGCTGGACTTTTATATGGAACAGCAGCCAATACTGCTCCCACATTTGCAACATCTATTGGAACTGCTATTACATTTACAGCAGGGCTTACAAGTTCTGGCACATTTACTATAGGAACATTTACTTTAGCACTTTCATCTAATTCAACTTTAAGTACAAATAATCAGACCTTGGCTTTGACTGCTTCAATGGGTAATGTAACATTTGCAGCAGGAACAGGAACATCTGCAACTACACATAATCTTGTTCAGTCGGGTACAACACAATATGTATTAGAATCTGCGACAGCACCAACCGCCTTAGGTGATATGTATTATGCATCAACTTCTTCTTATGCAACATTAACTAAATTAAGCATAGGAGCAAGAGGTAGTGTTATGGTGGTTTCTACTGCCACTCCAACACCTACATGGTTATCCCCTTCAGCTACTGCTGGCGTAGCGTTAATATCTGGCGGCACAGGTGCAGATTTATCATTTGGAACAGTTGTTGTTGCTGGCGGTGGAACTGGAGCTACAACATTTACCACAAATGGTGTGTTATATGGCAACTCAACTTCTGCTATTCAAGCTACTGCGGCTTCTGCCGCAGTAGGGGCAATTCTTCAAACTACAACCTCTGGTAGTGCTCCAACTTGGGCAACTTCATTGCCAGGAACATATACTTTATCAGCTTCTGGAACTCCTTTGACGGTTTCTAGTGGACAAATTGCAATTAGCACTACAGGCTCTTCAGGCGGATTATTATTAGGTGGAGACTTAGCAATTTATCGCGGTGCTGCTACAGAACTTTATGTTGTTGGAAATGCCACAATAGGATCAGCAACTGCATCTAATTCCGTTCCTACAGCATTGACTAAACGACTTTCGATTATAAATACAACTGGAATTGTGGGTCTTCAATTAGCTGTAGTTGATGGAACACTTAATCCTCGCGCAGAACTATTTTTAGATGGATCAACTAGTTTATATGGATTTGACAGTACTTATAGTAATACTAATGCACCACAATTTGTCATACGAGCACTTGGTGTAGAACAAATACGTGTCACTAATCTTGGTCAATTGCAAATTTCCTATTCAAATATTGCAACAACATCCACGCCTGGTTTCGCATTGCAAAATACAACAGCATCTACTTCAGGTGCTCCCGCACAGCAATCTGCTGGTATGGATATGATTGGTCATGTGTGGAATACCACATCTACTGCTGATAATACTGCAAGATTTAGAACTGAACTTCAAGTAACTTCTGGCGCAACACCATCCGCAACATTAGTTTGGAAATCATCTATTGATACTGGTACAGCATCTTATACCAATCGTATGACTCTGACTACATCTGGACTTCTTACCGTTACAGGTGGATTAACAATAAGTTCTGGTACATTTACAATTGGAAGTTTTACTTTTGGAGTTTCATCTAACTCTACATTAAGTACGAATGGACAAACATTAACTATTAATGCTTCTATTGGTAATTTTACAATTGGTGCAGGAACAGGAACTTCTGCTACTCAACATAATTTTGTTCAATCTGGTACAACACAATATGTATTAGAGTCTACGACAGCACCAACAGCATTGGGTGATATGTATTATGCTTCTACTACATCTTATGCAACAATGACTAAATTAAGCATAGGAGCAAGAGGCAGTGTGTTAGTTGCAAATGGAGCTACGCCAACTCCAACATGGTTGGCTCCTTCAGCTACTGCTGGTGTAGCATTAATATCTGGTGGAACTGGTGCAGATTTATCATTTGGAACAGTTGTTGTTGCTGGTGGCGGAACTGGGTCCACCACTTTTACGACAAATGGTGTACTTTATGGAAATTCAACATCGGCTATCCAAGTTACTGCGGCTTCTGGAGCTATAGGAGCAATTCTTCAAACTACCAGCTTAGGTGGTGCTCCAACATTCAGCACTACATTAGCAGGAACATATACATTTAGTGCATCAAATGCTATTAATTTTTCGAATACAGCAGGAAGTTACCATATTTCTTTTGCTACAATGGCAACTCCATCAATAACTGCCAATGGGCAATTTGTTTGGGATGGCACAAGTTTTAAAGTATATAATACTTCATCAAGAACAATATTATATGCTGATTTCTCAAATGTTACTGGGACTTTAGGCGTAAGTAACGGCGGAACAAATATAACATCTTATACCGCTGGAGATATTATTTATGCAACTGGTTCTACTGCTTTAACTAAATTGGGAATTGGAAGCACAAATGGTGCAATTCTTATTTCAAATGGTTCAAACGCACCATCTTGGGTTACCACAATTCCTACATCAATAACTTTTTCAAATGGTATTATTTCCAGCGCTACTGGTATTGTTTCAAATATTTCTAATATTACAACTACATCTACACAAGGTTTAATGATTCAAAATCCAACAGCTTCCACTTCGGGCGTTACACAACAACAATCGCCAGCATTGGATTTCGTTGGTCATGTATGGAATACCACTGCTACTGCCGCCGATAATACTGCAAGATTTCGACAAGAAGTCCAAGTTACTTCAGGAACAACTCCTTCAGCAACTTTAGTTTGGAAATCTTCAATTGACACGGGGGCAGCTTCATTCACCAACAGAATGACATTAACGTCTTCAGGTTTACTTAGTGTAACTGGCGGTGTTACGGTAACTGGTGCCAAAACAACATTAGCTGCAACAGCAACTGGATATGCTTCACTTAATATTCCTTCAGGAACTGCTCCATCTTCCCCAGTCGCTGGTGATATGTATTATGATGGAACTATTCTTAATTTTTATGATAATACAAATGCTAAAAGAATCAATAAAAAGCAATGTATAATGGTATTGTGTGCTGCATACACACCAAGTGGAACAGGAGCTGATGCGGCAGAATATATGATACCTTACAAGGGCGATGGAACAACATCTATTACTTGGTATGTTAGACGAATTAATTTCCGTGTACAAACCGCTGGTGGCGCTCCTCAGATGACAATTGAAAAATATACAGGAACTGGTGCATTTTCGGCAACTACAGTTGGAAGTGTCACATTAGGAAGTGGAGCATATGAAGGAAGCCAGACATCATCATTCACGACATCGACGCTTACAAGTGGTGACAAAATACGCTTTAATGTAAATACATTGGCTACAGCTACTAACTGGACGATAGAGATTGAATTAGAGGAAGCATAATGGCAACAAGAGTGCAAAGTCTATCATCTGGTAGCGGTAATGGCGGAGCCTTGCGAGGAACCGCCACTACGTGGACCTTAACACTTGGTTCAACTCCTATAGTGGGCAACACTTTGATTCTCTATATAGGGGCAGTGAATGCTCTCAGTATCACCTCGATCGTTCAAGGTGGCTCAGGCACTAGCTGGACATTGGCGACGTCGTCAACTAACACCAACACTAACATTTATGTGTATTATCTGAATGTCACTTCGGGCTCTAATACAACGATCACACTCACATTAGGCTCTGCTAACAACAAGTTCTATTCAATCTGTGAAGAGATGTCTGGAATTCAAACAGGAAGTATTCTGGATAAATCGGCAGCTAACGCGCAAACGTCAACCAACAGTCCCGTGACAGGAACCACTGGCACCACCACGTCAGCTACTGAATATTGGGTTAATGTACACGCATATTACAGTGCGGCCAGTGGTGATCCTGTGCCAAGTTCACCGACGAACAGTTATGCGTTTTATAGCACTACACCTACACATTGGACCGATGCTGGATGGACTGGTGGAGCAGCAGTCCTCACGCCCACTGACTTTGCAGGCATGGTGATGGAATACAAATCTGTTTTGACAACAGGAACAGCAGGCGGCGGATTTAGCGATAGTTCTTTAAACGCGGATAACTATAACTCACTTGCTTTGGCTTTCTTTGCCACCGCTGGCGGGGTTGTGGCCCGAAGACGTTGCTCAGTAACAATTAATTAATGGAGAATAATTATGGATTTAGAAAAACAATTAAAAGACGAAGACATTCCTTTTGTAGACATCGACAAATTAGCAGAAGAAGGTGAATCTGAATTAGAAGCATCATCTCTTGCAGCTATTCCTTTAAAGGATTTTCAAGCAAAATTTATTGCGACAGCAAAATCTTATTTAGGCATTAACAGAGATAATAATTTGCCTCAAATTGCTAAGTTTTTAGCACTATTTAATTTGCCAACCAAACAAGATGGCGCTTGGGTTCCATTTTGTGCCGCAGGAGCGAGTTATGCCGCAGTTAAAACATATTGTGATATGACTAATGTCCCTTATACTGCCGATAATTCTGTTCAGGTATTTAAAAAATACTTGCCAGTAATTAAAAATCTTTATTTTTATCCTAGCCCTTCTTGTTTGCAAATTAAGCAAGATGCAGTAAGCAGAGGTACATGGACGACTAGTAAAACAGGTGTTGTAAGCGGATGTTTAGTAGAATACAATTGGGAAGGCGGCGACGTTCCTCACCATGTTGGCATTGTCGAATCACTTTCTAGTGATCATCTAAATACAGTGGAATTTAATACTGCTGTACCTGCTGGCGGCAATCAATCAAATGGCGGAGAAGTTGCCCAAAAAATAAGAAATTACAATTGTGTTGTGGGATACGTGAAATTAAAATAATCTAAGTAACTTCTGGATATTTTAAGCGTATAATATTATTATGAATAAACTATTTTTATCATTTATTATGATTTTGATGGTATCTTTGTCTTTTGGACAGAGAAATCATCAAAATCATAATAAATCATCAAATACTATGCATTACAATAGTATTGCGAACAGATCAAGAAACAATACAATTTCTCATCAAGACTTTGTATACAACCAACGCCGTACAAGATGGAATGATCATCGAGATTATCGCACTTTCCGACGTCACGATGTACTCCATTCTGATAGATGGAGAGTTAATTACGGAACCACTATTATTCTTTGCAATCATTCTTTCGTAACAGATGAAATTATTATTGACAATGTTGTAATGGTGCCTTTATGTACTGCTTTAAATCAAATTGGCGCAACATATGAGTTTTCCGAAGATGGATACACAACATACATTAGATATAACAATCTCAGAATTGAATTTCAGCAATGGCGAGAATGGTATTATATCAATGGAGATTGCTACGAATTAAGTGAAACAAGTCACTGGTACGGTGGACAAGTTTGGGTACCGCTAGAAGTTTTTAATAGATGGTATTAAAAAAGAAAGGGAAGATTTTTCTTCCCTTTCTTTTTAATTAGATATCCTCTGATTAGTATTCCTAACAACTTTCTTTTTCTTCATGTCATCGTTAGTAATTGTTTCCAGCACTTCAAACCCTGGGATTCTATCTAAAAAGGCCATTAAATCTAAACATTCAGAACCTTCTGTTCCTTTGGGTTCTACTTGAATCTTCCCATCTTTATCGATAATAAAATTTAATTCAACTTCTTTCATTAAACTAATTTCCTCGCAACGACATTGACTTTAACTCTATCCTTTTGGTTGAGTTCGCCGTCAATTTTAACGTTAAATCTTTGCTTCGCTAATTCTTTCTGAATAACAACTTTAGCATATGCTTGTAAAATTCTTTGAGGAACTTTAAGTGAGTTATCATATTCAGAACAAATCATATCGTATGATTTGCCATTGAAACTAAATCCAAAATCATTACTAGCACCAGTAAACTGTTTGTTTAATTCTGCTCTAGGAATAACGATTTCAGCTTTGTTATTTCGTCTATCTCCCAGATATCCATTTAAATTTACAGGAGATTCATGTACCTCTGGAGTGAGATCAAGTTCTTTGAGCGCATCTAGTAAACTACTTTTATCTACAATTGTGCATTGAATCTTTTTAAAGGCTGACATATTTATACCTCTTTGTTGAATGTAATCAACAATATATATTTTCAATATAGACGGCACAGTTACCTTTAAGCCGAGAATTTAGGCAAAATATCCTTCTGGGGCATTTTACATTTTGGACATACCCAAACATTAGATGCGACTTCTAAAGGTAGTCCGTGTTCGGAATAAATATCAACAATATTTAGCATATTTTGACCGTTAATTGTGGGTTCGCCTAATGAATTTTGACTCTTTATTGCGTTAATACATAATGTGCATCCTAATGGAAAATATTTACCATTTTTGAATTCTGTTATAAATCCAGAATCCAAAAATATAAGATCATTCCAATTAACGTTTGAAGGCAAATTTGCTTTCAAACTATTGACAAAATCTTCTGAATAAATTCCATTAGGAATAACAGGCATTATAATTCCTCGTCAGATGCTTCTTCGAGTATATCGCTAGATTGATTTTCGGAAGGATATTTATCTTCCATCCAGATATATACTGATGTAATTACATCGCGTAATTTCATAATAGTCGCTAAAGCCATTCCGCCAGCTTCTGTAATGCTAGTCGCATAATTATATCCTTCCACAACTACACTCGTGCTCTCATTGATAAGTTCGAGCATTTCTTTTACATCTTCAGGGGACATGTTTTTAATAGCTTTTATCATATCCTCTTGATGCTTTTTAGCCTCTTCTTGCATATGCTTAATATCTTCTTCTGTAAAAATGTCTTGTTGAATATCTGTCATAAATTAATCCTTTTTTAAAGCAAGTGTAATAGCCGCTTCTACTACCTGATACATGCGAATAGTTTTCTTTCCGCTACTATCTCTACAATATTGGTCAATTCTGTCCCATAATTCAGAAGAAATTTCATCAAACATAAATTGTTTTTTAAGATGCGTGTTTGTATTATTTACAGGAATAGGATTTTTAAGATAATTTTCTAATGCTTCACTGCAAAAAACTCGTCTTGTGCAGTTTTTGTCTAAAATTGCTATGTTCATTTGTTCAATTAACGATGGGGTTATATAATATGTTAATTTCTTTCTGCTAGAATTATCACATTTTCTCGTAAAACCTTGAGCTTTTTTTGCTGGTATTAACCCCGCTCGATATTTACGTTGATATAATTTTCTTTTAAGCCTTTTTGAACTTAAAGAAGTATCAATTATCGCCAATCCAGAATTGGTTTCTTCTTCTATATCCTGAAGATACTCTTCATAATTATCATATCCATCTTCTTCATCATCAATAAACATACCGCCTTCATCTAAATCGACAGTTGTTCGCGCCTTGTTATATCTATCTAAAAATTCATTATCAAGTTCGTCTTCGAAGTCATTATGAAAATATCCAAATATGTGCATGTTTTTCCACCTTAAGAAATAATTATGGGATATACAAGATATTTTTTACAAAAAAGAAAATCCTTTAGTCAATTTTTCGAACTAAAGGATTTTCCTGAAAATTGCACCCGAATAAACAGGCACTTATATACTGTTAGTATATTAGAATGTAGGAACAATGCCTAAAAGATATAAAGCGGGGCTTATTGCACTTAATTTTAATCTGATCCAATAACGATTTGGATTGTAGAGAAAATTCTTCGGAGTATCATTGAATGAGATGATGTTCTGTTCCTGAATGTAAAGTGGATCAGAGCTGATTTGACTAGTTGCCCAATCAGAAGGTATGCTTGGAATTCTGATGGTGCCTGAATAAGCAAAACTGTTAGGTGTTGCTTGACCGTCTGCGGTGTTGTCTTCTACTGATAAACTTGACCAAGTTGATCCATTCCAATATTGCGCTGTAAGTTGACTTCCAGATTGGAAACTTCCGTTTGCAATATTTAGAAGTACACCATTAAATTGTTTTGCACTACCAATATAGATGTAATCTGAACTTGATTTTAAAGAAGATACGCCAATTGTTGCGGATTTTGGATTCTCATAATTGTATACTTTAGCTCCGTTTACCATTGGAGTAGTAATGTCTGTTGTGACTCCATTAACATATTGAAGAACCTTAAATGTTCTATCCCAAGGTTCAAATGTATGCTCTCCCTTGTTTTTCGAGTAATTAAGCGTTTTTGTCCCTTCGGCTGTAACCGTAAATACAGTTCCTGTTGTGATTGATGGAGCCGAAAGAATAATGTAAATAAAACCTTCATCCAAAGCATCTTCAACATAAATGTTGTCAAAACTCAATATTAATGAATTATTTGTTAATGATCCATTTTGAGTTCCTTGAATATAAGACGCTTTTGTTGCCCCAGTTGCCGTAAGATATGCCGCTCCATTTGAAACTATTGTTGCAGTAATGCTGCTTACGTTATTATTGGCAGATATTAAAAGTCTGCTTAAAATAGCATTGACAGGCCAAGGTCCAACAGTAACTGCTATCTGAGTTGCTCCATTTTCAGTTGCTGGTGTGGTTACACTGGAACGTATAACTCTATTTTGATTTTCCATAGCTGATCTATAGCTCATATTTGTTTCTCCAAGGCATAAATTTTGCCAATATGCTAATATTTTCTAGTATAATACGTAGAATTCCTTGTTCAAAACATTTCAATTCTTAAATTAGATGATAATTTTGAAAAGAAATGTGCGATAATAGATTTTGGAAAACTCAACGGTGATCCTCTCCAGTAAGGGCATGAGGGGCTAGACCTTGAGTTTTCCAAACTCAGGTAGTGATAATATTATGAAATGTTTGATTGTTAGTCATATAGCCGATCTTGACGGTGTTGCCAGTGCTTTATTAGCTTGTAAATACATGCAGTCTCATAATTATGATCTAATTACATATAAATTTGCAGATTATGATAATGCTTATGATACAGTCGTCGATAATATCAAAGACAACGATTTTGTTTTTATTTCTGATTTATCTTGGAAACCAACAAATATTAATTTAATTGACCAATTATCTCATCTTAAAAAAGAAAATATTATTTTTGTTGATCATCATAAAAGTTCTAAAGAAGTTTTTGATGCATGGAAAGATAAAGCTACTATCTATTTTGATTGTTCTGGTGATAAATGTGCTACAGATTTAATATGGGAATTTGCAAAAAACGATATCGAAGCAAAAGATAAAGAAATTCAAGAATGGGCAAAAGATAGATGCGGATCGTATTATGTTGAAGACAACATGCCATATTATCAAGAATTAGTTAATGCGGCTCATTCGCGTGATCTTTGGATAAATGATAATGACAATGGATTATATCTAACAAAAATTATTACAGAACTTGGAGCAGAGAATGTATTTCTTGAATTAACCCGTCATATGAAATATCTAAATGGATATTTCCCCGCAGAATGGAATCAAGCTATCGAGAAATATGATTTAAGATTTGCTAAATCCAAAGAACTTGCTGAAAAATCAGCTTCTATTACAGATATTGATTTATCGGATATTTCTGTTAAATTAATTACATGTTTTACTAATGGGTTTGTATCTGATATTGGACATGAATTTTTGACTGATATCGATGGATATGGATGGTTTATTACATTTAATTTAGAAAATTATACTCTTTCTATTCGAGAAAAAGAAGGTACATTTAAAAATACTGGAATTGGATGTAATGATATCGCTTCTAAATTTGATCCTAATGGTGGAGGGCATGTTTATGCCGCTGGAGCCAAACCTCATACTAATCAGTATTTTAGGACATTAGATCAATTGACTATTGATGCCGTAAATCATGTTAAAAGCCTCTGTAAATAAAAATGGAATCAAATATCAAATAATGGAAGTTTTTCCATTATTTGATATTCAACAATTAATTGAAGAACATGATGATCTTAAAGTAGCTCAAAAACGTTTAAAAAGACTTAAGGCCAAAGATCAAAGAATATTCGTGACTTATGAAATATTTGAATGTAAATCTAAAGAACGATTAGATGCAGAAAAAGAAATCGAAGATTTATTAAAATTCAATTCAATCCAACCCATTATATAGATATGCGTATAACACAAGTATCTATTATGCCCACTAATGCTTCCAAAGAGGCAGGAAGACCATCTCTCACCCCTGAATTATTAGCCGCTACTGGCGCACGTTATAGTCGCTCCAATGATGGATTGGATTCAATTGTAAGTAAAATTGATTTTGATAATCCAGATAAGTCAGTAGATAATATATTTAAAATGATTGATTATGGACATCAATCAATCGCTGATATGGTTCCAGTTGCAATGTTCATGGACGGTATAAGTATCTATTTAGCATATTATATCTGGTCCATTTGTTCTGTTGTAGGTGGGCAAGAATCATCAACACGTTATATCAAATTGGACCCATCAGGAATTATTGATCCTGAAACTTTAGGTATCCCCGAAAATAAAAGAAGCGAATGGTATGATTATCAAGTGAATGCTTTTAAGTGCTATGAACAATCTTTAGAATATTGGACTGAACTTTCCAAGAAACAACCAGATTTGATGCGGATTCCTAAAAGTCTATTAGATGATCCAAGTGAAAAAGCTCAAAAACAAGTTGAACGTATGCGAAGAAATTATGCATTTGATCGCTCAAGAATGTATATTCCTGTAAGCGTAGCAACAAATGTTATGATGGTACAATCAGCAAGAGCTTGGGTGGAATTAAGTCAAAATTTACTTTCGCATTTTCTTCCAGAATTTAATATGCTTGGAGAATTTATTGCTAAGGAATTAGATTTAGTTGCACCTAGATTAAAGAAATATGCTCGATTTAATGAAAGCACACGTAAAGTATTAGATTGGGAGTTCAATAAACTAATATCATTCAATAAATCACATTACATGTTATCTGATTCAGAAGATCGCACAGAATATTCTGTGCCTCCTATAGCTAATCTAATATATGATGATCTATGGTTTAATGATGAAATATCCTTGGATACTTTGAAATTTAGATCGAATAGATATTCTCCATTTATTTGTAAATTTAGAATGACACCTATTACGTTTGGCTGGAGAGCTGTTTCTATGGGAGAAATTCGAGATTTAAATAGACATAGAACTGGAAGTAAATATTGTCCATTATATCCTCTTGGATTTTATGCAGCTATCGATCAAGTTCCTCAGCAAGAAGATTTAGAGATTATTCAGAAATTCGAGAAATTTGGAGGAGAAGGGGCTATTTCAGCAAGAAATCTATTATTGGATGGTGATCCTACTTATATGTATTGGACTTTACTCGGAACTCAGTATAGTTTTATGCATACAACAACTATGGATAAATTCATCTATGAAGCTGAACTTAGAACTGGAATTGGAGCACATTATAGATACGCTAAACATTTACATGATGCTTTAGAGGAACTATATTTGGATTTTCCTGAAATCAAAGATATGATCTTTGAGGGTTCAGCAGAACCTGAATGATATAGGAGATGCAAAATGCCCAAAAATAATCGTTATGGATGGAAAAGAGATTTACCAGACTTTAGAGACATGAAGTTTGAAAGTGTGATGGAAGTGCAGTCTTTATCGACACTTCCATCATCTGTCGATTTACGCCCAGGAATGCCAGCAGTATATGACCAGAGTTCGCTCGGTGCTTGTACTGCGCATGCTATCGCTGCCGCTGTTGAATATGATTTAAAGAAAGAAAAACTACCAGACTTTATGCCTTCAAGATTATTCATTTATTATAATGAAAGAGAAATGGAAGGAACTATAAATCAAGACGCTGGAGCTATGATTCGAGACGGAATTAAAAGTCTTAATACAAAAGGCGTATGTCATGAGAATTTAATGCCATATGTTATTAGTAAATTTAAGAACAAGCCAAGTCAAGCAGCATATAAAGACGCTCTATTACATAATAAAGTATCTTATCTAAGTGTTGCTCAAAATGAACAATCACTCAAAAGTGCTTTGGCTTCAGGCTTTCCTGTTGTATTTGGTTTTAGCGTTTATGAATCTTTCGAGAGTGAAGATGTTGCTAAAACTGGAATTGTTAATATGCCTGATAAAAGCGAAGGCAATCTTGGAGGACACGCAGTTTTATGCGTAGGATATGACGATGCGACTAAAAGAGTTACTGTAAGAAATTCTTGGGGCGCAGAGTGGGGTATGCAAGGATACTTTACTATGCCATACGATTATATTCTTAATCCAGATTTGGCAGATGATTTCTGGACACTTAAATCTATTAATTAAATCTCTTTTAATAAGATAGTTGAAAAGTATTTTCAACTATCTTATTAGTTTTTATAATGAAACAAATAACCAAAAAATCCTTCTTTAGCTTTAAACGTTTTATAAGGAAAAGTTAAATGAAAATCCAATTTGTTCTTTACAATCAATAAGATCATTCCATTTTTAGGAATCTTTCTTTGATATTTTTGTATCGATTCTTCCGTAACTTTATCTCCTAAAATAAACATCGTTGGAGTTATATTATCTACATCTTTAATGTGTTTGGATATTTCAACGATAATATTATTGATTGATGATAGTTCTATGGTTTCATAAGCAATAGAAACACCCTTTAAAGATATGTTTTCAACAATCGCCTTAACAAAAATATTAAGAGAAACTTCTTCCCCTCTCATTGCTTTTCCTATTTCAAGTTCTTCAAATTCTATATTTTCTTCTTCCATTGATTTAGGATAAATATAATCAAAATCATTAAATAGTATGTCTTCTAAAGTAAAGGCCCATAATTTATTATTAAAGAAAGGACTAGAATCTTTAATTAATGAATTTCGAGCGTTTTCAATGTCTTCTTCATTCGGAAGATTGTTTGCATAAAATAAAACGAAATTCCATCCTCCACTATATAAAGCAGAAGCTCTTGAACATAATTCTGAAAGATTTTTACTCCAGATAGATGCTTTCTCAAGACAGATATAACTATCTGTCTCATTCATCCAATTTAATGATTCATTAGAAGGCTTGTTGCCAACAAAAATATAAAATTTTCTCAAGTTTATTTGAGGAGCTATTTTAACGCCAGCCAATAAAGCTTCGTTAACATCATTGCAAATTATTCCTAAAGAGTCATAAGACATGTGAATTTATCCGATAATTAAAGATGAATAGGATTGTACAACATGATAAGGATGCAATATGTAGATTCTAAAATGAGAAAAATTATTTCTCAACATAATCTCACTTCTCCGCATGAAGAAGGAGATTGGATTTGGTTATTGCATAATAATACAAATAAAATATATAAAGTAAAAGAATGTGTATTGTCCGTTTTTGATCACATTGAAAACAATGAGGCTTTTCCTATTTGGATTTGTTTAGTAGAAGGAAAAAATGTTAAATAATAGAAACAACTTACCGCCAGAAGCGATTAAATTGGCTTCAAAATTTACATATGATTCATCGATATTTAATAATGTACCTAAATTAAGATATAGCCATGTTGCAGATGAAAATTCACCAAATGCAGATTTACATGTATTAGGAATTGCTTTTGATCAAAATGCTTGCGGACATTATAGATTATTGTATCCTTTGATGAATTTAGCTAAACAAGGAGCGAATGTAGAAGTTATTCAAGCAGAGAATTTAAGTTGCCTAGATATGAATATGGTGGCAAACTCTAATTATGTTATCATGTCAAGATTAATAGATAAAGAAATGTTTAAAGCAATTAAAGTTTTAGCAGAAAGACTGAATATTACTCTGATTTATGAATTAGATGATTGTTTCCATGAAATAGATGCAGGTAATCCAGCAAGTAAAGTATTTAATAAAACTACACAAGATGGAAGATATTATATGTCAAGTATAGAATATGCGATGAAACACTCTGATGGTATCATTGTATCTACTAGAGAATTGGCTGGATTTTATGAAGAATACGCAAATAAGATACATGTTGTTGAGAATGGCTTAGACTGTAGCTTAAACACAAGAAAATGGGATGTTATTCCCAATAACAATTGGAGATATATAGCACATGATCAAGGTTGTGAAGTTAATGAAGATTCTTTACTGATTGGATGGGCTGGAAGTCCTACACATTTAACTGATCTGCAAGAAATATCCACTTGTATTAAAACAATAATTAAAAATAATCCAGAAGTAATATTCGGTATATATAGTAATGATGAATTCTCCATGCAAGTTGTAACGGAAGTTTTAAGACTTCCATATGAAAGATTTATGTTTATTCATCCTCGTTTATTTGTAAATTATCCAGAACCATTATCCTATTTTGATATAGGCTTAGCGCCATTAGCGAATAATACATTTAATAGATGTAAATCTGCGCTTAAATTAATGGAATACAATGCGCAAGCCACTCCATATGTTGCCTCTAATGTAGCACCATATACAAGATATCACTATGATACTGAATGCAGAGGGGGATTATTAGCGAATGATGTTGATGATTTCACAAATTGTATTCAAATATTAATTAATGAGCCTTCTATGCGAGAACAAATGCAAAGAGGCGGAATGATTTCAGCGAGAACACAATATGATGTAGTCAATACATCTAAACATTTAGGATATACTCTAAGACTAATTAATGAAAACCGTTTGGGTATTACAAGATATCCTTCTGTTATTGAAATGACAGATCAAATGAATGGTTTGCCAAAGCCTAAAAAACATATTGATCCAGAAAATGATCAATGTCCTTGTGGCAGCGGAGATTATTATAAATATTGTCGTAATCAATGTCGTCCAGCATTTGGCTAAAGATTATTTTTGATTGCTTCATATGGATGATTATAGTGTTGAAGCGCATTACGACAAATATCAATATCTCTCGGTGTAACAATATTTTTCTCAGGATCATCATGATTTTGATGAATGCAAAAAGTTTCGTCTTGCAACAGAGTTATTGTAGGAATATTTAATAAATATCTTCTAGCGGCAAAATCTATATCTACGCTGCCCCAAGTTGTAAATTCTGTAAATCCACCAATTCTTCTCCAAGTTTTTCGAGACATTCCTCCAAATACCCAAGATTCCCAATATGTATTTTTATCCATTTCTGCGTGAGAATAATAATCCAATTCATTTATGCTACCAGATTCATAAAATCCTTCTAAATTTCTCACATCTAAAGGGTTATTTTTCCAATCTACGGTATCGAGTTTATTTTGTTCGTCTATTGAAAGAAAATATATTTTTGATGTAATATATTTTTCGTGTCCTTTCATTTCATTCATTGCAGTTAGAGACATCCATCCTGGAATCACTTCTGGATGAGTGGCAACGATAAAATCTCCTTTAGCTGCTCGTAATCCTAAGTTTATATTACAAGCACAATCGCGCCATTCTCCATTTTTTCTTACAATTATAGAAACAATATTCAATTTCTTAGAATATGATTTAAGCAGTTCTTGAGTGTTATCTGTAGAATCATCATCAATAATAATAAGTTCAAAATCTTTAAAAGGCTGATTAGAGTATACTTCGAGGGAGCGTTCTAATAAATGCGCTCTATTATAAGTGACCATGACAACTGATAGCATAAATTAATTTTGTACATTATGCTAACGTTTTTGAGAAAAATATCGTAGATCATTGTGATAAAAGGAAAAAATATGTTAAAAACTATAGATGGAATATCAATTTTTGGAGAGCACGACGAAGGAACTTTGGTTCAGATTAAGAACGTTGCATCTGATTCAAATGTTGTGTCAGCGGCTTTATGCGCAGATGGACATAAAGGATATAACATGCCAATTGGTGGTGTAGCTGCTTATTTGGATCATATTGCTCCCGCAGGCGTGGGCTTCGATATCGCATGTGGAAATAAGGCAGTAATGCTTGATGTTTCTTATTGCGATATTCAGAAGGATTTACCAAAGATTGCCGATGAAATGTGGAATGCATTGTCTTTCGGAGTAGGAAGAACAAACAAGGAAAAGGTAGATCACGACTTGTTCGATGATCCAGCTTGGAAGGATGTTAATTTACTTCGACATACACAGTCTATTAAACCTTTGGCAAGAGAACAGTTGGGAACAATTGGTTCGGGTAATCACTATGTAGACATATTCAAGGACGAAAAAGATCGTATTTGGGTAGGTGTACATTTTGGAAGCAGAGGATTAGGTCATAAGATCGCTACAGAGTTTATTAAATTAGCAGGGCAAAATCCTAACGGAAATATGGACGAAAAGCCAGCTTTGCTTAATTCAAAAACTCCTGTAGGAGAAGAATATATTCAAGCTATGAATTTAGCTGGAAGATATGCTTATGCAGGGCGTGATTGGGTATGTGAAAAGATGGCTTCTATAATCGGAGGAAAGATTATGTACGAAGTACATAATCATCATAACTTCGCATGGCTAGAAGAGCATTTTGGAGAAAAAGTTTGGGTTGTGAGAAAAGGAGCTACTCCCGCATCTCCAGGTCAAAGAGGGTTCGTTGGAGGAAGTATGGGAGATAATTCTGTAATTCTCGAAGGTGTAAACTCTGAAGATTCTTCTAAGATGCTTTACTCTACAGTACACGGTGCTGGTAGAGTCATGTCTCGTACACAAGCGGCTGGTAAGTCAAGATGGGTGGATGGTAAGAAAGTTAGAGTTTCTGATGGTTTAGTAGATATGAATGGAGTTAGAGATCGGATCAAGAAGCAAGGAATACTTCTTCGTGGTGCTGGTGCTGATGAAGCTCCTGAAGTATATAAGAGACTCCCAGAAGTACTTAACTATCATTCTAATACAATCAGAATCATACATACATTAACTCCGTTAGTTGTATGTATGGCTGGAGAGAATGAATACGATCCTTACAAGGACTAAAATTAAAAGAGGATAGAAGAAATTCTATCCTCTTTTAATTTATAAAAAGGTATAATTGCATTAAATAAAGAATCTTTATCATAGATAGGCTAATCTATACGAGGATTTCTAAAATGAAGGTTCAAGCAACTTATAATGCAAGCGGTATCACTATTCCTGATGGAACTAATGTCGAATTACAAGTGGATGGAGGCGGTAATTTAAAAGTTACACAACCAGCTATCCCTGGTGGTAGCACCTATGAATCATTTACTACAGGCAGTAGTGATATAACAGATAATAGCGCACATCAAGTCTTTGCGGCTCCTGGAACTGGAAAACATCACTATATCACATCTATAACTGTAACTAATAACTCTACTACAGATACAGTCGTCTATATCAAAGACGGTAGTACAATTATCTTTTCTGCTCTAGCAAAAGCAGGAGCGGGTTTTACTTTAGAACCTAAGCCTTATCTCTATCAACCAACAGTTAATGCAGTTTTAAATATACAGTGTGCAACATCTGGCGCGGCTATTCAAGCTAATATAATTGGATTTTATCTTTAAGGAAATAATACATGTCTGATATACTTGAACAAAATGAAGTTTCTATGCAAACTAATATTGTTGCATTTGATACTAGCACAGGTAAAAATGGAGCAGGTGTTTCAAGTATATCATGGAACCATACAACATCAGGCAGTAATGTTGTATTACTTGTTGGAATTGTCACCGATCAATCATCAGATACCATTACGAGCGTTACTTACGGGCCTAACTATTTAAATAAAGTTGGATATTATACTGATGGCTCTAAATCTGTTTCATTGTATTCTATGCCTGTTTATAAAACAGGTACGTATTCGATTGTAGTTAATGCTAATACTACTGTGAATATGGGCGCTGTATCCCAATCATTCCAAAATTGTAACGGTATTATCGATAATGTGCAATTTGGTTCATATGGCGGATATACATTAACTACAACAATCGGTAGCTATGTGGCTATGATGGATGGATGCAGTAGTGCCTCTGGATTTAGTGCAACAAATACCTACTATGTCGGAGTAAGCGGTGTTGGATTTGCAGTTGGTGACTCTTCACCAGCCACAACCACAAGTACATATATAGCAGATAGCGCTTCAAATCCAATTACTATAGCATGCGAAATACATGCTGGTAGTTTTGGAAGTAATTTTGTATTAGCAGACTCTCAAACAACTTCTGGATGGACAAGAACTAATAGCCTAGTATGGAATCATATTTGTAATGGAACTAATATGATTTTATTAGTCGGTATTATTATCGGTGATACATCAAATACTATTACATCTGTTACTTATGCTGGAGCAACACTAAATCCTGTGGGTAGTATTATCCGCGATGAAAATACAGGAGATTCAGCCGTTTACTATTATATGATAAATCCGCCAACTAACGGCTTATATCAAATAAATGTTAATTTTTCTGGAACTGATTATGCTGTCGGATTCGCTCAAAGTTTTTCTGGAACAAGTGGAATTGTAGATTCTTATGGTAGTTTTGTTGGTATTGGTCCAGGTGGAACTATTACAACTACTCCTGGGGATGTACTTTGTGAAGTAAGTATAGGTGGTGCGCCTGGAAATAGTTTTACTGATCAATACGTATTAGCAGATGGAGCATATAGCGCTTCTGGATATACATATATAAGCACTAATAGCTTCTATCTCCATCATAATTATTTTGGATTTGGAAGTCCATCCCCAGGATTGATTGCTTATCTTTTGATTCACCCTGGCACAACACCTCAAACACAAACTTTAGTTGTTAATTCCGCTGCATATACAGGTAATAGCACAACTAGCCTTACGTGGTCACATACGAATTCTGGTAATCTACTTATTGTCAATGTTCTATTTAATGCTGGCTCTTCTAGCATTATAGGTGCAGTAACTTACAACGGTGTAGCCATGACAAAAGTTCCTGGAAGATCAGTCCAAGCTTTTGATAATTTAGTGCCTGCTCAATTTTATTTATATAAGGCTCCTATAGGCACTTATAATGTTGTTGTTCATGCCACATCTGGGACTAATATTATTGGAATGTCTGTGAGTTTTTCTGATGCAGGCACTTTGGGTGCGATGTATGATGATGCTGAATATGGTGACACTACTCAAAGCGGAGGCGCATACCAGATTCCTTGTAAAGCTAACGGAACATTATTGGATTTTATTGCATACGATAGCAGCACACAGGGAACTCCAGGTGCTAATCAAAATCTTATTAATTTTTCTACTACAAGTGGGGTAGCAATGATGTCTTCTGTCACCCCAATATATGCTGATGGAATCTATGGCTATTCATATACAGGATTGAATAGTAGTGGATTTATGAGCGATGCATTCTTTATCCCTTTTGCTCTTCCTTCAAATGGTTCTAATTATATGCTTCTTTTAGGAATTTAATGCTAATTTTTAGCATTAAATTCCTGTAGAATATATTTATGAAACCCAAAATCGCTTTATTTGATTTAGATGACAGTTTAGCAGATTATACTGGAGCGATTCGCAGAGACTTAGAATTAATGCGATCTCCATCTGAACCCGAGATGCCAGAAGATATCTGGAATCATCGTTATCCTGCCTATATCAAACAGAGAATCCGAACTTTAAGATCAGTACCTGGCTGGTGGTTAAATCTTGAACCCATTCCTGCTGGTATGTATGCCGTTGAATTAGCAAAAGAAATGGGATATGAAGTTCATATTTTAAGCAAAGGCCCAACTTCACAACCTACAGCATGGAAAGAAAAAGTTGAATGGTGCCAAAAATATTTAAAAGCAGATATTCATCTCGTTACAGATAAAAGCCTAATTTATGGAACTTTTTTGTATGATGATTACGTAGCATATATGAATAGTTGGTTAGTTCATAGACCGAGAGGTTTGGGTATTATGCCAAAAAATTCAATTAATAAAGATTATTCTCATCCACAAGTTATTCACTGGGATGGGGAAAATAAAGATGAGCTTTTTCGAGCAATGAAAATCGCTTATGATAGAGAAATAGGAGAAAGTTTAAATTTGTAGGACAATGAGCGGCGGATTACCATTATTAAAGTCAGATGCATACTCTAATTGTAGATTGGTATCACCTGAAGGAATTTTAATGTGTTTCATTTCAAGGAAACGCGCTAATTGGTATGTCACACGCAACCTTGCAGAAGTTATTCAAAATGATCCATATACTATTAAATTAAAGTTTGTTCCAAACGGAATGGGTAATAGCAAAGATGTATTTTATCTGACAGAAAGAGAAAATGTTTGTGTTGTTTGTGGCACACGAAATGAACTCACAAAACATCATTGTATTCCCTATTGTTTTAGAAAATATTTTCCAGATAATTACAAAAAACATTCATCACATGATATCGTTCTACTCTGTAAAAAACATCATCAAGAGTATGAAAGTATTGCATCAAAAATAAAGTTGAATTTAGTTTCTGTAGAAAAAACATACACTGGAGATAGAGATACGTGTATAGCAATTAAAGCTGCAAAAACAATATTAAAACATTATGATAAATTGCCTTATAGTAAATTTTCAGAGCTAATGAATAGGATAGAAAAAGTATGTGGGCCTAATTTTACTGATGAAGATATCAAAAAATTAGCCAGTATACGTCATTATTCACATGCCAATACTAAAATTCAATGGAAAGAATATGTTGAAAATCTTCAAGATTTAAACGATTTTATTGAATGGTGGAGGAAACATTTTGTGGATACTATGAAACCAAAATATTTACCTAAACATTGGAGCGTTTTTGGAAGATATCATCGCTGATATCTTCCAAAAAAATACGTAGAATAAATCATGTCTAACACATTTAAGATTTTCACTGGAAGTATTCATCCAACTTTGGCACAAGAAGTCGCTCAGAATCTCGGAATGCCACTTAGCCCAACTCTAACAACTCAATTTTCAGATGGAGAAACTCGTGTAGAAATATTGGAAAGCGCACGTAATAATGATGTGTTTATCATCCAACCTACATGTCCTCCAGCAAACGATACTCTAATGGAATTATGTATTCTTTTAGACGGATTTAAACGAGCAAGCGTAAAAAATATAACTGCTGTTATCCCATATTTGGGTTATGCTCGTCAGGATAAAAAGGTTAAGTCGAGAGAACCTATTACTGCTAAAATGGTTGCTGATTTTATTCAAGTGGCTGGAGCAACTCACGTCATTACTCTTGATGTACACTCAGAACAGTCTTTGGGATTTTTTGATATTCCTGTAGATAATCTTTATGCTGGACCAACTATTGCTGAATATTTTAAGAATTTAGGTTGTGTTGGAGACGATTATTGTGTCGTTAGCCCTGATACGTCTGGATTGGCAAGAGCGAGTTATTTGGCTAATGCTTTGAATTGTGGTGTCGCTGTTATTCCTAAACAGCGACCTGCTCCTAATGTTGTCGAGATGGGAACTCCGATTGGAGATGTTTGGGGCAAACATGTGATTCTATTTGATGATATGATGGATACATGTGGCACTTTTGTTAAGGCTGTAGAGAAACTTGAAGAAGCGGGAGCTTTAAGAGGGTATATTGCTTGCACACATGCTGTTTTAAGTGGAGAGGGCACTACAAGACTTAATAAACTTAAGCATTTTATTGATCATTGTGTTTGTATGGATACAATTCCTTTGAATGATTTTAAGAAAATGATGTTGGGAGATTATCTAATTCAACTTCCAAGTGCTCCACTAATTTCTGAGTCTATTCTTAGACATCAAACAGGAGAAAGCGTGAGCGAGTTGTTTAAAGATTGGAGAAGCTAATGCGAATTGGAATTTATGGAGGAACTTTTGACCCTCCACACCTGGGACATAATAATGTAGCAATTAATGTTTCCAAAATTTTAAATTTGGAAACATTAATTGTAGTGCCTACAGCTAAAAATCCATTAAAAGATAATACAAAAGTGTCTTCTGAACATAGATATAACATGTGCAAACTCATGTTTGAAAAAATCCCTAATATTATAGTTAGTGATTATGAAATCTATAAAAAGACTCCAGTTTATACTGTCGATACATTAGAATATATGCACAAAATATTCAAAGATGATGAATTGTTTTTGATAATTGGAGACGATAATCTTAAATCTATTCATAAATGGAAAAATATTGAGAGAATATGTGAATTGGCAAAAATTGCATTATGTCCAAGATTAGGATATAATGCAATTGAAAAACAGCCATCTTATTTACGTAATGCGTATGTTTATTTAGATAAGATTGAAGCGTTTGATATGTCTTCTACATATGTTCGTGAAAAGTTTGACATTTTAGAAGATTATAGTAACGTTCTTGATGAAGATGTCGTAGAATATATACGTTCCAATAAATTATATGAAAGGAAAAATTATGACTGAAAATACAAATAGACCTATGGTTGGCACTTGCGCCGTTATTAAACACAATGATCATATTTTGCTAGGATATCGTTGTGGCAAACACGCTCCTAATCTTTGGGCATGTCCTGGTGGACACTTGGAATACGGCGAACATCCATTTGAAGCTGTCATACGAGAAACAAAAGAAGAAGCAAACATCGACGTCGAAATAGATGAAGATTTTGACATGGGATGGAGCAGTAATGTATGGGAAAATGAAAATAAACATTATATTACTCTTTACATTCGATGTCGCCTTAAAGAAGGTTGTAGCCCAGAAGATGTAGTTAATATGGAACCACATAAACTTAAAGATTGGACATGGTTCCATGTCGATAATTTACCAGACAATATGATGCACGATTGTATGAAGGAATATCTAAGAAAATGAGCAATAAACAAAAGTTACTAGATGAACTTAAACAATTAGATAATCGATCAAGAGAAATTTTACTAGAGCTTGATAAAGAATATGTGATAGAACTCAAAGACAAACTCCAAAGTATGGGGTTTGTCTTTGATAATTCCATTTATAAAATGAATCATAAATATGGACAAATTACTCTTTCACATGACTTTCATACCGTTCCTAAAAATCTACTGAAATCTACATTTCAAGTATTTCTTAAAGTTCGAGCCTTAATCAGCTAAATCTGTTGCTCATCTTTTTAGATGCAGATTCGTCTTAATGGATTAACGACTACAGGCGTTGCGGCAACGCTCCTATCCCATTCGGCGTCGAAGACGCTATTTGGGAATACTTTTATAA
>Ga0214164_1000581_pt1 | contig 23730 bp, 7 predicted proteins | sample TroBogepilimnion_13_FD_153003 | JGI IMG/M metagenome (GOLD analysis project Ga0214164, IMG submission 153003) | Freshwater microbial communities from Trout Bog Lake, WI - Practice 03JUN2009 epilimnion v4 | ecosystem: Environmental > Aquatic > Freshwater > Lake > Epilimnion/Euphotic zone ...
ACCAGTAGGAACAAACGACAATAGACCAGCTATACAATATACTGAAACTGGAATGATGAGATACAATACTGATTTACAGTATATGGAAGTGTTTAATGGTACAAATTGGATAAGTGTTGCTGGAACTAGTATAGGTGTAACATTTAATGATGCTACAGATATTGGAATTGAAGCCGCACTAATGATAGGATAACAGAAATGACAACAGCTTTTAAAAACGTTTTAAGTTCAGGGTTAGGATCAAGTCCTACTACTGTTCTAACCACAAATGCCAGCGCAAAAACTACAGTCATTGGACTTAGTTTAACAAATGTAACTGGAAACGTATTGTTGGCTAGTGTACAACTTCAAGATACAGTAGCAAGTACTAGTGCATATTTTATTCAAAATATTGTAATACCACCTAATACCAGTGCCAGAGTTATTAACGGAGGCGAACGTTTGGTATTAGGGCCAAGTACAAATGTGATAGTTTCATCTAATCAAGCTAGTAGCTTAGATTTAGTAATGAGCTATGTTGAAATAAGTTAAGGAATAAAATTATGACATACTATGTTGGCAATGAATACAGTTTAAATGATATTTTAGGCGACGGTAACCCAAGATATTTTTACGGATTAACTCGTCAAGATGACGGTACTTTATTATTTTATAAAGTAGATCAGTTAAGTTCTCAAGCAAGTATATCTATAAATGTACCAGGACCTAATACAGGAAATTATGAAAACTTTGAATATGGTGTTGACTTTTTTGACGGTCGTTTGGCAACAGATCATAGTCGTCCATATCCTAACTTAGTTTTCGACCAATATCGTTGGGATAATAAAAATTGCTATTATTATCTTGACAGCACTACTGGACAGTTAGTAGTAAGAATTAATCAAGTTTATAACTATTCTCAAGCTCAAATAGTTAGCGCAATATAATAAGATAAGTAATAGAATACAAGGAATTTAGACATGGCCGCAGAATTTAAAATTGGAAGATTGCGTTTTACCTGGGTAGGCGCTTGGCAACCAACCCAAACTTACGCCCGAGACTCGGTAACTCAGTATCAAGGAAAAACTTATGTATGTTTAGTTCCTAATACTTCTAGCACAAATTTCTATAACGATTTGAATGCGAGTCCGTACCCTTACTGGAATCTAGTCGTAGACGGAAAAACATTTATTGGCAATTGGTCTCCTAGTACTTCTTATAGTTTAGGTAATTTAGTAATATTTGGTGGTAAAGTATTTCAATGTATCACAGCACACACTAGTACAGCATTTGCGTCCGATACTGCTAACTGGACTGAGTATAGTGAATTCACAGCATGGCATCCGTTGTGGACCGTTAATACCACATACGGTATTAACGATGTTGTGCGTTGGGGCGGCATTGTATACGAATGTATTGCTAATCATACATCGGCCGCAACATTAAATTTAGGCCTAGAAGCTAACCAATCTGCTTGGAAAGTTTTTTATAGTGGAGTAGATTATCGAGGAAATTGGGTTTCTTCTCATAGATATAAGTTAAACGATATTGTAAAATTAGATGTTGATTTATATATTTGTACACAATATCATAACTCTGTATCAACATTCGATCCTACTAAGTGGGCATTATGGATGCCAGGTATTGATAATTTCACCAGCTGGAATGTTGGCACTACTTATCAAGTAGGGGATACTGTTAGCTATGGCGGTTACGATTACGTAAACAACACTACAAATAATACTGGCAATGTACCATCAACTGATTCAACAGATTGGAAATTACTTAACACCGGTTATGAAATTAAATCTGATTGGAACTCATCTACATCTTATAAAATTGGAGATGTAGTTAGACAAAACGGACAATTATTTGAAGCAGTCGCAGACGGCACTGGATCTAACCCAACAGCATTCTTTGTTTCAACTTTTTATAATGCTACAGGTAGTACTGGCACAACATTAAAAGTAAACAGCACTACTGGAATTGTCACAGGCATGAATGTAATCGGTGCTGGCTTTACACAGGGACAATCGGTTATATCAGTAACTGATGGTTTTACAGTAGTATTGAGTTATCCTCCAGACGGCACATTAACAAATGCTGAGCCACTATCTTTTGTTGGAGTTAACTACTCGGCTTGGAAATTAATTGTTCCAGGGCAATACTGGACTAAAACATGGTTAGTCAATACACCATATTCTGTTGGTGATATCGCTGTTTGGAAAAATACTACTTATGTTTGTGTACAAAGTCATACTTCTAGTTCAAACAGTAGACCTGACCTTGATGTTAACAATACTAACTGGGTAATTTATGTAGCGCATTTTAGAAAAAATGCTATGAATACACTAGGAGACTTAGAATATTATTCTAGTAGTACTTCTAGTTATACAGCATTGCCTATTGGACAATCAACTTATGTATTGAAGACTGTAAACAATACTCCTGCATGGTCTAATATTAACGTAGTTCCTCAAGTGTACTATGTGTGTAGTCAGACAGGTCAAGATATTCCTACTTACGGAACTACATGGGATCAACCTTGGAGAACTATTCAGTACGCAACTACTACAGTTGGTGCTGGTGCGTTATATCCAATTTCATCAACATTATTAAAATTAAACAAAACATGGTTAGCTACAGAAATGTATCAATGGATGTTATATCAAAAATCTAACAATATAACTCCATTTAGTTCTTCTTCGACTTTCGATCAAACTAAAACTATTAGAGATGCTGGGTTTGTTATCGATGCTATGATATACGACATGACCCGCGGTGGCAATAGTCAAACAGTAGCAGCCGCGTTGGCTTATTTTGCCTTTGGTCAAACTAATCAATTTTTTGATACAGGAGTACAATCAGAAATTAGTTTCTTTATTGCATCTTTAAACTATTTGTTATCATTAATGCAAAATGCTGTAACAGGAACTTCTCCAAGCGCAAGTTATCAAGCGTTAAACAACGTTCCAGCTAGTAGTATAGTTTATCAAAATTTAAATTCTGGTTTGTCAATTACTATTGGTTCTAACGAAACTCAGGCTGGCGCAGTTATTTCTGGATTAATGAGCATTATTATTACTGCTTTAACTAATCAAAATACAGGAACAATTCCTACACCTAACTCAAATGTAAGCGGAACAATATTTGTTAAGACTGGAACTTATGCTGAAACATTACCTATTACAGTTCCTGAAAACGTTGCTATTGTTGGGGACGAGTTACGTGGTGTTATTGTTGAACCTGCTGTACAATTTGTTTCTACAACAAACGCAAGTAGCAGTAGTACAAATACATTCACAGTTCCATCTACCGTAGGTTTAACAGATCAAATGCCTGTACAGTTTGTTGCGCCGAACATCGCCAACGCAACTGGAATAACATTCGCAGGTTTTGGTGGAATAACACCTGGACAAACTTATTATGTAGTAGGTTCTACAATCACTCCGACTCAATTTGGCGTGTGCGCTAGTCCAACAACACCGTTCCTGGGCTCAACAGTATTAAACAGTAATATTATTTCCGATGTTGTTAATGTTATAGGACTTGCTATAGGAGCATCAGTAACTGGTGCTGGAATTCCTACAGGATCTGTAATTACAGGAATATCACTTGCTTCTTCAAATTTAGTAGCAAACTCAATTACAATTAATAATCAAGCTACTGCTACAGCACAAAATATAAGTTTAACATCTATTGGAGCTACAGTAGGACTTACAGATTCCATACCGTTAAGCGGAAATACAATGACTGTATACGCCGGCGATTGTTTAAAAGATATGTTCCGTTTAAGAAACGGAACAGGTTTACGTAATATGACATTAACTGGATTGTTAGGAACATTAAGTGCTCCAGACGCAAATACAATCCAACGTCCAACTGGCGGCAGTTTTGCCGCATTAGATCCTGGAACAAGTCCCAACGATACTAGTGCTTGGATTTTCCGTAGAAGTCCTTATGTACAAAACGTAACAGCATTTGGTAATGGTTGTGCAGCATTTAAGATTGATGGAAATCTACACAATGGCGGCAATAAATCTATGGTTGCTAACGACTTTACACATATCGTTAATGATGGTATTGGCGTATGGTGTACTGGTCCTAGTGCTCTAACTGAAGTTGTTTCAGTATTCTCATATTATGGTTATTCTGGATATTTTGCTGAAGCTGGCGGCCGCATTCGCGGAACTAACGGCAATACATCTTACGGCGCATATGGTGTTATTGCTGAAGGTTACGATCTTACAGAAGCCCCAGCAACGGGAACAATTTATAATCAATCTTCACAAGTTCAGGCAGTTGTACAACAAGCATACGGTACTTCAAGTCAATTATTAAGAATTGAATATCAAAATGCAGGCTCTGCTTATAGTACAACAACTACTAACTTATTAACTTACAGTAATAATTTTACTGGCGCAAACTGGGTGTCAGACGGTAATGTATCATTTAATAAAATTAATGTTGCTCCAACAGGATTGACAGAAGCATGGACATTAATCGGTGCGACCGGTGGCCCTGACGGAAGTTATGTTTATCAAAATATAGCCATACCGGCAGCAGGCTCTGTATATACTGGGTTAACAGCAACTAACATTACTGGTACAGGTGGTACAGGTTCTAACACTCCTGCCACATTCAACGTTACTGTGACTAGTAATGCTTATATTGTGACAATCAATAACGCAGGTAGTGGATATGCTACTACTAACCAATTGTTAATTTCTGGAGCAACACTTGGCGGTGTTAACAGCGTTAACGATTGTATTATTACAGTTACTGGTTTGTCAGGTAGTGGTATTCAACAAGTTTCTGTAACAGGAACGGTTCCACTTGGAAGCGCATTGCCTTATACCGTAAGTCTTTATGTAAAACAAGGAACTGCTCCTAGTATTGATATCTATGGAATTTTCTCAGGATCAAATACTTTATCTAGTTCTATAAATTTTAACTTTGTCACAGGTGCGTTGACATCATCAAGTTCTGGAACAGCAACAATTGGTTCTACAGTTATATCGGCATTAACTCCTACTAACTATGGGTCAATTAATCAGCAATTATCGACAACTAGCCCAACAGCCGGTTGGTATCGCTTATGGTTTACACTATATGATACCACAGCACAGAATACGCAGTTACAATTTAGAATTTATCCAAGAGGGTACAACGGTACTGCTGGGTTGTCCACATACATATACGGTGCTCAAGTAGAAATGTCAAGAACTCCAGGTTCAATATATTCTAATTGGACATCTGGAACAACTGTATCAACTGGAGCAGTTTTATTAAGCAATAATAATTTCTATCAAGTTACCGCTGGCGGTGTGACTGGAACTATTGCTCCTTCAATTTCTTCAGGATCACAAACAGATGGTACTGCTACTGAGTTATGGGTAGGAAGTTTTACTCCAAGTTTTTATCTTGAAGTTATTACAAATTCAAAATATACAGCCTATGCTAACTATAACATTTCTGGTTCTGGAACTGGAGCAGTAACCATTGGAGACGAAACCAGAAGCGCGGCAACATTCCAAACTCGTGTTGTTACCGACTCTAATGGTGTAACAGGCGGTTCAGGTTATTTAACAGCAAGTAACAACGCACAATTTGGAACAACACAGTATATTCAACTAGCACAAGCTGACACAAATACAAACGGTAATTATACTGGTATGCGTGTGTTTGTCAATAGCGGTACAGGCGCTGGACAATATGGTTACATATCCTATTTCAACTCAGCATCTAATAGCAAAATTGCCTATGTATTGAAAGAATCATTTGACCAATTGCAAGTAACAAGTACAACTAATAGTACTAGTGTGTTTACTTTAAACAACAGTTATAATACAAATACATTGTACTTAAATCAACCAGTACAGTTTATTCCAACATACTATACTACTGGTGTAACATCTACTGGTTTAAGTCAAACTACAGTTACAGCGGCACTCGGTGGAACAAGCAACTATTTTACAGTAGCAAGTACACAAGGTATGTATGTTAATATGCCATTGACTTTTAGTGCTACAAGTTTAAGTCAAGCAATTTTTAGTGATGTTACTGCTGGATATACTTACTATATCTATTCTATTAATCCTACTATTAATGGAGTACCAACTACAAATACTATTCAGATTACAGAACAACCCTTTGGTAACGTTTGGAATTTGAATACAGTATCTATAGGGTCAATGACGCTTAACTTCCCATCTAATACAAGTTACCTACAAGCACCAACAACAAACATGGTTGTAAACTACACAGTTCAATTTACTGGAGTAGCGTTAGGTGGTTTAAGTAACGGTGTTGTTTATTATATTCAAGACGTGATTGATTATAATAATTTTACAGTATCTAGTTCTTTAGTCACTGTATCTGTAACAGCATCTACATCTGGAAGTCCTAGTACGTTAACTGCTTCTTCTACTAGCCAGTTAGTTCCTTTAAATCCAATCGTGTTTACAAACGTATTAAGCGGAAGTGGAATTGTTGACAGTCAGAAATATTATATTTCTTCAATTGTTGATGCTTATACATTTACAGTATCTACTTCATTAACTACTGGTACAGTAACAGCAACTGCAGCAATTAGTAACCTTATTACTGTATCGGATACAACAAATTATGTACAAAATCAACCAATTAGATTTGTTGGAACAAGTTTTGAAGGTAATATTTTACCAGAAACAACTTACTACATTTTAGTTATTAACTCAGTTGGTCCTAACGGAACATTTACAATTAGTCAAACACCAGGAGGCGGCGCAGTATCAATGCAAGGCGGAACTGGTACTATGACAGCAATTACCTGTCCAGCACCAACTAGCATCTCAACTGCTACTGGAACTATGACTGGTACTTCGACAGCTACAAAAACTAAACTAAGTTTAGGCGTTGGTTCTATGAACGCAACATTCTCAACAAGTTTGTTTGGAGGAGTAACTATTGGAACAACATATTATGTACAGTCTATTCCATCTACTACAACTTTCACAGTATCTGCTAATCCAGGAGTTATTAGTGGTACATCGACAAACCAAACACCGATAACTATCTTAGATAAAACTGGTTCAATGAATTTAGCTGCAGTTGGTTGGGATCATCTAAACATTGGAACGCCAATATCATCAAACTTAGACAGTTCATCTGTTTACTATATTGAACCAAGAACTGTTTATACAGCTCCTCCGTTCTTCCAAGCAACTGCCACTACAACTGTAAACTTAGCAGTAAATACTTCTTGGGTATCAATGGGATACGGAAACGGTATATGGATGGCATTGCCAAACGGTAATTCAACTGGCGCATATAGCACAGACGGGTTAAACTGGACAGGTCTAGCATTACCGGCTGCTCGTACATGGAGTAGTATAGCATACGGTGGCGGTTACTGGGTAATTATAAGTTCAGGTAGTACAATGGTTGGAGTCAGCAAATCAAACGGCCAAGGCTGGAGAACTTATACTATGCCAAGTTCAACTACTTGGAGTAATATTGCTTACGGTAACGGTAGATTTGTGGCAATTGCTACAGGAACAGGTAGTGCAGCCTATAGTACAAACTTTGGCGTAACTTGGACTGCTTCTAGTTTACCAGGATCTTATAATTGGACTGGTTTAGCATGGGGCAATGGATTGTTCATAGCGATTGCTACTGGCACCAACGTAGCCGCATACAGTAGAGATGGTGTTACTTGGATATCTACAACTATGCCAGATACTGCTACATGGGCCGACTTAGAATATGGAAATAATATTTTCCAGGCGGTATGCAGTACTAGCCATTCTAGCGCATATACATTTGATGGCGTAACATGGTATAGTAGCAATATTGCTATTGCTGCCGATCATATCACTTATGGTCAAGGCGTGTTTGTTGCTGTATCTAAATCAAGCACAACAGCATGGACTACTGAAGGCGGAATTGGATGGAAGCAACAACTAGTTACTAATGATGGGTACGGTTGTATGTATTTTGGTTACAACAAAGTAACTGGATTAGGTCTATGGCCTAGTCTTTCTGGCCAAACCACAGGTAGTGTCATTTCAGCAGGATGTAAAACAAAAGGCCGCGCACAAATAACCTCCGGAACTATTGTTGGAATTACAGAATGGGAACCTGGATCAGGTTACCTAACTAACTTTAACGGATCATTTAATCCTCCTTCTGTAACATTCGTCGATCCAAACGTAACTGTTCTTGGACTAGTAACAGCTCGTATGGCCAATGGCGTATTAAGTAGTCCAACATTCTATAATAAAGGTATTGGATATAACAGTAGTTCTACACAAGTTATTATTACTGGAAATGGTTATTCAGATGCGTATCAAACAGGTTTGACTATTATTATGAATAACCTGACTAGATTACCAAGTCCTGGTGATAACTTAACTATTGCTGGCGTAAATCAAATCTTTAAAGTAACTAGCGCATACGGCGTGTATGGAACAGCAGTTCCGACATTAGAAGCAAACGTAAGTTTAAGCCCTAACGTTAATACTTCACAAGCAACTGCTAATGGTACAGTGGTAAGTATTCGAAGCAAATACAGTCAAGTTCGTTTAACCAACCATGACTTCTTGAATATTGGTTACGGAGACCAAGCTGAATCTAATTACCCTGGATATCCACAATCGGGTTATGTTGCTATATCAAACAATCAAGTTGTTGAAGTTAACTATGGTCGTGTGTTCTTTACATCAACCGATCAGGACGGTAACTTCAAAGTTGGTAATTTGTTTGGTGTTCAACAAGCAACCGGTATTGTTACATTAAGTGCTAGCCAGTTCGGACTTACTGGATTACAAACATTGAGTTTGGGTGGTATTGCTGTTGGTGGATCTAGTGTAACTATTACTCAATTCAGTACAGATTCAACATTCACGGCAAATAGTGATACCGTATTGCCGACACAAAAAGCTATTAAAGCATATTTGGCAAGTCGTTTGAGTCAAGGTGGTGCTAATACATTTACAGGACAATTAACGGCAGGTAGTATAGTTATAGGTGGTCCAAATTTTATAAGATCTAGCGTAGCAAATGGAGTTGCTGGATCGAGAATTCAAATGAAACAAAAGGTCTATATTAACGGTAGCGGTGTTGATGGAAATATGGCAGCGTTAGATTTCTTTATGCGTAACGCTACACGCCGATCTTAAGAAAAGATAAATATTATCAGAGGAACAGAATAAAATGGCTGAATTTAAACTAGGTAGAATTAAGTTTGTGTACCAAGGTACATGGGCACCAAGCACATCATACGTTGTCGACGACGTGGTTACAGTAGGCGGAAAAACTTATATTTGCGTAATAAGCAATACAAGTTCAAGTTTATTTGCTACAGATTTAAACAATGTAACTCCTTACTGGAACTTGGTAGCTGATGGATCTCGTTGGGCTGGCAACTGGACCAATGGAACTTACTATCAACTTGGAGACCAAGTTTTATACGGCGGTACAGTGTATCAATGTACTACTGCTCATAGTAGTGCTCCTTCTACTGCAACAATTACTGCTACAGCTTTTACAGTTAGTGCCGGTACAGCAGTATTGACATATACTGAACAACCAGTTCAACCATTCTTAGTTGGCGCAACAATTACACTAGCAGGATTTAGTCCTACACAAACTAGCGGAACAGTTAATACAGTTAACACAACTTTTACTGTAACTAGTTGTTCTACTACTCAAGTTCAATTTGCCTTAACAGGTACATATACTGCTGGCACATTAGGTACTGTAACAGGTTCAAGCCAATTAGGTCTTGAAGCAAATCAAAGTAGCTGGGTTGCTTTTGCTACTAACTTCAACTGGTCAAATGCTTGGACTCTTAATACACGATACAAAGTTAAAGACTTAGTAACATACGGCGGATATACTTACGTTTGTAATACTGCTCATGTCAGCGCAAACACAGCCGATGCCGGTTTAGAATTTGATTCTAGTAAATGGGATGTATTTAATCCAGGCATTAGTTATCAAGGCTCATGGAGCGGTAGTGCTGTTAGATATCGTCTTAACGATATTGTAAAATATGGAGCAAATCTTTGGATTTGTACTACTCCTCACACATCTACTGGTTCAACATTAGATGCGGCCAAGTTTAATATTTTTGTAAATGGTTTTGAATTTGTTAACAGTTGGTCTAGTTCTACTTCTTATGTTATCGGTGATATTGTAACATACGGCGGTAACACATATACAGCTATTCAAAGTGGATCAAATCAAAATCCAAGCACACAAGCTTCTTACTGGAGTCCGTTTACATCTGGATTTACATATTCAGGAGATTGGAACAGCGTAACTTCATATCAGATAGGCGATGTTGTTCGTCTAGGTGGCTATACATATCTAGCACTTGTAGATAATCAAGTTCAAACGTTGACTATCACAGGTACTACTATTAGCACAGATGGTACAAGACCAAATCAAATTGCTACAAGCGGAAATACAAGTGTACTAGTTGCTAACTTACCAATTAGTTTTGCTACAAATACAGGCGGCCTGGTAACTGGTACAACATATTATGTTAAGACTATTGTAGACGGATCACATTTTACTGTATCAACAGCTCCAGGCGGATCAGTATTTTCTATTACAGCAACTACATCAGCTACTTCGATTACAGCAACTACTAATCCAACTCCACCATTTAGCACATACTGGACACGTTTAAATTCTGGTATTCGTTGGAACCCAACAAACGCTACTTATAATAGTGTTTCAACAACAACAACTAGCGGTCCTGGTACAGGAGCAACTTTCGATGTAGTAGCATCTAAGACAGCTTATACTGTTACATTACATAGCGGCGGTGGCGGCTCAAGCTATACAACTAGTAGCATATTAAAAATTGCAGGTACAAGTGTTGGCGGTATTAGTCCAGCTAACGATATCGTAATTACAGTTACTGGTACAAGCGGTGGCGCAATTACAACATTTACAACAACTGGTAACAGCGTAACTTGGGTATCTGGAACAGCTTATGTTCTAGGAGATGCTGTTTACTTTGGAGCAAACAGTTATATTTGCGTAAGTGCACACATAGCTACAACTGGAAATCGTCCAGACGCAGACACTACTGGAACATATTGGAACTTGTTAGCATCCGGTGCTGAACAAGCAGTTCTAACCACCCAAGGTGACATGTTCTATTACGGTGCTAACGGTCCAACACGTTTACCAATTGGTACAGATGGACAAATTTTGCGTGTTAATGGTTCGACACCAGCATGGCAATATTATGGACAAATTAATCAATTAGTGTTTGTATCACCAAATGGTACAGATTCTAATATAGCAGGTCAAGGAACAACTATTGACAAACCTTGGGCAAGTATTCGTTATGCTTGCCAACAAGTTGAAGATGGCTACTTGAATACAAATGCTAAAATGTTATTAACTATGAACAAACAGTTCATGTTAAAAGAAGTTAATAACTATGTTCAAAATCAATATAGTGTTAACGTAACTGGCACAAGTTCAACAACAATTACAGTTGGCGGATCAAGCACAAGTTCACAAGTTACTACAGCAAACTTGTACTCAGGAATGCCAATTGTATTTGCTAGCTCAAAAGGAAATATTGTTGCTGGCACAACTTACTACGTAGCAACAATACCAAGTTCAACAACATTCACTGTTGCGACATCTTATGCTAATTCACAAGTTCCACAGTTATTCACTGTAGGTACTGGTACAACTAATACTGGTACATATTCATATTCATCTAGCAAAACAGAACGTGATGCTGGATTAGTTATCAGCGGTGTAATTTTTGATATTAGTCATGGCGGTACATTGAAGAGTACTAATAATGCTAATTCATTCTTTACTAGCTCTGGATCATTAATTTCAGGCGTTAGCTCATATGACATCGTTCCGTTTGTAGCGGCTTTGAATTATTTGAAAGGTACATTGTTTACAAGTGTATTGGGTAACACAGCACCGACAAACAACTATCAAACACTAAATGGTGTTAGTTTAGGTAACCAAGGTGTTCAACAAATTAATACTGCTTATACAGCAGAAGCAACAGCTATTTCTCAAGCACCAACTTTAGTAAGTATTGTTACATCGGCATTAGTAGCAGGCACAAATACTGGTGTTCCAGCAGTTATTAATCCAAACACAACAATCAGAGTAACTACTGGTACCTATAACGAAGTATTGCCAATCAACGTTCCAGCATTTACAGCCATTGTTGGTGACGAATTACGTAGTACAATCGTTCAACCATATGGTTCAGATCCATTATTAGCTACTGTTGTTCCAAAGAACGCGGCCGCATTGACAAGAATTAAAACATTAATTCCTAACTTAATGAGCAATACTAGTATTACACCAACAAGCGGAAATACTACAGCTCAAGTAACATCATTGCCAGCAGGTAGCACAGGTAGCACAACTGCTATCAACAACCTACAATCAAGTTTTACTACATTGTATGAATTAGTAGCAAGCGGTTTAGGTGGTGAGCCGACTATCGTTATGCCAACTCCAACTGGATATAACACATCTAGTTTAACTAACACAGCTTATGCTACAACAACTGGTAGCAACTCAACCGGTGATACAACTGGTTACGGATATGCTGTAGCACAAATTCAACAAAACTATGCGTTCTTAATAGCAGATACTTTACAGTACATTACTAATAATTACAGCATTACATTGCCAGCACTAGGCACTAGAGATATACGTTATATTTTAGATAGCGTATTATATGATTTAACATATGGTGGTAATTCACAAAGTTTAACTTCTGGTGCAGCATATTATTCATTATATCAGTTACAAATTACATCTTCGCAAGTTGCTGGATTTACAGCAGGTCTAAGTCGTTTAAAATCAATTATTAACTTAGTATCTCAAAAATTATCAGTAGCAAGTAACGGTGGTGTAACTGCTGGTAATAACTTAGCACAAAACACTGCTGGTACTGCTGGTTCGGCGGCAGCTGGTGGTTTTGCTCAAGATCGTATTCAAAACGTTATCAACTGGATCAACAACGGTTATGCTGATAGCTCAGTTGCTCCGTATACCGGTTGGACTAGTAGCGCACTACAAACAGCTTATAGTGCTGTAACAAGTGCAGCAACTAATATTGCTAGTGACGCAACTGTTTGGGTTTCTAAATTCTACCAATCTGTAGTATTTGTTAATAGCTCATTAATTAATAGAGATGCGTTATTGATTACAAATGCTTTAGCATACGACATGATTTTTGGTACTAACTTTAATGCTATTCAAGCAGGTAGAGCATTTAATCGTGCTAATACAAGTGCTACAAATTTACGTAGCGCAAGTAGCGGCGAATTGCCTCCAACACTTGGCGCAATTAATTTCTTATATTATAAGACAAAACAAATTGCAGCTAGTGGAGCAGTTGCTCAGATTCAAACTACAATCGACGATATTAATAACTATTTGGCAGGCGGCAAAGCACCATTAGCTATTACTTGGAGTCAAGCGGCTTTACCTCAAGCAACTTATACTAACGTAACTGGTGCTAGCGTAACAGGCGGAGGTGATGGTACAGCGGCATTTACTATTACTAGAGCAAGCAATGGAAATGGATATTACAACTATGTAATCACTCCAACTACAGCAGGTGCTAGTTATACTACAAGTAGTAAAATTAGAATTTATGGTGATTCAATTGGTGGACAACGTACTACTAACGACATTGTCCTTAATGTAACACAAGTAAGTACAGGTGGTGTTGTTGCTGTTACATATTCTGACGCTCAAGCAACTACTGGGTTACTAGAGTCTAACAGAGCATTTTTATTAGCTGAAGTTATTGCTTATATCAATGCTAACTACAGTTCAATCACAAGCAATCCTAACTACACAGTTGCTAAAACACAACGTGACGCTGGATATGTATTAGATGCTATTCATTATGATATGACTTACGGTGGCAACTGGGCAAGTCAAAATGCTGGTATGGCTTACTATTCAGCATTGTATGGTACGCAAATTGCTAGCGGTTTAACTACAGCATTTGCGGCAGCTCTTGGCTACGTAAGTACATTAGCACAATCTGTAATCCAGGGAACAACCGTAGTAAGTCCTTTACAAGTAACTGTACCACAAGTTTTACCAACCACTTCAAGTTATGTTGGTTCTTCTAGAGATGCCGGACGTATCGGTACTTTAATGACATTAGTTACAAACTTTGTATCAAATGGTTTAACTTCTGGTGCTCCAACTATAACTGTAACAACTATTGCTAGTGGAACAACATTTACAACTGGTTCAGCACATGGCTTAAATGTTGGTGATATTGTTATTCCACAAACTAGTTCAAATGGATTAGTATCAACTATTGTTGGTTCAGGTACACCATATTTTGTAGCTAGCACACCGTTAACAACTACATTCACATTGAGTGCTAGTTATGGTGGGTCAGCAATTACATCATTTACTAACGGTACTGGTTTAAGTATTGCTTTACAAGTAATTAATATGCCTTATCTAGGATGGGTAAACGGTACAAGTACAGCGGCTTACACAGCAGTTTCAGGTGCTGTTAGCACATATCAAACATCTGTAGTAAATTATATTAATACAAACTATCCAGCATTGACATATAGCACAGCTTATGCTCAACGAGATGTGTTTAATGTAACTCTTGCTAGTATGCTTGACATGATGCTAGGTAGCAATTATGCTAGTGTACAAGCTGGCCGAGCTTACAATCGTACACAAGATTATCAAGTTCTTGGATATGAAAAAACAGCTACAGTACAAAGTTTATACTACTTACAAACTTTGATTGCTAGTTCTTTAGCAAGCTACTCAACTCAGTTGTCTTTAGCTAGCACTGCAGTTTACTTGATTATCAATATGCTACAAAACGGTTCTGGTCAAACACCAGAAGTTAACGGTTCTGTGTCATACAATGATAATTTAGGAATTGTTAACGGTGCTGAAATTCTTCGTGCTAATATTCCATTCTTGGCATCAGAAGTTGTAGCATATTACAACACAACTTACGGTGGCGCAGTTTCTAACATAGCAACTGCTGGCAATGTAATCACTACTGGTAGCAATCACAACTTGTCAGTAAATGATCCGATTGTATTTTCTTCAGTAACAGCAACTACAACAGCAACAGCAAGTTCTGGAAACAACATTACTGTTGGTTCGATTGCTGGAATGGTAATCGGCGAAGCAATCACATTTGGCGGAACGTTAGGCAATATTGTTTCTGGTCAAACATATTACTTGTTAACAGCAAGCGGAACAACAATTACTATTACCAGCACAGCTGGTGGTAATACACCGTTTAGTGTTGGTACAACTACTGGACAAAACGTTGCTGTAACAGCAGGCGGAGTAACTGGTGGATTAACAATGGGCACTACATATTATGTATTGTCTGTTCCAAGTACAACAACATTTACAGTTACAACTAGTGAAGGTTATGCAAATGCCAATACTGGAGCAACAGGCACAGCAGTACAAGTATCAAACGTATACGGAACTGGTATTACTGTAAACTATGCGTTTAATGTTGCTCAGACTAAAAATGATATTACATATTTCTTAAATGCTATTGTTTATGATTTACAATATACTGGTAACTACAGAAGTTTAAGAGCGGCTAGAGTGCTAGCAAATGCTGTAAACGGAAGTGCTGGCGATAATATGTGGTTAGTACGTAATGCTTGCGGTATCAGAAACATGACCTTAACTGGTTTAACTGGAACATTACCAGCAAGTGTTAATGGATTTGGAACTAAGCGTCCAACAGGCGGAGCATTTACAAGCCTTGATCCAGGTTTTGGACCAAACGATAGTGATGCGTGGGTATATGGACGTTCATGCTATGTACAAAACTGTACAATGTTTGGATACGCAGTAGTAGGTGCCCGTGTAGACGGCGCATTACACGCTGGCGGATATCGTTCAATGGTGGCTAACGACTACACATGTATTATTGGTGACGGTTTAGGCTGGCATACAACTGGAGCTGGTTCATTATCTGAGCTTGTTTCAGTGTTTAACTACTATAGTTATGCAGGTTACTTGGCAGAACTAGGTGGACGTATTCGTGCTACTAACGGTAACAGTTCATATGGTACATACGGAGTTGTTGCTGAAGGTACTGATACAACTGAAACACCTATCTATGGTACATTAAATAACCGTAGTGCTCAAGCACAAATTACAAACGTGTTTACTGATACTACAAATCAAGTATTGCGTTACGAATATGAAAATGCTGGAAGTAACTATACAAACAGCGTTTCTACAATTAGTGGTAGCGGTTATAATGCTACAGCAGTACACGACGAATTCCGTGATTCTTCAGTATTTGAAACACGTTTAATCGATACTGGTACAGTATCTAATTCACTTGTTGGTGGAACTAGTTATGTTACAGTAACAAACGTATCTCAAGGCGGTACTACTGGTAATATTACAATTGCCGCTACTGACAGCGCATTGACTAACGCATATAACGGAATGAGAGTTACTGTTATTGCTGGTACTGGTGTAGGACAGTATGGTAATATTTTAACATATCAAAACGGTACTAAAACTGCTCAAGTTGTTAAAGATGCAGCTTCAATAGTTAACATTACTTCTACTAGTTCTACAAATAACTTGTTAACAGTAGCAAGTACAGCTAACTTATATGTTGGTATGCCAATATATCTAAGTAATAGCATAGACAATTTAACTGGCGCATGGCAAGGTAGTTCTGCTCCAGGATTACCAACATTGTATTATGTTATTGCAGCTAACTTCTCGGCAACTCAATTTGCCGTAAGTACAAGCAGTGGCGGTTCAGCAGTTACTTTAAGCGGTGTAGCAGGATCAACAGTTACAGTAACAGCAACTAACGTTACAAACAATTTGATTACAGCAACTAATACATTAACAGCTGGCCGAGCAATTACATTTAGTAGTAGCTTTAATGGCATTGACGCTGGTGTAACTTATTTTGTATTACCAACTAACTTAACAACAAGTTCATTTAGCGTAAGTACATACTTAGGTGGCCCAGCTGTAACTATTACAGCAACTGGATCAGCAAGTTCTACAGGAACAATTGCAACTAGTTTATATGCCGCAGGATGGGATCATGTTGTTCTAGGAACTGTAATTATAAACACACTAGATTTGACAACTGGTTACACAATTGAACCGCGCATCACTTATAGTGCTCCAGGTTATACAGCAACCGGTAGAACTCTTGCTACATCAACTACATGGAGCGGTGTAACATACGGCGCAAGCAAATATGTTGCTGTAGCTACAGGCGGAACTGCTACTAACTACTCTAATGACGGTAAAACATGGTCAGCTGGTGGTGCTCTTCCAAGTTCTACATCTTGGACTAACGTTGTATACGGTGGAGGCCAAGGCGCAAATGCTACAGCAGTAGTAGGCGGATTTGGCGGTTCTGGTGCTTCATTTAGCGTAACAATTGGTACTGGTTTATTTGCTACTCAGATTGTTTCTATCACAGTCACTAACGGCGGATACAACTACACAACACCTCCAACTATTGTGATTGTTGGCGGTGGAGGATCAGGTGCAACAGCAACTTGTACAGTTCTAAACGGTGCTATTCAAACAGTTACTATGGTAATTAATGGTTCTGGTTATACTAGTGCTCCAACAGTTACAGCAGTGACTAGCGCATTGACAAGTGTTACAGTTAATAACTGGGGTAAAAACTATTATAGTACACCAACAATTACATTTAGTCAACCACAAGGTTTGAGCCCAGTTGCGTTTGCTCTTAATACATCATACACTACTGGACAGTATATTCAAACAGCTGCAGGAAGAATTTATTATGTATCAGCAGGCGGTACAAGTAGCGTAAGCGTAACACCTACAGCAGATTATACAACAAGTTCTGGATATACTGGAATTTCTAATGGAAGTTTAACTCTTAACTATATTGCTACACAAGCACAAGCAACTCCAACATTAACTAATGCTGGTGTAAGTGCTATTACATTAAGCGTATATGGATATGGTTATACTACCATACCTACTGTAACTATTTTAGATACTGCGGCAAAATTTGTAACAGTATCTAGCGCAACAACAGCAGTAGCATACAGTACTGTAGCTGGATTAACTAGTACATGGAGTAGTACAGTTAGTGACGCAAGCACAAATCGCTCGTTAAAATCAGTTGCTTATGGTAACGGATACTTTGTAGCAGTTGGCGGCGCCAGTGCTACTGGTACAGCAGTTTCTAGTTCAGACGGTGTTAGCTGGATCAACCGTTCAGCATCACAATCTAACGGTATTACTGCTTTAAGTGCTGGTTATTATTCAGCTGTTGCTTATGGTTCAGGTACATTTGTTGCTGTAAATAACGGCGGACTAGTTACTAGTTTCTCAACAAATAGCGGAGCATCTTGGACACAAGGTGGTAACTTACCAAGCGGATTTACCACAGCAGTAAGTATTACATACGGTGCTAACCGATTTGTTGTACTTGGTTCAGACGGTAGAATTGCTTATAGTTTAAACAATGGTGTAACTTGGATCGCAAGTTCAACATCAGTTGGTACTACAACAAGTATCCTTTCTTCAAGTTATACTTGGAGTAAAATCAGTTATGGACAAGGTTTATTCTTTGCGATAGCTCAAGGTACTACAGTATGTGCTACTAGCGGACATGGTGTAAACTGGACATTACAAGCAATGCCAAGTTCAAGTAACTGGCAAGATATTACTCTTGGTAATGTAACAAGTGCTACACTTGGTGCTCAACCTTTATGGGTTGCCGTAAGTGCTACAAGCGGAACTGTAGCGGCAAGTATTCGTACTGGTGCTACGACTGTAGGACGTATGAAAGTAACACAAGCCAGTGGAGTTGTTAACGAAATCAGATTAATAGAACCAGGTAGCGGATATCCAAAAGGTAACGTTACAACAACTGGAACTGCGTTGATTACAGTTGACGATACAACTAACTTGTCATCAAGTTTGGCTAATAATCAACCAATCGAATTCACAGGAATGGATTCATACGGTTTAACAACTAACGTTACATATTATGTAATTGGATCAACTGTAACAAGTACACAATTTAGTGTAAGTGCTACATTAGGTGGAACAACACCAGTAACATTAACAGCTGGATCAGGTTTAACTGGTACATATCGTGCTGGTCCTGTTGTAACTCAAATTGATCCGAACAAAGTAACTACTGCTGGTACTCGTGTACGTATGGGAGATGGCGCATTAGGCAATCCAACATTTACTAATAGAGGTTCTAATAATGCTACAGCTACCGCTACTACATTAGGCGATGGTTTTGCTGATTTATATCAAAACAGTCAATATATTGCTGTGAGTGGGTTATATAGTGTACCAAGTGCTGGTGCTAATGTACAGTTTTCTACAATCACTGGTAGCAATCAATGGTATAAACTAGTAACAGTTACTAATATCTTAGGAAATGCTGGTAGTTATACAGCGCAGTTTACTATTAACCCAGCATTAACAACATTGTTAGCACCTACACACAATACTTTAATTACAACAAGATTGAAGTATAGTCAAGTACGTTTAACTGGACATGACTTCTTGTACATTGGTACTGGAAATCAAACTCAGACAAACTATCCTTATGTAATTCCTGCCAATGCTATCCAAGCTAACCAAGAATTGAATACAGGCGGCGGACGTACATTCTTTACAAGTACTGACCAAGACGGTAACTTTAACGTTGGTAACTTGTTCGGAGTTCAACAGTCCACTGGTACTGCTACATTGAATGCTAGTGCGTTTAACTTAGCTGGTTTACAATCGTTGACATTGGGCGCGGTAAGTTTAGGAGTTGGTTCAGCTACTATTACACAGTTCAGTACAGATCCGTACTTTACAGCTAATAGTGACAACGTTTTGCCAACACAAAAAGCTATTAAGAGCTTTATTACAGCCCAAATTGGTGGTGGATCAAGTAGCTTGAACGTAAATACTATCACATCAGGGCAGATTTATATTGCCAATAATACGATAAGTAATACAACAGGCAATCAAATCTACGTAAGTAGTAAAATGCTATTTACAGGCGGCATAGACGGAAGTCCAGTTGCCCTTGTATATTTTGGACAAAAATAACACAAATTGGAGAATTAAAAAATGGCAACAGGAATCGTTAACACAACAGCCTTAACAGCAGGTAACATTACTTCGCTTACTAAGGCTTATACAGTACCTACAAACTATTACGGTATATACAATATTTCATTTACCAATACTGCTACAGTAGCGGCTCAAATTAGATTGTATATTGGTGCTAGTACAACAGGTAGCCCAGTACCAAGCGAGTGTATTGAATACAGTACTACTATTGTACCGGGCGGTGTTTTTGAACGTACAGGTTTAGCACTACAAGCTGGCGCAAACATTATTGTAGGCAGTACTTTAGGTGCTGGTAGTCCAGGTAGCAGTACTGGTCCTACAAACGTAAACGTTTATGGCATCGAAACAAGTACATCATAATTAGAAATATAAGAGAGAACAAAACATGGCACGTTATAATACCGTATTATCATCAGCGACAACTACGACCACTGCTACAATTTCAGCACCTGGCCAAGGTTTGTTTACTGAATTTACAGGAACCGCACCGTATACGGTGACAATCCCAGACCCAACCGTTTATACTGGTCAAACACAGAGTTTTTATAATTCTACTAGCGGTGTTATAACAATCCAAACACCTGTAGGTGGCGAATATTTTAAAGGCCCAGGTTTATCTGGAAGCACAACAACATTTGCTTTACCTTCTGGTAGTACAGTAGTAATAGCGTCAGACGGTGCTAGTTATATTGTTCTTGCTACTAGTGGCGGTCCAGTAACAACTAGTTCGTTAGCAATTAATAACGCAGGCGCTAACACAACACTAAGCCCAGCTAACTACAACGTAGTTATTAGCCCAAGTGGTACTGGTTTAGTTACAATTAGTCCTGCTACAAAAGGTACTTTAGATAACATTGATATTGGAGTTACTACTGCTCAAGCAGGTAACTTTACAACCATTGGAGCAACTACTCCAGGTACGGCTGTATTCAAATCGTTTTCAATCAGTGGTGCTGCAGCTAACACAACTATTAGCCCAGCAAACTACAACGTGGTTATTAGTCCAACAGGAACAGGTGTAGTTACAATTAGCCCGGCAACAGCTGGTTCAATGGATAACGTTACAATTGGAGGTTCAACTCCGCAGACAGGTAGTTTTATTAACGTTAACTTAAACACTAGTGGTATATTAACACACAATAACACACTACAAGGCGCAAGTGCTACAAGTGGCCAATCTGCTTTGTTTAAAGGTGGAGTTGGTATTGCTGGAACATTATACACAGTTGGATTAGTTGAAACTTCTAGTATAGCATTTAAAGAAAACATTAGCCCAATTACTAATGCGCTTGATGCTGTTTTAAAATTAACTGGCGTTACATATGATCGTAAAGATAATAAAAAACACGAAGCTGGTTTAATTGCTGAACATGTATTTAAAGTTGCTCCAGAACTAGTAGCATTGGATGAAAAAGGAAAACCTTACGGAATCCATTATACTAAAGTAAGCGCATATTTGATTGAGTGTATTAAAACGCTTCAAGATGAAATTAATGAGCTAAAAGGCAAACCAACAGCTAAAACAAAAGCAAAAGGTACAAAATAAATGGCAATCTTAAAGAATCTTACAGTTAACGACACAGGATTCGAACAGCTACCTGCGGGAACCACAGCACAACGACCAGGCACTCCTACAGTTGGAATGGTTAGATTCAATACTGATACTCGTGTAGTTGAAGTATATACAAGTGCCGGTTGGGTTGCCTACGATGATCAACAGACTGCTACAGGCGGCACTATTAGCACTGCTGGCGGATTTACTATTCACACATTCACCAGCAATGGAACATTTACTCCAACTTATACTGGACCAGTAGATGTATTAATCGTAGCAGGCGGCGGAGCTGGCGCACCGGGTATTGGTGGAGGTGGCGGAGCTGGCGGTTTAATTTATAATCAAGGTGTTGTAGTATCAGGTGGTACTGGATATCCTGTAACAATTGGACCAGGTGGTGGAGCAGGACCAACTAATCATGGCCCAGATGGCCCTGCTGGTAGTCCAAGCAGTATTTTTGGTATTACAGCCACAGGCGGTGGCGGTGGTGCTGGATATTATACTCCAAACAATAATAGTAATACACAAGGCGGATCAGGTGGCGGTGGCCCAGGTTATGGATTTGGTCCTGGAATTCGTCCAGGTTCGACAGGAACAAGCGGTCAAGGCCACCCAGGTGGTTATGGTGTACACTGGCCAGGAACTCCCGCCGGAACACACTACGGTGGTGGTGGCGGTGGCGGCGCAGGAGAAGTTGGATACAACAAGTATGGTAACTGGCCACAAGCACAGGCATTTGATGGCAACAGTAGCTGGGACGTCACATTGGCAGGCATTTCAAGTGGCGGAAACGGAATGGTAAATACTATGTCTGGTTCAGCTACATATTATGCTGGCGGAGGTGGCGGTGGAAATCACGGTCCAGGTAATAACTATGGATGGGCAGTAAATACTGGAGGTTTAGGTGGTGGTGGCCACGGAACTGGTGGTAACGGAAATCCTGCCACATTTTATGGTGGCGGTGGTGGCGGAGCTCACCATCCAGGCAATGAACAAGGTGGCGCAGGCTATCAAGGTATTGTTATAGTACGATACAAGTCAAGTTAAGGTAAAGAAATGGCAACATTAAAGAACGTTACAATCAATGATACAGGATATGATCGTATTACACAAGGTAGTACCGGTCAGCGTCCTACAGTTCCTACAGTAACAATTAACAGCGGTATTAGCGGTGGATTAAGTATTGCTCGCGACGGATTACAACTTTGGATTCCTTATAGCAGTAGCAGTCTTTGGAATGTGTTTCAAGGATTGCCTGACTATTTAAAAGGTCTACAATGTACTATTAGTATCAACGATGGTACTGGATCATTTACGTTTAGTACTACTACACGAGTATATCAACTTTGGAATACTTCTTGGTCAACTCCAAGTACAGGCCTATTAGCAAATACTGTGGAAACTGGTAAACAATATGTTAGTAGTTATAGCTCAATAAACATTTATTATCAGGACTACACAGCTGGAACATATAATATCAATAACACCTCAGCTATGTATTTCTTCAGTCCGTTGGCAGCTGGTACAACAACTGCTGCAGGAGCAATGCGTTATAATACAACAACCGGATATAACGAAGTTTGGAATGGAGCAGAATGGCGAACATTGAACGGTGTAGTTGCTAGTGCTACAGGCGGGACTATACAAGGTGCTGTATCAGCAGGCGGTTATAAAATACATACATTTACTAGTAACGGCACATTCACGCCATTATATAGCGGACCTGTCGATCTACTAATAGTAGCTGGCGGTGGCGGTGGTGCTGGCCTTGGTGGCGGTGGCGGAGGCGGAGGATTTGTTTATCAATCTAACGTACAAGTTGTCGGCGGTTATGCGTATCCAATTCAAGTAGGTACAGGCGGTAACGGTTCTACAACACATAGTCCAGGTGGTAACGTTAGCGGTGGTAACCCAAGTTATTTTGGTACAAGCGGGCCCGGCGGCATTATAGCTACAGGTGGAGGATATGGCGGTCATTGGACAGGCGCAGCCGGTCCAGGCGGATCGGGCGGTGGCGGACCAGGACACAACGGTAGTCCAGGACAAAGACCAGCAGG
>Ga0214164_1000582_pt1 | contig 23730 bp, 31 predicted proteins | sample TroBogepilimnion_13_FD_153003 | JGI IMG/M metagenome (GOLD analysis project Ga0214164, IMG submission 153003) | Freshwater microbial communities from Trout Bog Lake, WI - Practice 03JUN2009 epilimnion v4 | ecosystem: Environmental > Aquatic > Freshwater > Lake > Epilimnion/Euphotic zone ...
TCTCCGGCAGGGACTTGGATTGCTGTAGGTGCTTCCACCGGCGGCTCTATCTCAACTCAGTTGTGCTGCCATGTAGCATTGGAATATATCTAATATGATTATTCAAAATATCAGCCTAACTAACTCTACGGTATATGACGGATCATTTAACAGTATCAATGCTTTGTTATATATAGATCTAGGCAATCCTAATAGTTATTCGGGCAGTGGAACGACCTATACAGACCTATCTAGTAATGCCAACAATGGCACTAGTGCAGGTAGTCCTGTGTATAGTAATCAGTATGGCGGTTATGTTAATTTTAACGGTGCAGGCAATCAGTATATTGCTACTCCTACAGCCAAATACAACAAAACTTACACGGGCAAGACTGTGTTTATTGTAGCTAGATTGACCGGCATCACTGCTGGTACATTCCGTTGCCTATTTGGCACAGCTAGCGGCACTAGAAATTTTAATACCTACATATACAGTCCTAGTAGTGGTGTTTATCAAATACATTATAGTGCAGGCGGTGGTGGAGGGTTTTCAAATAATATATCTTTAACATTAGGTCAGTGGTTCAGTATTGCTGTTGTACACTCTACAGATGGCACTGTTACATATTATTTTAACGGGCAACCTGCAGGAACTAACACAGGACTAACATTTACTCAATGGGTTAGTAATGGCAACGAAAACATAGGTGTCGGTGACAACTATTGGTATGGTGATATTGCCTTGTGTGCAGCCTATGGTCGCGCTCTTAACGCTAGCGAAATACAACAAAATCATAATACTATGGCAGCTAGGGGTTATTTTAGCATCATTACCAGTAACCTTGCTATCTGGATTGATGCTAATAGCTCAGTCAGCTATCCTGGCACTGGTACTAGTATTGTTGACCTGTCAGGGAATAATCGTACACAGAATTTAGCACTGGCTTCGCAGTTTGCTACTCTGAGCGATGTAAAATGCTTTGACTGTAATGTTAATAGTATTACAGCCGCAAGTATTGGGCCTGTGTTACCTACCACAGGGTTTACCTACATTGCCTGGGCAAGAATGAAGTCTAGTAGTGCTGATTATAGAACATTGTTTAGATCTAGCCCCGATGATCATGCGATATTAATACAAATAGGCTCAAATAACTTAGGTATGTGGGATAATAGCACCAATTTTCATTCAGCAGGATATGATGTAACAAATCTAACCAATGTATGGACTCAATGGGCAGTTACCGGTGATAGCACAGGTCAGACATTTTATATCAACGGACAGCAAGTTGGCACAGTATCGGGATACTCAGTTGCTGGCAATAGTAATTGGCTTACCGGCGGCGTAACACAATCACAGAATTTTGGGTATATAGCCAATATGCTTATGTATACTGCTAAACTATCTCAGTCACAGATACAGCAGAACTATACAGCATTACGGTCTAGATTCAATGTATAAAAATAGTAAGGAACAATGATGACAACAATAAATTTTCCAACAGGCACCAGCAGTGGACAAACATACTGTGCACCTAATGGTAATACCTACACCTGGGATGGTTACAAGTGGACCGGACAGGTAACTGCTGTTGTAGGACCTAGCGGACCCCGTGGTGCACAAGGTTCTGTGGGACAACAAGGTGTTAGTGTTACATTAAAGGGCACAGTGGCAACATCAAGTTCTTTACCCGGATCTGGAAATAGTTTAGACGATGGATATATTGCTCAAAATACAGGGCACCTATGGTTCTGGGGTAGTGATAATGCTTGGCACGATGCTGGTCAAATTGTAGGGCCAAGCGGACCTACCGGACCTACTGGACCTGCTAGTACAGTGAGCGGACCATCGGGTCCCACTGGAGTAGACGGTGCTCGAGGCAATCAAGGTGCCCAAGGTGCAGCCGGAGGTGGCAGCGGGAGTGGTAGTCAAGGTGCCCAAGGATACCAAGGTACTGCCGGATCACAAGGATATCAAGGTACTGCCGGACCAAGCGGACCTAGTGGTGCACAAGGTTCAACAGGCGCACAAGGTGCAGCAGGATCGGGTGGTGGCGGGGGTAGCGGATGGCAGCTAACAACTAGCACTGGAGGCAGTGTTTCACTTTACTTTGGAAAGAATCCTTTCCCAGTCGGCGGCGGGTGCTATTCTGTTACCAGTATTGGCTCGTATACAAACATATTAGGGTTTAACTCTGCTACTATGATTGCCATGGCAGGCTGCGGTGGAATTGGCGGAACTGGTACCTTTGTTATAGAAAATGTTAAATTTACCTGTAATAATCCCTGTGTTCCTAATCATCCTTCGAACTATAATACTATTATTTCCACCTATGGTGGATATATGAATTTCAATAGTTTTACACTGACCAATGTCGGTGGGACATTAAGACCAGTTAGCAATGGCGGCCTAGCTATAGGACCCGGTGGTAGTGTATTGATCTATGGCGGTGGCGGCGCAGGTGGTGGTAATCTAGTTCCTCAAAGCGGTGGCAGCGGTGTTACTCAACAAACCCTCGGCGGATGTTGGGGTGGTTATGGACAAGTAAGCTATTGGAATACTACCTATAGTCAAAGTTTTGTAATGCCGCAGTACATTTTTGGAAATCCCTATGGCACAAATACTTTTGGAGCATTATCTTCGGGAACTATCAAATTCAGTGATGGTAGTGTACAGATAACTGCCTACACTGGATCGTTTAATACTAGTACACTGGTAGCTCGAGCTGTTACAGCCACTAACGCTACTAATGTGTTAGGGTCTACTCAAACTGCAATTACCACATTAGGTACATTAACCAGTTTGTCAGTCAGCGGTAGTGTTAATGTAGGCGGTAGTGTTACCATGCCAAATCGCCCTGCATTCCGTGTGTATGGTGCAGGTGTTACCAATAATTTATCGACAACTGTTAACACCAACGGAATATTAAATGGCAATAATTATGCTGTTGACTATCAACAGGGAACGGCATTAAACACATCAACTGGTGTATTCACTGCTCCTATTGCTGGACTATACAGTATACATCTTAATGCTCGTGTAGTCAGCAATACTACTTCGAGCGCACAGGTTATTGTTATTAAGAACTACGCTACTACCAGTTCAAATATGGTTATGTGGGAGCACGGAACAAACCCTTCAATCAACCATTTTGGTGTCAGCACCGTGGCTAGACTGGCAGTAGGCGATACACTGGTAACCAAGGTAACAGTGGGAGCCATTAACTTCGACATCAATGATAATTGGGCAGTGGCCTACATAGGATAAACAGGACAGCTTAAAATAAATAACTTTGGATAAAATAAAATACTATGGCAGCAATACCTTTCCCGTCAAGTCCTACATCAGGACAACAATTCACCTATAACGGTACAACATATACCTACAGTGGTGTAGTATGGACTGGCGGCGTTACCCCGGCAGCAGGCGCCAGCGGCCCGACTGGTCCAAGCGGCCCAGTAGGTGCACAGGGTTCTACAGGACAACAAGGTACTAGTATTACAATATTGAGCACAGTGGCTACCTCTGCTAGTTTGCCAGGATCGGGCAATACATTAGATGACGGTTATGTAGCAGCGGATACTGGACATGTTTGGTTTTGGGGCAATGACTCTCAATGGCACGATGCTGGTCCAATCGCAGGCCCTAGGGGTGTAAGTGGAGCGAGTGGTGTAACAGGTCCAAGCGGCCCTAGCGGTTCTTGTGGTCCAAGTGGCCCTGTAGGTATACGCGGAGTAAGTGGTCCTAGTGGTGCAAGTGGACCCAGCGGTGTTCAAGGAACAACCGGATATCAAGGATTCCAGGGAACAATAGGTAACCAAGGCGTCAGTGGAGCGACTGGCCCTACTGGTGTTGTTGGTCCTAGCGGCGCACAAGGGCACCAAGGAGTCAGTGGCTCTCAGGGAGCTATTGGATCAGTTGGTACACAAGGCGTTCAGGGAAATCAAGGCGTTCAGGGAAATCAAGGCGTTCAGGGTGCACAGGGACCTAGTGGTGCACAAGGTGTTATCGGATTAACCGGATATCAAGGATATCAAGGACCTAGTGGTGTACAAGGGCGACAAGGCCTACAGGGATTAATAGGTCCTACAGGTGTGCAAGGCATCAGAGGGTTTCAAGGATGTACAGGTCAATGCGGCGATACAGGATTTCAAGGTGCACAAGGTGCTCGAGGCTTCCAAGGCAGTGCTGGCCCAACCGGTCCACAGGGATGTAGCGGCAGTCAGGGTGCACAGGGCGTACAAGGTAATCAAGGAAATCAAGGCGTTCAGGGATTTCAGGGCACACAGGGCATTCAGGGAGCAACAGGCAATCAAGGAAACCAAGGCGTTCAGGGACGACAAGGTGTTCAAGGCGCAACAGGAAGCCAAGGAAGCCAAGGTAGTATCGGTAATCAAGGCGTACAAGGCACAACTGGTTCTCAGGGTGTTCAGGGAGCGCAAGGTCAAACTGGTAATCAAGGCAGTCAAGGCAGTCAGGGTGTGCAGGGCAACCAAGGACAAACTGGTGTACAAGGTTTCCAAGGCAGTCAAGGATTTCAAGGTCCTAGCGGTGCACAAGGAATAACAGGTTATCAAGGATGCAACGGATTTCAAGGCAGTCAAGGGCGCCAAGGTAATCAAGGCAGCAGCGGTCCGACAGGCCCTACCGGAGTGCAAGGATGTCGTGGTGTACAGGGTTACCAAGGATCTGCTAGTACAATAAGCGGACCAACTGGCCCAAGTGGGGTATTAGGTCCAAGCGGGCCTAGTGGTGTTACAGGTCCAAGCGGTGTTACAGGACCAAGTGGTGTACAAGGCACACAGGGAAACCAGGGTAGCCAAGGTGCACAGGGAACTCCTAGCACTGTGAGCGGTCCTAGCGGTGCACAAGGACAAACTGGAACTGGTGCACAAGGGCATCAAGGTTTCCAAGGTAGTGTAGGACCTACCGGAGTACAAGGCACACAAGGTTATCAAGGTGCTGCTAGTACAGTAAGTGGCCCAACTGGTCCGACTGGTGTACAAGGCACACAAGGTTATCAAGGTGCTGCTAGTACAGTAAGTGGCCCAACTGGTCCGACTGGTGTACAAGGAGCTGCCGGAACCGGATCCTTTCCATCAAGAGCACCTGCATATGGAACTGCATATAGTCTAGCACCCAATGCAGTGGGCACTGTAACATTGACAGGATATAAAACCTATGCATTGTCTAAGGTGTTAACATCTGCAGCAGCTCGAGTTAGATTTTACACAGATGCGACTAGTCAAGCTAATGATAGCTCTAGACCACAAGGATGTAGTGCTGCTCCCGGTAGCGGATTAATAGCCGAAGTTATTACCAGTTCTACAGCACTGACTCAATTGGTAAGTCCGTCAGTTGTAGGATCAAACAATGATAGTCCAGCATCGACTAATGTCTATGTAAATGTAACTAATCTTACCGGATCTACACAGGCTATTAGTGTAGAAGCATTTCTCCTAAGATTAGAGTAATAAATACCCCATATGTCACAAAACGGAATATCAACAGAAGTAGTTTACGTAGGCACCAGTACCGTTGTAGACCCTATTGCAACCAAAATAAAGCGCCGAGCTGATAAGCTAGCACTAGCACAGTGCACCAGAAGTCATTCTATCTACGGTTATAGACCGTTGAATCATATTTCCGGTACACATCAATCCTATGTCAATGGAGCCAATGGACCTTCCCTGCAAACATTGTCAGGCACTGCTAGTCCTTCAGTGGGACATCCTTGGTCTACTGCACCTGCTTTTGATGTTGTTATAACACGGTCTGCGGAACTTGGTTCATCGCAGCAAATAGAAGGTATAACCTATGTTACTAGTGCTACTACATTCGTTAGCAACGGTGTCGCTACTGACCCCTCTTATGGATCTAGTAGCTTCTTCTTAAAATCTTTCAGCACAGCTACATCAGACCAATTGACTACTATACTAGGAAATCCTGCAACAACATCTTCTCAATATCACAGCGGATTGTTTTATGCACAATGGGCTGCTAGCAGTAGTGCACCGTCTAGTTTTGTACAGGTAAGTTTTGCAGTAGCACCTGTTGGTGATGTTAACAACGGTAATCCGAACGGTACTAGTATAAACTTTGATATTCAAGACGATCAAGGCAACGAAACTACCGGGACTTGGATATTCCCGGTAGTATTAACTCTTGTAGAACAATATAATTAATAAATAAAGTACCAACTTTATAAAGGTATTTTATGAAAAAACTATTCACGTTCTTATTCCTAGCTGTGGCTCTCTTTGCTAGCACAGGTGCATTTGCACAAATCAATCAACAGTGCCCTCAGTTTACTGTCAACGGCACTCCGCAATATCAAGCTCACCCTGGTGATCAAGAGATTTGCCACTTAAATTTTGCAGTTATCCATCGCTGCGATGTCAAGGCTCCTGTGGCTGTTTTCGAACACTTGACTGTAGCCGCTATGACTGGTCCTGCTAAACGCAAAGACAACTTCCACCCAGATGCCAGCGTTACTCCTGCTTGCTCTGCTAGCCTAGCTGACTATGCCACTGTGGGTAAAACACACGACCGTGGACACATGGCTCCTGCTGGCAATAATACTCAAAGCGATGCTATTATGAGCGAGAGTTTTAATCTTTCTAACATGGTTGCACAGAACGCTAACAACAATAGAGGCGGCTGGCGCTTACTCGAAACTGCTGAACGCCAATGGGCTATGGCTCCGGGTACCGATTTCTACATCATCTCTGGTGGTATTTTCGATGCCGGACATCCAGTAACTGGCAATGGACTAGGTATTCCTACTCGTTTGTATAAGATCATCATCGAGAAAAATAGCAAACAAGTTCAAGCATATCTAATGCCAAATGGCCCTATTACCCCTGCTACCAGCTGGGCTCAATACAAAACCACAATGACCGAAGTAGAAAAAGCTACCGGTATGAAGTTTAATCTTGGACAATAATGTCAAATGAATATCCAGTTTATCCAGAGCAAGAGGGTGAGTGGGATCGTCCACTCAATCCTTACAGCCCTGTATGACGGATTGGTAAGATTAGGATGCGGTTTATCAGGTATTCCGTATCCACCCTAACCCTACCTTGGGGACCGTTTGGCGTAACGGTATAGGCGTCCGCGAAATTTCACTGCACCGCGTAGTGTGCTGGAGGATAAAGTAACCTCCTTTTCTTTTTTCTAGGTAATCTTATCCTACTATAAATACAACAAATAGGATTTTATACCATGATCATCTCCGGCGGAATCAAGCTCAGTGCGGGAATTAACATAGCAGACCCAACAAATCAAGCAATTTTATTTCCACCTAGTCCTCCGCCTAGCCCAACCCCAGCTCCAACCCCGGCACCTACTCCTAGCCCAACCCCAGCTCCAACTCCGGCGCCTTCGGGCCCATTTATTGCTAGCTATCTAATTGTGGCAGGTGGAGGCGGTGGCGGTGTCGGTGATGGTGGCGGTGGCGGCCAGTCTGGCGTCGGAAATGGCGTAGGCGGTGCAGGTGCTTCAGGTGTGGTTCTTATATCAGTTCCAACTGCAGCATGGGTAGGTACCTACACAGGTACAGCCACAGTGGTCACTACAGTGGGCACTAGTACTGTGCTGATATTTAAAGCCAGCGGAACCTTTACTGCTTAATAAATACAGCACCATGCACATTACTGAACTACTAGAGGGTATAGAAGGACTTGAACACCATAAGAAACTGTTTATGGAAATGTTTAAGAAATTCTTACCTCTAGCCATGCACTATATTAAACTTAAATCTTTACCCAAGATGAAGTTTGAAGCACATATACACGATGATGTGCAGCCTACATTTGGCAAATATGACACCGGGGAGCGCACCCTTTATGTGGCATTGTTGAATCGTCACCCTAACGATATTTTAAGAACAATTGCTCATGAACTTGTCCATTTTCGCCAAGACACTCAACACAAATTAGAACCAGATAGCGGCACTACTGGTAGCCCACATGAGAATGAGGCCCATGCCGTCGCTGGTGTAGTCCTTCGCCACTTTAATAAACTCTATCCCGAGTATCTATCGGCTAAACCGATAACTGAATAAGAGAAAGCACCCGAAGGTGCTTTCTCTTTTCATACTATATTATAATGGCTACGCCACTTTATATTTTTATTGAATAATATTTATTTCTTTGTGGTGCTGCCGGCATTTACAAAGGCATACATCTTTTCAGCAGTTTCCAATACTTTGTCTAGTCCTGGAAATTGTGGCATCTCAACTGATGTAATAACTTGACCAGTCTTGCTGTCGCGTTCTGCTTTAAGTTCCCAACCTTGGAAAGCAACGCGATATTCAGTTTCTACTAGGTCTTTGGCCATGCCTAGAATGTCGCTTCTAATTTCATATCCGTTTCTGGACTGGTTAACTTTAAACTCTGGTAGTTTAGGTGTTTCGAATTTTGACATATTATATTCTCCTTATGTGTGTTTAATGTCTGTGTAAGCAGTATAAAACTTAACTGCCTATATATTTATTATACAGCAATATATCTGTAATAAATCTAATCTGACTAAAATAGCAGACTAGGTTTTGCCAGAGCACGCTTGCTCCAGTAGTCCCATACACCTAGCTGTGTGTCTACAGTCTCGCCTAGATAAGCACCAAAGTCAGCAGGTGCTAGTTTAATATCTGCCAGTGCTTCATCGCATTCGTTCTCAACGGTGATGCCATACTTGCGGCATAGGTGGCGAATCTTGCTGTTAGAACGCAAGCAGACCATACATCCATCAAGATACCCGTGTATTCTGCACCATTGGATACATCGTGCCATTAACCTATTGCCTAGGCCCTGCCCCTGATAGTCTTTATGAACGCTGAAGGCCAGTTCCATCTTACGACCTTCTTCCAAGGCAATGTGCCCTACAGCAATAAAATTAAGATCGCTGTCTTCGATGGCAAATAGAATGTGATTGTAGTGCTTGGCTTCTACACTGTCGCAGAAATTGTCAATTACAAGATCAGAGACTGGATTAGCAAACCGAAGTGTCCTAGATTCTGCATCCAAGGCTTTAAGGTGGTCGCGATATTTAGAGTACTCACCTTGTAGTACCCTTCTAATAGTTTGGCCCGGCATAGTTCAGCCTTACTTAACATTGGCAAACAGTTTTATGGCCAAAGCCATTTGTGTGGCATAAATTGCTAGGGCAGTTACTAGGAACCAGCTAGATTTCTTAAAGATTTTGCTGATCATAGATAACTCCCACGGCGACTCATACGATCGTACTGGCGAATATAGTAGTCTACTTCGGCAGCATTGGTTGGGTTTTGAGATTCAATAAAGCGCTCTAGATTGTTTTCTTTTGAGCTAAACATTTCGCCTAGTTTTGCTAGGGCTAATGTAATATATGTTAACATTTTGTGTTTCCTTTTCTGTGTGTTATATAAAGATATCAGTATCATGGTTTCTACTGATATGTTTATTTATACGAGTATGTGCGGTTGCAGCATAAAAGTCAATAGTTGTATTTTACCAAAATGTCGTGTATACTAAATATTAGAAACAAAAGGAAACAGCCTTGAAACGTGTCACCCGCAGTCTGCTAGAAGAACTTAATAGTATCTCTGAACGTAAAAATGGTGAAGCCATCATCGAAGCTCGTGCTACCCACGTAATCGATAGTGCCATTAACCTATTAAGTCTAATCAAAGAGAATTTTAATCCAGAAGAAGCCTACGAACTAGAGCGCAGACTTATCAATTCAATCAAAGGCGGTGATGCTAGTAAATTTACTCGCAGTATTCGTAAACTACGCGACAATAAAGAAACTGCCAAAACTTTTAAGATCATCGAAGGTGATCTAAAAGACGAAGATTAAACTACCATTATAAGTATTTTTTTCCAAAAGACATAAATACTACTACAGAAACACTCCGGAGCGGAGTGGACATAACTGATTAAAGGAGATATATTATGTCAGCAGGAATCACAAGAGTACACGGAACAGCTATTGTTCCATCACAACGTCCATCTACAATTAGCTTTTTTACAGCTACTTTCCCAAGCATGGACATCCACACCAGCGAAGTTGGTGTTGTTAACGGCGTTTTCGACCAAGTATTTCGTGTAGCAGCCAACAGCTTCGCTACAGTTGCTATGATTGGTACACCAGCTTATGCAGCTTCTAACACAACCATTCGTTTCGCTCTAGAAGACACTGGTACAGTTAGCGACACAGGTCAACCAGCTCCAAGCGGTCTAGGTCTAGGTTCTAGCGAAGGTAACAGCTATGGAACTACAGCTTTGGCACTACAAGCTGCTATTCGTGGTCTAGGCAATTCCGTTGGTCCTAACGGTGTTGACTTAACTAGCGTTACAGTTGCTGGTTTTACACTATAATCTAATCTAAACATTAGATACAAAAGGGAGTTTTTTAACTCCCTTTTTTTACGGCTATAAATATGTTATATAGGTAGTTTATGTATACATTTGAAATTAAAACCTTGGTTGATGTTACCAACACACAGGTGGCTAGACCTAACCAAGGTTCTCCACTGGAGTACGACCAAAATAGAAATTTTATCACACTGAGACAATGTGTAGAATTACGCAGCATTGTGAGTTATCAAGTCCCACCCCAGGTTGAAAAAATTGATCTAAAGGAGTTGGGCTTTGGCACTGACTATAAAGGTAAACATCGTGTGTGGACATTTTCCTTTAGTCCCGATCGTGATGGTGTGTATACTAGTGCTGCTGGAGATATATTGGGATTGTTGCTCGATGATCTAGACGGTGTGCCAATCATTAAAAATCTTACAGAAACGGTAAATATTGACAAGGCGATCTTTGACTGCAAAGATATCGCCGCTAAAAATACAATCATCAAGGCACATTTAGGCACAATTTAAGGCACCGTACTACTCAACTGAAGGAGCTACCCAAATGTCCACCGGACCGATTATTGATATAGAAAAAACAAACCTAGAAGCGCACGTTGACCTGTGTGCCCAACGTTACAAGAGCCTAGACGACAGATTGACTTCCATCGAAGGTAAATTTGATTCGTTAAAGAAACTAATCGAAGATGGCCACTCTAGTATGACCAAGGTCATTATTGGCACTGCTGGCACTGTTATTACAGGTGTCCTAGGTTTAATTGTTGTAATACTACAAAAACATTAAAATATGAAAATCAGAGAATTGTTAGAACAAACAGTCGCACCAGTGCCTCCCGGACAGGCCAGTGGTGATAATCCCACAACACCTACAGAAGGTCCTCCTAACACTTCTAACACACCTCAGACAACACAGCCTACAGGTACAGCACCTGCAACTCCAGCGGGGCAAACACCACAGCCTACACTAGGCAATCAAAACCCTCAATCCCCTGCTCCTGGACAACAAGGCAATCCTGCTACACCACAAGTTGGTAAGCCAATGGGTCAGCAACAACAACCTAATCCACAGCAGCAACAAAGCCAACAGCAGATGAATCAGTTGACACAGCAGATTCAAGCACTACAAAAACAACAACAGGCTCTACAACAAAAGCTAGGCCAACCTCAACAGGCACAGGTATGAAAATACATCAGCTATTATCTGGCCTAGACATTCCAGTTAACAACGAAGAAAACAAGTTTATAGAACGCCACGAGCGTGTGCAACTAACCAGCCTAGACGAGCACGATCAATGGCTTGCCCAGGGTTTAGTACGCAAGGGCATCTATAAAATAAGTAAAGATAGTAATTTGTTAATAAAGAATGTCAATGAAAGAGATATCTGAAGATCTATACCAAAAGATACTGAACGCAACTCGCGAGATTCGGGCCGAACTGCGAAACAAGGGTCTAGTGGTTCCTGTTAAACTGCCTAGAGGTTATATCAAGATAGGTGATTATACCATAGTTAAGAATCAAGCAGGTTGGTATAACATAGTAGATGCCTGGGGTGATATAGTGGTCAAGCAGATCAACCTACCACAGACCGCAGCGGTTGTGGCCAATAGCCTGGCACTGGGTAGAATGTTAGACACTGATCTAGTTAATGCTGATCGTCAATATGGCTATGCTCTATTTGAAGAACAACTACACGATCGTGCCATTCGCTCAAGCAGCAAGAAGTCTCTCGATAACTATCACATCAGCGTAACAAAATTTAATATTGCCCGCATCAAGAAGGCAGAATACAAAAAGACCATAGTTAATAGTTTTGACAAACTTTTAAAACTCGTATAAATAACTTAAACACTTTTTGGAAACCCTATGAAGACCACTGACTTTAACAAAACAATGACTAGTTCTCATCTAAATGAGAACCTAGAAAAACAATTCGGTGCCCGTGTTAATTTAGAAAAATATGGTCGCGAACAGTTGGAAGACTTTCGTAATAAACTACGTACTCGTATTTTCCAACATGAAGGTGCTGCTAAGTTCAATGATTTATTAACCAACGAAACTTACCAAAAAGATAAAGCAATGTTAGAATTGCTCAACACAAGGATTAAAGAAATGCTAGGCGAACAAATGCAAAAACTGCGCGACAAGATCGACGCACTAACAGAAGGTAAAAAAGGCGTTAAAGTCGCCAAACATCCACAAGCATCTAAAGGTGCTAAACCAGACTTCCTAGATCTAGACAAAGATGGTAATAAAACAGAACCAATGAAGAGTGCTGCTAAGAGTGCCAAGGTCAAGGAAGGTGCTAAACCAGATTTCTTAGATCTAGACAAAGATGGCAACAAGAAAGAGCCAATGAAGAAGGCTGCTAAAGACGCTAAAGTTAAAGAAAACTTCGACGGTGATCGTAATGCTGACCAAGATACACCTAGCCGCTTCAACAAGAAGAAAACATCTACTGGTACAGTACACACTAAGAAGTCTAAAGAGTTTGACAAAGACTCTAGCGACTCTGGTAAGAAAGACACCAGCCACCTACAAGGTATGCTAGGTGGTGCTCCTAAAGCTGCTGTTAAAGGCCGTGTACACAAGATGAAGGAAGGTGCAAAACACCCACATGATTGCGACTGCAAAGAATGTGCTATGATGGAACGTGACGAAGGCAAGCACAACAACGGTAAGACCACTGGCTTCAAGGCAGTGGCTAAAAAGGCTGCTAAAGAATATGGTTCAAAAGCCGCCGGAGAACGTGTAGCAGGTGCTGTTCGTGCTAAAATGGCCAAGGCTGGCAAACTAGAAGAAAGCCAATTTAAACACAATGTTCGTTTTGTAAATGAAAGTTTAGAATTCTATCTAGCTGAAGACGAAGAAGCCAAAGCCAAGACAATTACAGCCGCTGGTGATATCGTTAATGATTATACCAGCTGGATGCAACGTGTTGGTCAATACCAAACCAAGGCTCTTATCGAACTAGCTGACAGCATTCGTGCTGACTTTGGCCAGGCTGAAGCCGAAGCATTCAAACAAGTTGTTGCTCCTGCTTTGAGTGCTACACTAGAAACACTAACACAACAACGTGAAGCTATCAGCAATGCTGTTGCTGGCCTAGCAGGCGGCGGCATGCCAGCTGCTCCTATGGGCGCTGACCCAATGGCTGGCGGTATGCCCGGCGAAGAACCTGGTCTAGATATCGGTGCTCCTGATGCTATGAATCCGGGCGACGAGTTTGGTGCCAGCGATGCTGCTGTTGGCGGACCAGAAACTGCCGGCCGCGGTCTTCGTGAAAGCCGTCAACAACGCACAGCTCGTAGACTAGCTGAAGCACACAGTATCATTGCTCGTTTAGCAAAATGAGATTGTTTGAAGTTGACCAAGGGGGATCTAGAGAAGTTCTAGCCGTCCTCCAAGGACTAGCTAATAAACCTGGGCATCAACAGGCCAGTGAATTACCTTGGCCTGTTGTTCAAAATATATTAAGACCTTTTGCCCTAGGCATCAGCACACCTGATGGATTGATTGCTCTTAAGAATCAAATTGATCCACAAGGTGATGTTATCAAAGACATCAAAGATGATGGTACAGTTATTCTAAACACCACTGTACAAGATCCAAATGCTCCCCAAGAACCCTCACAGGGCGTTCAGGGTGGCGGCGGCGGTCCTAGTGTAGATTCAATGGCAGCTCATAACGCCAAAACTGCAATTAAATAATCCATAAATACGCCATAGGAAATAATCTATGATAATATCTGGCGGCCTTAATATTCAACCAGGACTTACTATGACGGCAGTTCAACCATATTCGGCCAGTTATCTTATCGTTGCAGGTGGCGGCGGATCCGGAAGCAATTATAGCGGCGGTGGTGGTGCCGGCGGACTATTAACAGGATATATAACCGTAAATCCTAATACAATTTATACCGTGACTGTAGGCGGCGGTGGCGGAGGTGGTAGTGCTGGCAGTGCTAATGCAGGCGCCAATGGTAATCCTAGTTCTGTATTTGGGCAAACTGCTGTAGGCGGCGGCACTAGTATGTATAGAGGCAGTCTTAAAGTCGGAGGTAGCAGTGGTGGATCGGGCGGCGGTGCCAGTGCACAGGGCAGCGGATATTCGGGTACTCCGGGGCAAGGAAATCCGGGCGGTAATGGCGGCGGTTCTAACGGCGGTGGTGGCGGGGGCGGCGGTGCTGGATCTGCAGGAGGTTGCGGCACTCCTGGAATAGGCAATTCCGGTGGTGGCGGCGGTTCGGGTATTGCTTCTTCTATTATCAATACCACTGTTGCTACAACCTACGGAGTCGGTCAAGTTAGTGGTTGTAGTGTATACTTTGCAGGTGGGGGTGGGGGCGGCACTGGCGCTTGTGGTAGCTCTGGAAGACCGGGCGGGCCTGGCGGAGTAGGCGGAGGCGGAACCGGAGGTCGTGCTGGGGCTCCTTCTACACAAGCATCTGCTGGATCAGCTTATACCGGTGGCGGTGGCGGTGGTGCTCGAGGTGGCTGCGGTGCCGGTGCAAGCGGAGGTAGTGGTGTTGTTATAATTTCAGTACCTGCATTTTCATGGCGTGCTAGTTATAGCGGTTCAAATGTATCAACTGCTACTGTTGGATCAAATATTGTAGTAATATATAAATCTAACGGAACTTTTATTGCTTAAATTAATTTTCATAATATATACAAATAGGATTTAAGGTGTTATAATTAATTATATATGACACCTACATTTACTCCTCCTCCGTTTGTTGAACGATTCCAATATAAAAACTGTGTACAGGTAAATGATCCTGTAACTCGCAAACGATCGTATCGAACTCCCGACGGAGAATCGTTGCCCAGCGTGACCACTATCCTTGGTGCTACCAAAGATCAAACACACTTGATTGAATGGCGCAAACGAATTGGTGAGGAAAAGGCCGCCCAGATTACCAAAGAGGCTAGTGGTGTTGGGACTGGCCTTCACGCTAATTTGGAGAGGTTCTTGGTTGGCGAAGTTCGCCAACCTGGTAATAATCCTGTTCACGTTAAAGCCAATGCTATGGCAAATATTATTATCGAAAATGGATTAAAGGACGTTGACGAAGTATGGGCTATGGAACAAAGTCTATACTATAAGGGACTATACTCGGGCACAACTGATCTAGTATGCGTTTATAAAGGTAATCCTTGTATTGCCGATTACAAACAAACCAATCGTCCAAAGAAAGCAGAATGGGTTGAAGATTATTATCTGCAACTCATGGCGTATATCATGGCCCATAACAATACATATGGAACTGATATGCGTGAAGGACATATCTTTATGGTTAGTAGGGGTGATGATGGAATGAAGCCTGGTGGAGAGGTATATCAACAGTTTGATCTACTACCAAAAGATTTTAACAAATATCAAGATATGTGGCTTGATAAAGTTGAAGAATATTACAAATTAACTAAGTAATTTCCGTTTAGCCCACGCATCTTTTAGTTTGGCTTTAGTCTTTTCTGACAGTTTTCTACCAGCACCCCTACCTTTAGTTTTTTCAGACATTTTTTTCTTATATTCTTCTGAGTAGGTTTTTCCTTTATTAAATTCAGATAGTTTTTTCTTAGCACTATCCGACATTTTATAACCTGTTCTAGCCTCGGACATTTTTTGTTTAGTTTCTTCCGATTTAGGCTTTCCTTTTAGTGCTGAGGGTTTTCCCTTGTGAATATTTGATATCTTCTGTTTAGTTTCTTCGCTATGAGATCTGCCCTTCATTGGAGATGGATGCCCTTTCAAAGAATTTGATATTTGTAATCTAATTTTTTCAAATTTTCTAGAAGTTGGAATATAACGATCTTGATTGCCGTTAGTAGTTAACATTCGATTTAATGCATAGGCCATTTTATAACGAAAATTTCCTGATGTCATCCTAACTAGTAATAAATGACATATAAAATGTTCTTTTGGCGTTAATTTAACTAAATTCTCTTTTGAATTACTTCCACCGCAGGATTTAGGAATAATATGGTGTTTTTCAATATATCCTGTAGGTGTACGAGAATTGGCGTTGGCTACAATACTGTAATACCAACGAGTGTATTTGTTGTCTATAAATATCATTGCTGATGCTCCTCCAAAGCGTTAGAGTCAGTGGACATTGGCGTGTCGCGACTGACACTTTTATTTATATCAGTAGACGGCAAGAGAATTTGGTACGATAAATAGAGTATAGGGGAATATGGTATGCCGATTTTAGAAATTGCAAAAATACAGATACGAAGAGGGCAAGAAAGTACAGGTGGTATCCCAAAACTCAGCCCCGGTGAGTTTGGTTGGGCAGAAGATACTCAGCATCTTTATATTGGTAAAAGCATTACAGAAGGTGCCGTTGACAATAACAATACTCGCATTTTAACCGAAGTTGATCTTAACAATATAATGAGCGGCGGAGGTGGCGGAGGATCAGGTAGCCCTACTCTTGAATACTTTACTGTACAAACTGGCCAAAACAATGTTAAGGTAGTGGACCTAAATGGTCATAATCAAACTTTAATCTTTAATTATACATTAAATCACGATACCACATTTACTAGAAACGGTGTGTTGACTTTGGTAATTTCTTCAGACGGGTATGCTAGTGTATCGGATAGCTATTCATTCAGTGAACTAGTACCAAACTCTAGTACTTTATTAACATTCTCTACTGATTTATCTAATAGTCCTTATACAGGCGGGGGTGGAAATTATGTTACACTAACATGTAATAACGCAGATAGTAATAATTACGTTTTCGAATATACTGTTACCACAATTAAATAATATTAATGTTTAAAAAAAATGTCAACGACCGACTAGAGTCGTGGGCACATCATCGTGCTGAATTAGAAGAGTCTCACGACCCTTTGCAAGCAGTGTGGGACTTTTGGCGAGATGCTCCCTTTGTTCCCTACAATAGAAATATAGATCCATTCAATAAGCAGACTTGGGCAACACCGTGGGAAATCATAGCAGAAAATGTCTATGACGACTTTACCAAAGCTCTAATGATAGCACAAACACTTAAATTGACTAAAAAGTTTAATAATAGTGTAATAAACATTAGGATTTTAGTAGATCGCAGCCAATCTAGACAGTATAATATAGTCTGTGTCGACGATTCTTGGGCTATTAACTACAATGATAATGGTCCTGTAGCACTGGAAAAAGTGCCCGATTCATTTTACCTAGAAAATATAGTTGAAGTCGAAGTCCCCCGGTAAATATCATTCTCGACACAATAGAAAAGGTTACTAAACAACATATGATCACAGTGGTCAAACGTAATGGAGAGAGCGTTCCTCTCGATATTTCAAAGATTCAAAGACAAGTAGCCCATGCTTGCACAGGTATAGACGGTGTCAGTCCTAGCATGGTGGAAATTAAAGCACAGATAGAACTACACGATGGCATGACCACAGAGACAATAGACGAACTATTGCTTAAAGCCATGGTAGACTTAATAGACGAAACAGAAAACCCAGAAATCAACAACGTAAATTATCAATACGTAGCAGGGCGCCAGCGTGTCAGTATGCTGCGTAAAGAAGTCTACGGTAGTTATACCCCTCCCAAATTATTTGACATTGTTAAGAAGAATGTTAGCCTAGGTATGTATACTCCCGAACTGCTAGATTGGTATACAGAAGATGAATGGAACATCATTGATCTCTTTATTGACCATAGCAAAGACGAAGACTATACCTATGCTGCTATCGCACAGCTAACAGAAAAGTATTTGGTGCAGAATCGTGCCACTAATACCATCTACGAAACTCCGCAAGTTCGCTATGCCATTGCCGCCGCCACAGCGTTCCACGCAGAACCCAAAGACAAGAGATTAAAATATGTTAAAGAATACTATGAATGTGCCAGCGATGGCCACTTTACCCTTGCTACACCAGTATTGGCTGGGTTGGGCACTACCACTAAGCAGTTTTCAAGCTGCGTGCTTATTAGCTCAGATGACACCCTGGACAGTATATTTGCCGCAGGCGAAATGATGGCCAAATATGCTTCAAAACGAGCTGGAATTGGCCTAGAAATCGGCCGAATCCGCCCCTTAGGAGCACCGATTCGCAACGGAGAAATCAAACACACGGGTATGATACCATTCTTGAAGAAATGGTTCGCTGACCTACGCTCTTGCTCGCAGGGCGGGATTCGTAACGCAAGTTGCACAGTTACTTTTCCCATCTGGCATTACCAATTCGAAGATCTTATTGTACTGAAAAATAATCAAGGCACCGAAGAAACTCGCGTTCGTCAAATGGATTACTCTGTGGTAGTCAATAAGATGTTCTGGAATCGTTATAAGAATAATCAAACCATTACACTATTTGATCCGCACGAAGTTCCGGATCTATATGAAGCCTATTATCGTAGCACAGAAGAATTTGAACAACTATACTTGAACTATGAAAAGCATCCGACAATTAAAAAGAAAGTCGTATCGGCAGATGAGATATTCAAAAATCAAATTCTTAAAGAAAGGACTGATACGGGTCGCATATACCTTGTCAATATCGACAATGTCATCGCGCAGGGCCCATTTGATACAACAGTTGATCCAATTTATCAATCCAATCTATGCCAAGAGATCCTTCTACCCACAAGACCTTTCCAGAGAATTGAAGACTCTACGGGACGAATTGCTCTTTGCACTCTTGGCAGCATCAACTGGGGCGCCTTCCGTAACCCTCAGGAAATGAAAAAGGCCTGCCGAGTGCTGGTACGCTCATTGAGTAATCTATTGAGTTACCAAGACTTCTTGTCAGTGCAAAGCGAACTGGCCAATAAAGAGTTTGAACCACTGGGCGTTGGTATTACCAATTTAGCCTATTGGCATGCCAAACGCAACTTCAAGTATGGTACTGAAGAAGCCTTAAAAGAAGTCAAACGCTGGATGGAGCACCAAGCCTATTACCTTACCGATATGAGTGTTGAGCTTGCCCAAGAGAAGGGCCCCTGCACACGTAGTGAACATACATTCTACGGTAAGGGAGTATTTCCTTGGGAACGCCGCAACACCGGTGTTGATGAATTAACAGACTTCGCACCTAGCCTAGACTGGGAGCCACTGCGTGAACGTATGAAACAATATGGTATTCGCAATGCTACCTTAATGGCTGTGGCACCCGTTGAATCTAGTTCAGTTGTACTCAACTCCACCAACGGTATTGAAATGCCAATGGAGTTGATCAGTGTCAAGGAATCCAAAGCCGGCTCGTTCGTGCAAGTAGTTCCTGAATATCGTAGATTAAAGAATCGCTATCAACTAATGTGGGAACAGAAAGACTGTGCAGGTTATCTAAAGACCAGTGCAGTGTTGGCAGCGTATATTGATCAGTCGTTGAGTACAAACACTTTCTATAATCCTGCACACTTTGCCGATGGTAAGGTTCCCGGCACATTAATTGCCAAGAATCTAATGTTGGCCTACAAGTGGGGTTTGAAGACCATGTACTACAGTTTGATAAACAAAACTGGTGCTAAGAATATTTTAAATACTCAAACTGATAGATTAATCACTGTCGAGCCTGTTACAGTATATGCAGAGCTTGAAGATGATTGCGAAGCCTGCAAGCTCTAAGGAATAAAAAATGTCAAAAGCACAATACGATTTAGTCACGCCAACAAATTATCTAAAACGTAAAATGTTTTTAGATGGAGCTGTGACTGTACAACGATTCGAAGAATTTCGCTATCCCAAGATAGCCAAGTTTGAAGAACTGGCTCGTGGATTCTTTTGGGTTCCTGAAGAAATCAGTCTTACCAAAGACAAGATGGATCACAAAGATGCCACTGAAGCAGTTAAACATATTTTTACCAGTAACCTATTAAGACAAACAGCCTTGGACAGTATCCAGGGTCGTGCACCAAATCAAGTTTTTGGTCCAGTGGTATCTATCCCTGAACTAGAAGCATTGATCAGTAACTGGAGTTTCTTTGAAACGAATATTCATTCAAAGAGCTACAGTCACATTATAAGGAATGTCTATGGTGTACCAAAAGAAGAATTTAATAAAATCCACGATACACAAGAAATTGTGTCAATGGCTGCTAATGTCGGTAGATACTACGAAGCGTTACACACGCTCAACTGCCGCAAAGAGTTGGGTGAGGAAATTTCGACAATGGAACATAAACGTGCTATCTGGTTGGCTCTGCAGGCCAGCTACGCACTCGAAGCCCTAAGATTCATGGTATCATTTGCTACATCATTGGCCATGGTTGAAAATAAAATCTATATCGGCAACGGTAATATCATTAGTTTGATCTTGCAAGATGAATTGCTACACGCAGAATGGACTGCTTGGTTGATCAATCAATGTGTTAAAGATGATCCAGATTTTGCCCAGTTAGAAACTGAGTGTGCTGAAGAAGTCTATGCTATGTATATGGAAGTTATTGCAGAAGAAAAAGCATGGGCTGACTATCTATTCAAGAAAGGTCCTGTGATTGGACTTAACGCAGACATTCTAAAGAACTTTGTTGACTATTCAGCATTTACTCGCCTTAAAGACATAGGCATTAAATATCTAGGCGATCATCCTAAGAGCAGCCCCATCCCATGGTTTAACAAACACGTTAACATAGGTAAGAAACAGGCCGCTTTGCAGGAAACGGAATCTACCAATTATGTAATTGGTGTGATGAGCGACAATGTTAGCTATGATGAACTACCAGATTTATAATAAAAGGAAAATAAAATATGACTAAAGCAATTGTTTGGAGTAAGTATCACTGTACCTTCTGTGAACAAGCCAAGGCATTATTAAATCAACGCGGTATTCCTTTTGAGGAACGTAAGATTGGTGACGGTTATACCAAAGAAGATTTATTAGAAGCAGTGCCTACTGCTCGTACTGTTCCGCAGATTTTTATCAATGAAAATCTAATCGGTGGCTTTACCGAACTCAAGAAATATATTGAGGAAACGGCTGGCGGGTATGGCGACTAAAGAAGATCTTGATAAAATCAAAGAGGCATTAGGTGGAGTAAAAGCCGCCGAAGTTTCTTGCGGAGAGAAGTCTGCAGGTCTAATAGCCCAAGAAGTTGACGAAGCATATAATCATATTACTTTAAACTCTTCTAGCCTCCCGCCGTTGACTACTATAGACATTTCTACGCTGAATTCATTATGGGGTAATATTACCTGCAATGGTGCAACTGGTAGTAGTAGCAGTGGATCTATACTAGGTAATGGAGCCAATGGTTCTAGCGGTTCTTATTTAACTGGCAGTATGTCAGGAACATATAATTGGCATCAACCCGGCGGCCCCTATACCATTTCTACTGCTCCATTGACTACCACAAAGGCTAGTTTAGAAGTTGCTGGCGATGCTAATTTCGACGGCGATATCAAATGGAAGGGTCGTAGCCTAGGCGATTTGTTGGAAACTATAGAAAAGAGATTGGCCATACTCGCACCTGATCCAGAGAAGTTAGAACACTTTGAAGCATTGCAAAAGGCCTACGAACATTATAAAACTTTAGAAGCATTGTGCACAATGCCAACAAAAGAAGATCCGATTAATTAAGGTAAAAATGACAACAAAGAAATTATGGAGTGCTATTGACGGCACCACACTAAAAAGTCTGCCCAATGCAGCAAAAGGATATGAACAACGAATTAGTATTCCTGAATTTACATTTCTAGGAGTGCACAACCAACCAGACTTTGGAGACATTACTATTTGGTTCTATGGTAAAGATAAAACCATAGAACTAAAAAGTCTAAAAGAGTATCTATTCCAATATAGAGATACTGTGATCAGCTACGAACGTGCCATGGATGTAATGTATAAGCACTTGATGGCTGCTTACGAACCAGATCGTATTAGAATAGAAATAGAGTTCCGTCCCCGTGGCGGCATCTCAAGTAAACTAACAGTCGACAGCGATTGGGGACACTTAGGTGGTACTGATCAACATTGGCAACATCATAAAAATTAAGGAATATATGACCGATTATAAAGTAGCAGACATTGCCCTAGCAGCCTGGGGACACAAAGAGATTGCAATTGCTGAATCAGAAATGCCAGGTTTGATGGCGATTTTAGCAGAGTATCAAGATCAACAACCTCTAGCAGGTGCTCGTATTGTTGGATCATTGCACATGACCATTCAAACAGCCCTGTTGATCAAAGTATTGGTCAAATTAGGTGCCAGTGTTCGTTGGAGCAGTTGTAATATTTTCTCCACACAGGATCATGCTGCGGCTGCTGTTGCCGATCTAGGTATTCCTGTTTTTGCTTGGAAAGGCGAAACTGAAGAAGAATATTGGGACTGTATCGAGCGCACCTGTACTGGCCCCGATGGCTGGACTCCTAACATGATTCTCGATGACGGGCACGACCTAACCTGGTGGATCATTAACAAGCATCCGGAATTGGTAGCAGGTATTGTTGGTGTTAGCGAAGAAACTACTACAGGTATCTATCGTATCAAGGAAGCCATTGCTGCTGGTACATTTCCATTCCGTGCGTTCAATGTCAATGACAGTGTAACTAAATCTAAGTTTGACAACTTGTATGGTTGCCGAGAAAGTCTAGTGGACGGTATCAAACGAGCCACTGATGTTATGATTGCAGGTAAAGTTGCTGTAGTTGCTGGCTACGGCGATGTGGGCAAAGGTTCGGCACAGGCACTTCGTGCACTAAGTGCTCAGGTATGGGTAACTGAGATCGATCCTATCAATGCACTACAGGCTGCTATGGAAGGCTATCGTGTGGTTACCATGGAATATGCTGCCGACAAAGCAGACATTTTTGTAACAGCCACAGGCAATGTTAATGTCATCACAAGAGCACATATGGATGCTATGAAAGATCAAAGCATTGTATGTAATATTGGGCACTTTGATAATGAGATTGATGTTGCTAGCCTCAATGATTGCACTTGGGATGAAATCAAACCACAAGTCGATCATGTTGTATTCCCAGACGGTAAGAAAATTATCTTGTTGGCCAAGGGCAGACTTATCAACCTAGGCTGCGCCACAGGACATCCTAGTTTTGTTATGAGCAATAGTTTTACCAACCAAGTTCTAGCACAGATTGAATTGTGGACCAATCCCGGCCAATATAATGTAGGTGAATTGTATACATTACCCAAACATTTAGATGAAAAAGTTGCTAAGTTGCATTTAAATAAGATTGGTGCTATGCTAACTACATTGACAAAAGAACAAGCTGATTATATCGGTGTTGACCAAAGTGGCCCATATAAACCAGAAACTTATAGGTACTAAAATATGTTATTATTAAACAAAGGTTATAAAGCAGGCGATACCGTTAGTTTAAAGCTGATCAACAGCGATGAACTTATTGCTAGATTTGAAAGTGAAACTGATACCGAAGTTAAAATTCATCGCCCATTAGCATTAACCATGCAAGG
>Ga0214164_1000583_pt1 | contig 23727 bp, 43 predicted proteins | sample TroBogepilimnion_13_FD_153003 | JGI IMG/M metagenome (GOLD analysis project Ga0214164, IMG submission 153003) | Freshwater microbial communities from Trout Bog Lake, WI - Practice 03JUN2009 epilimnion v4 | ecosystem: Environmental > Aquatic > Freshwater > Lake > Epilimnion/Euphotic zone ...
CATGTCCCTAGAATTACTTTCAATTCTAAAGGTCTTGTGACCAATGCATCTTCTGTTGCAATTACGAGTACCGGAGGCATTACTCAATTAACTGGTGACGTAACTGCTGGACCCGGATCTGGCAGTCAAGTTGCTTCTCTTAATAATGTTTATCCTGGATTCAGTCCAGTTGGTTCTTCAACTGCAATACCTGTTTTGACTATTGGTAGTGATGGTCGCATTACTTCTTCGACTGTTGCTACTCCTTCAACTGGCTATACACCGCCCAATGCTTGGAGTGTTGAACATAATTCTGTTTCAATCAGCAATTCACTAAGTCCGGCAACTGGTTTTACAATCGCTGGTCATAGTGGTTATTTAACTTACCTTGTCACTTTTTCTGCAACAATGTATGGGAACTGGGGCGCACCATCAACGCAAGCAAGAGCGCAGTTAAATGTTTACTACTCAGTAAATGGCGGTTTCTATAATGCTTTTGGTAATGGGGTTGGTGTCTTTATGGCAAGCGGTGGTGATCAAGTTATGGTCGTTTGGCAAAATCTTTTGTACGGACTTGATGGCACTTTACCTGTAAACTTTACAACATCAGATTCCATAGGATTTGAAGGTCTTGCCGCCATTACAACTGGTTCCGGCACTTCAATCGTCAATGGAGTATTAACAGTTCAAGGAGTTAGGTAAATGTCAATCAAAATGATTTCAGAGGTAACGTGCGATTCATGTAATGAATTAATTGTTTTCAATGGATCTCAAACAACAGGTTTCATTGTTCTTTTAAATCAAGCAATTCAAGACAAAGATGGTGTTCCGCAATTTTCACTCTCAGATGCAGTCCCTGTTAACACATCATTCTGCAATGTTGATTGCATGAAACAATACTCACCAGTGGCGACAAAATAATAATCTCGCTACACTTGTCGCATGACTGACGTTCGACAAAACATAGTTGCATGGGCTAAATGGTGTGCAACGAATCATGGCAAGTTCACTTATTCAGAAGGACCACAGCGCATGTCGGGAATTGGACAACCCGGAAAATTGCCTGTTACTGCTGATTGTTCTGCCTTTGTGACTCTTTGTTACAACTGGGCTGGTGCGCCTGATCCAAATGCTCAAAGTTACAATCACACCGGATACACAGGAACCCTTCTTGCTCATGGTCAGAAGATTGCTTTGAAAGATGTTCAGCCCGGCGATGTAATTGTCTATGGACCCGGGACAGGCTGGCACACTGCGCTTATTGTTGATGTCTCAGGCGGCAATGCAATGAATCCTTTGACTGTTTCGCATGGTCAGCAAGGGGATCCTTCCTATGTTCATGTAAATCAAGATGGTCGCTTGCCTCAGACGTATTTGAGATTCAATACAAATGCAATGACAGCAAGCGCAATTCATACACCGCCAAATCCATAGCATGAATGCTTTTAATTTTTGGCTTCAAATTATTGCGACTGTTGGTTTTATTCTTGGAATGCTTTGGACTGTCATTCGATTTGGGCATAACATTCTTGCAAAATCAGTCTCCGAGCGACTTGAAGACATCCGCAAAGAGACCAAGCCAAATGGCGGTTCAAGCCTCCGCGATGCAGTTGATCGCATTGAAAAGAAATTAGACAACGTCAGCATTGATTTTGCTGAACACATTGGTTTTCATAAGGGAATTGGCGACGATCTTTAAGCCCAAAGATTTCTCCTGCCCGACTTGCTGAGAGATCTTGAACTGCATAGGATGATCGAGTAAATACATTACCGAATTGACCAAAAGGAAATCCCAATGGTACAGTTGAGGTAAGAACTACTAGAAGGAAATCAAATGGCTCGTTTACCTGTTGCACAAGAGAACGCTGGATTGAACGCAATGTTCGTTCCAACAACGACTTACTACCTTGCTCTTTTCACATCTGACCCATCAACAACAGGTGCGTCTGGTGAAGTCACTGGTGGTTCATACGCTCGTCAAGCAATCGCATTTGGATCAGCATCAGCCGGTTCACAGGCTTCAACGAACGCTCAGAACTTTACTGGTATGCCAGTTGAAGCAGGTGGAGTTCCTTACTTCGGACTTTTCTCAGCATCAACAGCAGGAACATACCTGGGCGGTGGAACAACAACTGGACTAAGCGGAGCGATCTCTGCCGGCTCAACGATTGCTTTCGCTATCGGCGCAGTTACAACAACTCTGTCATAAGTCATGGGCGGCGAACAGCAGTTCACCGCTTCGGCGGTGGCAACAGTTATCCCACCAACCCCTGACGAGGAAACAACCACCGACTCAGACAACTAGAAAAGGACTAAGCAATGGTTGATGCAATAAAGAACTTTGCTTACTCACTTGTCGCTACTGCTCCTTCACCAGCGACTTCTGGTACGTCACTTGTTGTTACATCAGGAACAGGAACAGTATTTCCTGCGGCTCCTTTCAATGCGACTATCTGGCCGCCAAGCACTCAACCTTCAACAACAAACGCTGAAATTGTTCGAGTCACAGCAGTTTCAACAGACACGCTCACTATAACCAGAGCGCAGTATGGAACATCTGCTCAAGCCATAACTGCCGGGTATCAGATTGCTCAAACGATTGATACCAACTTATTCGGACAAGTTGCTCCTATTTTGTCTACACAATTAGTCACTGCCAAAATCAAATCATTTACCGTCAATGTTCCTCAATACGCAAACATGCTTTTGTATGCTGGCGGCAATGCTGGGACAGTTACTATTGGTGGAACTGCGTATAACATTTCAGCAAATCAAACTATTGCAACGGCATCGCTAGTATCTCCTGGATCTCAATCAGTACTAGTTTCCGGTCAATTTTCTGCAATTAATCCTGCAACTCAAAGTGGCGGTTGGTCTGTTGGCACTGCTCCTGTTGCACTTACCTACATGCAATTTATAAATGGTATTTGGTTGGGTGGTACCAATAGTGGAACCGCAGTCGCTTTTCAAGCAAACTCAATCGATGGCATCAACTGGTATCAAACAACAATTATGCCAACATCAGCCGTTTGGGGAATGACAGGTTTCGGCGGTCCGCCGGGTGCTGGTTATTATTTGACAATTCAATACTCAAGCAATGTTTGGGCATACTCGACAAATGGGACCACTTGGACAACGATAACTGCGGCGTATAGTTACAATTATGGTACCGTTGTTAACGCATACGGCACTGCTACCCCTTGGGTTGTCTTTCCTCAAGGCGGAACATTAACTCAATACCAATACTGCACAACAACTGCGCCGACATCATGGACGACAGGAACTTTTCCTGCAAGCAGATACTTTCCAGATCATTGCGCCGCTTACAATCCCAATAGCGGTTACTGGACAGTCAATGTTTTATCAACAACAGGCGCATACTATTCTTCTAATGGAACTTCATGGACGGCATTCAGCATGCCGTATGCGCCTTCAAATGGACTTTATTTAGCACCCGGAACTGCCGTCAATGGTGGTACTGCTGGTGTCCTTGCCGCCGGTCAAGGTTTTACAAGTACAAGTTCATACAATTATCAAACAACTGGAACAACATCATGGAGCAGTTCGACTATCCCAGGGACAATCGGTCAAAACTCTGCTTCTTGGGGCAATGGGTATTATTGGTTTGGTTTGAATGGTTCATCTGCTTGGACGTCTTATTATTCGCAAAATCTAACTTCATGGACGGCGTTCACAATTAATTCTGCTTCAGGAACCAACTATCATTATACCGGGAGTTTCGGCAATGGATCATTTGCTCAAGGCGGTGGTTATGCCGCTTTTCAGTATTCAAGCGCAACCGCAACGCTTCCTGTAACATTTATTATTACTCAAGGCGCAACAACTTATTATTAAGGAGAGACCCATGTCCGACACTTCAACAACACCAGCAGGATTCACGCCACCAGAAGGCGGTATGCAATACCCATCAGGCATTCCTGCCGATGCATTTGAAATAACAGATTACAACGGCGACAAGATTTATTGGTCTGTTGATAAAGAATCACCATTTACGATTAATGCATGGCACACCGCTTATCCAACGCCAGATGAAACTCCTTTTTGGCATCAGCCACATGACTTTGCTGGCAAGGTTTGGCCAGATGAAGCAACAGCAATAGCATTTGCGACTCAGTTCCTCAAAGAAAATTGGGAGACTGCTCCTGTTGAACAACCAACTCCTGTACCAAGCATGGATGAAATCAGGGCGGCTCAAATCATCTTGGCGGCAACTGGGCACACAGTAATTCCTCCAACTGCTAGTTAAGTAAGGAGCCGAGATGTTCGGCGCAAACTTCTTTGCAGGGATTTTCTTTGCAGAAGCAACTGGGGCTCAAGCAGTTTCAAATGGCAACGGTATTGTTGCGCCTTCATTCTCAGCCAATGCAACAGGTTCTGCATTTCTTCCTGCGACAGCATCATTAACTGGCGGCACAACGCTTCTTGGTCAAGAAGTTCAAATCTTCCCTCTTGGTCAAGGTCAGATTCTTGGATCATTTATTGGTGGCGTTCTTGGTGGATCAGGCAATGGTGAGTTTGGATCCGCAGTTTTTGGATCAACTTACTTTGCTCAAGATCAAGCAGGTCAGCAACCAGTCAGCATTTACATTCCCGGCTCAGGATCATTTGCTGGATCATTCGCCGCAAGCGCAACCGGATCAATAACGCTTCAATACGGAACAGGATCCATAGCAGGATCATTCACAGGATCAGGATCAGCGACTTTCTTTGCGCCGGGATCAGGAATACTTTCAGGATCATTCAATTCAAATGGTTCAGGATCAGCATTTGAGCCTGCATCAGGATCATTACTAGCAAGTTTCAATGGATCAGCATCGGGATCCGCATTTGAACCTGCCAATGGATCTCTGATCTCATCAGTTGCATTGATCGCAACCGGAACTGCATACCTGCCTGCAATAGGATCGCTTTCAGGATCATTTTCAACCGCAGGATCAGCAACAACTTTCTTACCAGCAAGCGGATCGCTTTCAGCGAGTTTCAACGGATCAGGAGCAGGAACCGCATTCTTGCCAAGTCAAGGATCTGCATCAGCAAGTTTTGATTCAAATGCAACTGGCAATGCATTCGAGCCCGGGACTGCTCAAATTGTTACAACCTTCAATTCAAATGCCGATGGAAATGCCTTTGAACCGGCTCTAGGATCGCTTAGTTCAGACTTTATGTCTGCTGGCGATGCAACGACCTATTTGCCGGCATCGGGATCAATAAGCGCATCTGGGACTCTCAATGCGACAGCAGAAGCATTCTTACCCGCAACTGGATCTTTGATAGCAGATGTCGTATCAAATGGTGATGCAACAACCTATCTGCCGGCAGAAGCATTCCTAGTCGCATCATTTGAATTGATTGCAGATGGTAATGCCTATGAACCAGCAACTGCCGAAATTGATGGATCATTTGATGCGAACGCAGACGGCAATGCATTCGAGCCTGCATCTGCATCTCTTAATGCAGAAGTTGAATTGACAGCAGACGGCAATGCCTATGAGCCTGCAAGCGCAGAACTTGATGCTTTGTTTGATGCAAATGCAGATGGATCTGCTTTTGAACCTGCAACGGCAGAACTTGATGTTGATTTTGAAGCCAATGCAGATGGCTACCCATTTGAACCTGCAAGTGCAGAAATTGATGTTTCATTTGATGCAAATGCTGACGGCAATGCATTTGAACCTGCCAGCGCAGAACTTAATTCTGAGTCACAACTTGATGCGACAGCAGAAGCATTTCTACCTTCATTTGCAGAACTTGATTCTTCATTCGAAACAAACGCAACAGCAGAAGCATTCCTGCCAGCAAATGGATCTGTCAATTCAGACTTTGAAAGCAATGGAGATGCAGAAGCATACTTGCCGGCAAATGCAGAACTAGATGCATCATTTGAGTTTGATGCTTATGGCGAAGCATTTGAACCCAGTACTGCGCAATTAATTTCGACCTTTGACGCTAATGGCGATGCTCTTTGGGTTCCTGCCGCCGGTGGATTTGTATTTGCTAATTTCGATGCGAATGGTGATGCAACGACTTATCTCCCGGGCATTGCCGAACTTGATTCCGATGTCGAACTTGCTGGCGATGCGCAAGCATTCTTGCCGTCATCTGGTCAACTAGATTCTTCATTCTCAACTGATGCAATCGCTGAAACATTCTTACCATCAGAAGGATTTGCTGTCGCTTCATTTGAACTTGCTGGCGATGGTTCAGCCTTTGAGCCTGCTGTTGCAGAACTTATTTCAGAGTTCGAAGCAAATGCCAATGGAGAAGAAATTGATCCAGCATTTGCAGAACTAGATTCATCATTTGATTCAAATGGAGATGCAACAACATACTTGCCTTCTGAGGGATACCTTGTTGCTTCATTCGTTCTTGAATCTACCGGCGAAGCATTCTTGCCATCATCAGGTGAATTAGATGCATCGTTTGAAATAAATGCAGATGGTCAAGCCTTTGAGCCGGGCACTGCGCAATTCATTGCGACATTTGATGCCAATGCAATCGGTCTTGAAATTGAACCAGCACTTGGTGAAATCAATGCATACTTTGATGCTACTTCTGATGCCACCACTTTCCTACCGGGCGGAGCAACAGTCTCTGCTTCATGTTCATTAAGCGCAGTTGGATCTGCCTTCTTGCCGGCTTCAGGATCATTAATTGCAACATCATCTCGATCTGCAACTGGATCCGGCAAACTCTATGGGCAGGGCTCAGTAACAGGATCATTCAATGCCGATGCAACCGGCGATGCATTTGAAAACTCTCTGGGTGAATTGGCGGCCTCATTTTACGCAAATGCAACCGCTACAACATACCTTCCGGGCTTTGCAAATCTTGTTTCGACCTATACCGCCACAGCGCATGGATCTGCCTTCCTAGACGCATCTGGGGCCCTCTCAGGACAATTTGCGACAATAGCCAATGGATTTACATTCATACCGCCTCATCCCGGCACAGTTCGAGGCGCAATCTTGGTAGCATCAGTAGTCGGAGACGTTGAGGTATAGACATGAGTTATGCAAATGGAAACAATTACAACTACATCGAAGGGACGACCCTTCGTTTCTATACTCGTGAGCCATTTACTTCGATTGATGGCATCATCGTCAATCCCGACAATGTTACTTTTACCTATGAAGTGCAAGGGCAAACTCCGGTTACTTACCAATGGGTAAACCCAACAGGAGATCCAACTCAAACAATTCAAAATCCTGATACCGGTTATTTTTATTGCGACATTCAAACTAGCGATAATGCAGGAACTTGGACTTGGCAATGGGCTTGTTTTCCTTCTTCTGGCGAAGATGTGACCGCAACAGAAGTAATCAATGAGGGCGAAGTAATCGTCTCAATTTCAGGAATTAATTAATACACCAGCCATACACACACTATGTGCGCATAGTTGTCTCTCCATCAGTCACCTGTTAGTATCCTGTGGACGGAGGTAGTTAAAGCGAGGCACACATGGCAGTTGATTTGTCTGAGTTCTATACAAATGAAAAGAAGATCTGCATCATTGGCAGATACATTCAAACTCTTAGTGAAGAAGATGTCGAAAAAATTGAGGCGGCATTTAAGACTGATGACATTGCAAATCGAGCAATCGTTCAATGGTTAAATCAGAAGATCTCAAAACCGACTAGCGAAGATTCGCTTCGCAATCACCGATGGAAGCGTTGCATCTGTAATGCCTGATCTCTCAGAGTTCGAGCGAAAAAAACGACACAAGGATCAGCATCCGACAGGATGGGAGCCAAGCCTTCAATGGAATGGCAAAGATGGGACAATAACCGCTTGTCTTGAAAATGAACCCGATGATTCAATTTGGGAACAGTTGATTGCAGATTGGGGTCTTGATCCCTCTCGAACAATGGTCGTTGATGGATCCTTGCAGATTCGAGCATGGGATACCACCAGAGATGGTGAAACGATCCGCATGAAATACTACCGAGCAACGATCAAACCGAGAGATCAGATTATTGATCGAGCCGACATTGATCTTCTTTGCGATCAGATCAAGAAGCGCAAGCCGTCTGCGATCAAGCAAAAATCAGGATCCTCAGCATTCGTGATCTTGATGAGCGATTGGCAGATCGGAAAATCTGAAAATGGTGGATCCGAAGCAACTATCAATCGGATCCTGACTTCTATTGATAGAAGCATTGATCGCTTCAAGCAACTTCAAATGTACGGTTCAGTATCTAATGAAGTGTACGCAATCGGTCTAGGAGATCTCATTGAATCTTGTGACGGCTTCTATGCAATGCAAACATTTCAAACTGATTTAACGGATCGAGAACAAGACAAGATTGCTCGAAGATTGATTCTTCATGCCATTGATGGATTTGTTGATGCAGGAGCAAAGATTGTTGCAATGGGGGTTCCGGGCAATCATGGCGAGAATCGCAAAAATGGAAAAGCATTTACTGATTGGTTAGACAATCGAGATTTCTCTGCATTTGAAACAGTTGCAGAAATCATTGCCGCCAACCCTAAGCGATACAAAAATGTCAGCATTCCGACTAATGCAATTAATTCTGATGACTTAACAATGACTCTTGACATAAAAGGGATCCCAGTCGCATTTGCTCATGGTCATCAATTCAGATCAGGAACGAATGCTCAAGCAAAAATGGAATCATGGTGGAAGGGGCAGGCTCTTGGAAGAACGCAAGTTGCTGATGCTGAGATTCTCTTTGCTGGTCATCTGCATCATTTCGTCATTTCTGAATCAACTGGGCGAACAGTCATTCAAGTTCCTGCAATGGATGGGGGAAGCAAATGGTTCACATCAACATCAGGATCAAGTTCACCAGCAGGAATGGTGACATTGCTAATTGGAGCAGGAGTCGGCTTGCGAGGATGGTCAGACCTGCTTATCGTTTAAGCATGACTATTTTTTCTTCTGACTATTCTTTTCCATTAATTAAGAAGGCGAGACCTTTGCCATTGCCGCCAATTCGAAGTAGTATGGATCCAGTCGTTGGTGACATCGCCTTCGCTCGATCAAATGGCATCATGGGCAGGATGATCCGTCTGGGGGAATGGTTGAGATGGAAACATGGCTCTAAATGGAATCATGTTTGCTTTGTCAGCCGAATTGAAGGCGGTGTCGCTTACGTCATTCAAGCAGAGCCCAAAGGGATCTCTAATGACAAACCTCTCAGTTCAATAGGCGAGTATTTGCTCATCTCTTTACCTGATGGGACAGATGCTAAAAAAGTCCTCGAGTTTGCGACCAAACAAGTTGGCATGAAGTATTCATTTCTGTCAATTATTTCTTTGATTGCAGACATCTTGACTCCCAATTTCTTCCCTGCTGTCAGGAGAGATAACACATGGATCTGTTCGACTCTCGTTGCTGAATCATTGCGCTATGGAGGATGGTTTCATGACTGGGGCGACATCTATTGCGTCACGCCGGCGCAACTGTATTTAGCCATTTGCAATCAGGATCGCAACGACTAAAGTAAGCATCGTGGGGTTCATCTTCCCTACCTCCCAGAGCCCCATCGTCTTCTCAATCAGACGATGGGGCTCGCTCCTTTCTTGTTTGAAAACCCACTAATCCGTTGGTGTTTGACAAATGCTTGCATTGGCTGTTCATCAGCCATTATGATTAATCAGGTAGAGCGAAGCGCAGTAACTCTGCAAGGAGCAGTGAGAGATGAAAAAGCAATTCAATTTATTTGAAGATGGTAAAGGCGATGGGTTTGAAAATTGCATCGTCTGTGCAAAGAAGATTGGCAAGCAAGGATGGGTTGTAGAAATCGGCATCGATGGCTACGAGTTTGGAACGACTGATGAAACTAATTCTCAGGGCGGATTCAAAATTGGTTCAACTTGTGTCAAGCAATTCATCAACGTATCGGAGGCGATGTAATGACCGCCAAGACAATCAAAGAGAGCGCATACTTTTCGGATGCTGTTGCATTGACGATTCAAGATGCCGCCGATCAGTTAAGCAAAGCGATTAAGGATCTGCAAGAAGCAGATGGTCACATGCTGAGCAAGACCTCTATTGGTCGCCTTGCTCACCAGTATCGTCTTTTCTTAAAGGATCAAGATGTGACAGATCAGACACCTGATCGAGAAGTCATTGATTATGTAATGGAAAATCTGATTCACAATGAAGAAATCATTGATGAGGCAATCAAGCGACTTGAGCAAGTGAGAGATCGTTCTCGCAATGCTCGACACTTATTGCGAAATCATGTTGGCATTGCAGATGCAAAGAAAATGAATGCATTGTTTCAAAGCGGTGAAATCAAAGAATGTGGATTTGATTCATTCTATGTTTGGCAATTTGAGAACAAAGGAGCCCGATTCTAATGAAAACATTTGCGACATTAGAAAATAAGAAACAGCACCAGATTGCATTTCGAATTGATCGAGACAATGAATTGAATGCATGGGTTCTTTTTAAAAAGCGATTTGATCACTCTGCTTTTCCGAAGGAGTATGCGATGCATTGGAGCCCAGAGGAGCCTTGCTACATCGCTCCAGATAGTTCCTATGGCGATGAAGACTACGGATCATTCGAAGTCTGCCTCGGATACATGCATGATCAGATTGAAAAGTTGCTGAAGAAAGGCTTCATTGAATTGGAGGAAGAAGCATGAGCAAATACCTTGAAGATGGCCGCCTAAAAGTTGTTAGCGGATTCGTCATTTCTTATGATCCGAATCATGAGTTATTTCCTCAAAGATGCTACTGCGCCATTTGCTTCATTAGAGAGTTTGGCATTGAAGCAGAGATAGTGATGGATGAAGAATCAACTGAATACATTTACATGATTTCAAATACTCGAGCATCTATGAGAAGGAGTTGCTGTGAATGCGGAAGGTGGGTGAATTGATGCATAACGCAATCAACTATTTGTTAGGAGTAATGACAGGAGCATGGCTTGTCTATGCATGGGCGAGAGGAGCATTTGATGATTGAAACAAAATTAGAATGGGAAGGTGACATTCCATGTTGCGAGCCATACGATCAATACGATTGCATTAATCAGAAGCATTCTGATGGCTGTGTTGAGTATGTATGCGAAAATCATGGCAATCATTCTCATTCTTCAATCAAAGATGATGGGCTCAAAGTATGGGTATTAACAGGCGGCGAGATTAGGAATGCAGACTCAATGGATTTCTTGACATCTCTCGTCAAACAAAGAATCGCAAACAGCGAGACAAAGGAGGCAGTAGATGAATGACATCAAGTTTATTGATTGGAATCTTGGCGATGATCGAGCGAAGTCTTATTGGACTTGTTGCGAAGTCGAGCCCGGCGAAGTTTTAGTTGCTGGTGTTTTCAAGAATGTTTTGAATGATCAATTTCGAATGTGGGTAAAAGGTCAGCGAGTCGGATCGACTGAATCGACCTGCGCATGGGATTGGGATTACGAAACGCTTGAGGCCGCCATAACAGATTTCAAAGAGTTTGCTATTGATTTTTGTCGAGGCAGAAGCGAGATCACTCATGCGAATTGACTTAACGGCAGAAGAAGTTGCAGACATTAACTATGCGCTCAGGATCGTTGCAAGGCGATTTGAGATGGATGGCGATCTTGAAGAAGCGAGAGCATTCAGAAGGCTTAGCATGAAAATCAAAATCAAAGACAAGGAGGCAGTATCCAAATGAAATCACATCTCTATGAGTTGAAGAATTATGAACTCAAAGGAGATCTCAAAAAGTATTTGAGAGAAAATCGAAAGGCTGGGAAATCATTTCGAGGGATCTCAAGAGAATTATCTGAATGCGGAACGTCCGTAGGCAGATCAGCAGTTACCGACTGGTGTCGCCAGTTGGGAATCAAATAAGGAGGAAGTGAAGATGGCAAGATTCAATCTTGATGATTACATTGATGTGGCTGAACGAATTGCCGATTTCTATGAGGAGTATTCTGAGGGGAGGATCATTACGGATCTGCTCAAATACTCCAATGATGAAACTGGCAAGCAGGTTCAATTCATTGTGCGAGCATCTCTGTACAATGGCGAATTATTACTTGCGACTGGGCTTGCAGAAGAATCATTCTCAAATCAGGGCGCAAATGTGACGAGCCCATTGGAGAATGCAGAGACGAGTGCTATTGGCAGAGCATGTGCAAATCTCGGTATGAGTGTTATGCGAGGCGGCAAACGTCAACGACCCTCTCGACAAGAGATGGAAAAGGTAGTGAGGCATGATGAATCATTGAAGCAAACGGTTTCAAGAGTTCAGGGTGAAAGTCTCTCAATACCGCAACAAACATTGAGGAAAGTTCTTCGAGAAAAGTTTGGAGAGAATCCCATTGACATAAAAGCATTTATGGAAACCGTTCTTGAGAGAACTGTGACTGGATACCACGATGTTGATGGAGGCGAGATTGATTTGATCTTTAAGGCATTGGCGGTTGAAAATGCAAATAGTTGAATTAATAATGTCAGATGATCTTGTCGGTGATACTTGGATTGCCGCCAGAAGCGAAGGGCTCACCGTCAATGAGTTCATTCGCAAAACAATAATGAATCACATTTACCAAGACCTACAAATCCACAAACAAGGGAGCGCAGTATGAGCAGTAACATTACCATCATTGGCAATACAACCAGAGATCCTGAATTGATTTTCTTAAACTCTGGTCAAGCATCGGCGAAAGTATCGGTGGCAGTAAATCGCCGATGGATCAATAAGAGAACTAATGAACCAGAAGAAAAGGTTTCATTCTTCAATGTCGTTGCTTATGGAAAACTTGCTGAAAACATTGCGACTTCGATTCCCAAAGGATCGAGAGTTGTCGTGACTGGCCGCCTAGAGATGCGAGAATGGGAAACTGAGAACAAAGAAAAGCGATCTGTTATTGAGATTATTGCTGAGGACATAGGCGCATCAATGTCCTTTGCTCAAGTTAACATCTCAAGGAATGCGACTAACATCAACTCGGGAACTACTGAACAGGAGTATTCGTTCTAATGGCTAAAGAAAAGTGGAGCGCAACCGTTGAAGCAATCTTGTCAGCACTTACCATCAGGAGAGGTGATGCAGAGATAACAGAAGAAGAAGCAACAAATCTTTATGGCGGATCACTAGCGACAACAGTAGGAGATCTGAGCAAGCAAGAACTTGTTCAGGTCGCTTTACTAGAAGCGTATGCAATTATTGAAGACATGATTGCAGAGCAAGCCGATCAGAAAATCACATCTTTAAACCGAGCGACAAGACGTTCGAAGAAATAGGTGCAAGAAGATTGGCGGCATGATGCTTCATGTAAAAATGAAGACAAGCGACATTTCTATGCTCACGAAGAAGGAGAGCGAATAGCGATACCTGAGCGGATTATTCAAATGTGCGAATCATGCTCTGTCAAATTAGAATGTTTGAACCATGCTCTCGATTTCGAGAATTATGGTTATTGGGGAGGAACAACTGCAAAGGAGCGTCGGGAGATGCGCCTTGCCGCAGGGGTTCGGATTCAACGCTTAGAATCGAGGATCCGATTCTTTGAGGAAGATTGAGCATGAGCATTTATGTTATGAATTACATCTGGTCGCTTGATTTGCCACCAACCGTCAAATTGGTTGCAATCGCTCTCGCTGATCATGCGCACGATGATGGATCAGAAGCAAGACCAAGTCAAGCATTGCTGATGAAGAAGACTGGTCTCAGTAGAGTCTCAGTTCAAAGATCTTTGATTTATTTGAAGAAGGCTCAGATCATTGTCCTTGAGCGATCATCTAGCCAGCACCGAGCCAACGTTTTCCGCTTCATTCTGCCGAGCGATTTCAAAAGTGGCAGGAGCATCACAGAGATCCCTCAGAGGCGGAATCAGACGTATCAAATCGTGTCTCAGAGGCATCAGAGAGATTCATCAGAGATGTCAGAGAGACGCCCTAATCCTAAAGAACAATCATTTGAATCAATGCAAATCCAAGATCAAAGTGTTCGAGATGAAGAAATCAGATTGTATGGGCATGTCTTGAGCAATGCAGAGCGAAGCAGATTGCTGAGAGCAACTCTGAGGAATGGCATCTTCACTCCTGATTCGAAACAGGATTCGATACAGTAGTTGAGTGATCCAACTCAAACAGCAAGATTCGACAGATGCGCCTCTGCCGGATCTCCTCTTGCTCTTAATTGATCTTCAATCTATTGACATGAGCATTTACATCAGAAGAATTACAAATGAACTAACAATAATTCCGATGCCAGAAGAATCAATGCTGATGCGCATTGAAGATTTCTTTGATGAATTAAGAACTTTGCTACCGGGGACTTGCGATGGTTGCGGTGTTTGGAACATGAGAAGATTTGAAACTTTCTGGGGAGCGCATCCTCACTTCTGTAAGCGATGCATGACAACGGCAGTTACAATCTTTGAACGGCATGACAAATGGCCAGAGACAGAGATGCCAGATACTTTATGAAACGAAGCAAAATTAATCCGGTATCAAAAAAACGCAAATCAATGATCCAAGATCGAGCGCAGACTCGCCTAGATGTCTTTGAGCGATCTTCACGATGTGAAGCAAACATCGAACCTCTTTGCTCGTATCATGCGACTGATGTTCATGAAATCAAAACAAGAGCCCGAGGCGGATCAATAGTTGATGTTGAAAATTGTTTGGCTCTTTGTCGAATGTGTCATCGTTACATAACAGATAATCCTGCATGGGCTTTAGAACATGGTTATGTTGTTCATGCATGGGCTGGCGATGCAGAAATGCTGGCCGCCAAAAGAGCGAGAGAAGTTTGGCGATTTGGAGTCATGACTTTATCTGATTATGGCGAAGGACTTTAGTTTGTTCTCAGGGGAGCAACTTAAATCATTGCAATTAGAAAAAGATTTTCAAGATCAAGTTTGTCACTACGCTCGCTTGAATGGCTGGACAATTTATTCAGTACCAGATTCTCGCAGAGCATCATTGGCTGGTTATCCCGATTTGACTATGTGGCATGTAAAGAAAAGAAAATTGATCTTTGTTGAATTGAAAAGAGAAAAAGGCAAAACGTCTCCAGCACAAAATGAAATCATTCATCAGTTGAGAAGCATCGGATCAGAGGTTTATGTGTGGCGACCTTCTGATTGGCTGGAAATCGAGAAAATCATTGGACGATAGAGATTTGAGATCCTAAACACCAAGGGATTAGTGGTGTTTGACAAATGCTTGCATTGGCTGACGAAACGCCATTAAGATAGAAGTATTGAAGCGAAGCAAAGTAACTTCAAGAAGGAGCAGGAAAGATGAAGGCATCAAGCAAGCAGATTGAATTAGTTGAGATGTTCGGATCTGAAATTGAAGATGGCGGCAAGTGGGCATTGATTTGCTCATTGCATTCAGAGATGATTCAAGGAACATCAAAGCGCAACATCTTGAGTTTCAAGGCGCACTCAGATCAATGGTGCATGGGATGTCAGGATGATGATCATTTTGATTACACATGCGGATACATAATGCCCGACTATTACTTCGAGGCAGACGGCAAGTTGTCGCTTGACATTGCGCCTCGTCACATCGGTTGCCAGATCGGTTCAAAGGCAGGTGCATGATGAATGTCGAGTTTTGCGAAAAGATGATCGTTCAAGTTCTTGATCAACGGAAGAAGGATTCAAGAGGCAATTTGTATCCAGTCTCAATGACTTGCTCAGATTTAAAAAAAGCAATCGGCAGTCGAGTCCCGATTGCAATCATTCGAGATGCGGTCAACAATCTGGTCACGAAGAAGATAATCAAATCAAATGGCAAAATGATTTACTTGACTAAAAACAAAAAGCCAGCAAACACATACGTCTTAGTGAAATGGAGCATCTAATGAAGCGTCATTATCAAACTATGAGAGACATTCGTTTTCATAATGAAGAAGCAGGCGGAACTTTCTTTGGTCAATTTGAGCGCAGATTTTTTAACTCAAGAACTTTGCGATCAGTATTTGGCAAGCATGGATCCATCTTTATTTCTTCAGAACAATTTGATCCGATTCTTGCGCCAGAGATACCTCGAAAATACACAGTTCGATTTATTGATCAAGAAGGCATGATTCAATCGCTTAGCGAGTTTCAACAATTTGAAACTGCTTCGGCCGCCAAGCGTTATGCGAAGCAGATTGCAGAGTTGGAATCATGACAACGCTATGGGATTTTATTGAAGCAGATGTTGACAAGAATGCATCTCTTAAAGAAAAGTTTGAGGCTTTTCATCGAGCAAATCCAAAAGTGTATGAAGAACTCAAAAGGCTTGCCATGATCCTCGTTGCGAGAGGTCATAAGAAAATCGGAATTGCAATGTTGTATGAGCAAATGAGATGGCAATGGTTTGAGCAAACGACTGATGTTTCGGGTTTTAAGTTGAGCAATAATCATCGGGCATACTACGCTCGATTATTAATGCAACAAGAACCTGTACTTGCAGGAGTTTTTACGATTAAGAGCATCAATCAAGACAGCGCAACCGAGACTCGCATTCAAAGACTCTCGCAAGCGGAAGCCTCAAGCATCGGAGATCGTTGAAGAAACCGCTTATCATTCTGACCGTTGCATTGACCATCGCTATGACAATGCCAGCGCAAGCAAATACAAAAAATGTTGCACGAATTAATAAAGTCCCGCAAAGCAAATCAATTAGGTATGTGCCGCCAGAACCGATTATTGCGCCAGCAGTAATGGAACAATGGGCAAAAGTCGCTCAATGCGAAACTGGAAGCAACTGGCATACAAGAGGATCAATTTATTCAGGAGGATTAGGGATCCTTGAAATAAATTGGATGGCTTATGGTGGTTGGATCTTCGGCGCAGAGTATTCAGCAACGCCAGCAGAACAGGTTTTCATAGCAATTAAGATTCAACGATTGAATGGTTTAGGAAATTATGTGCCCGATCAAAATGATTGCGGACATGGATGGTAGGGAGATACCAAATGAATGAGTTTGAAAACGTATTAGAAGAAATGAAAATCTTGCATGATCGAAAACGATCTGACTATGGACGCAAAGAAGATGCATTTGCAAATGTTCGAGCATCAGAAGATTTCGGCGTTGAAGGATGGATCGGCGCATTAATTCGAGCAAACGACAAAATGCGGCGATTGCAATCGGCGGCAAGAGGATCCACTCTAATTAACGAGGGTGTTGAAGATTCATTAATTGACATGGCTGTGTATTCAGCGATTGCGCTTGCGCTCTTTCGAGATGCAAAAAGAATGAATCAAATTGTAGAAGCATCTTTAAATGAAACGAATCAAGGGAGATAGTTATGTTGTGTGACGTAATAGCAAATGTAGATGAATTGACTCATGATGAATGGCTTGATTTGAGATCAACTGGCATTGGCGGAAGCGATGCTGGCGCAATTTTCGGATCATCAGCATACGCATCGCAGTTTTCATTGTGGGCTGAGAAATCAGGGCGAGTAGAGCGAATTAATGAAACGAATGAAGCAATGGAATGGGGCAATCTGCTTGAGCGAGTCGTCGCTGAAAAGTTTGCTAAAGAATACGATGTCGCTGTTGTTGAATGGCCAGTAATGCTTAGAAGCAAAGCGCATTCATTCATGCTGGCAAATCTTGATTTCTTGATTGTCAAATCTTCATTTGAATACCCAAAAGGTCGAGTCACTAAAGATCTGACCTTTGATCCAAGCAAAGTCGAAATTGATTCAATTCTTGAAATTAAGACGACTGGCATTGTTGGTCGAGGGAATGCAAGGGGCTGGGAAGATAATTTCATACCAAGAAATTATGAACTGCAAGGTCTTCACTATTCATGCGTAACCGGCATTGAAAATGTGACTTTTGCCGCCTTAGTTGCTGGCGAAGGATTGATCGTCAGAGATCGAGAGTATTCAGCAGAAGAACGATTTGATTGCATAAAGCGAGAGACGTTGTTTTGGGATCTCGTAAAGACCGGCATCGAGCCCGATCCTGACGGACATACAAGCACTCTTGAGACGATTGGCAAAATGTATCCCGAGAGCAAAGAAGGTGTCATCGTTCAGGCAGATGATTTCATTCTTGAGACATACACGATCTACACCAAAGTCAAAGATGAGGTCGCTCAAGGTGAGGCTCGACTTAAAGAATTGCGAGCCCGGCTTGAAATTGCTATCGGCGAAGGAGACACTATGGAGTATCAAGGAAATGCATTATTTACCTACAAGTCAACAAAAGATTCAGAATCATTTGATCAAAAAGCATTTAAACTTGAGCATCCAGAAATCTTTGCTAAGTTTATGAAACCAAAGAAAGGCCATCGAGTCTTTAGGATGAAGGGTGAATGATGAAGTATTTACTTGAAGCATTGACTGTTGTTTGGATGATTGCTTTGTTGTATGCAATGGCGACTCTCTGATGCATGCCTTGATGTGGTTCGGCGTTATCCTGATGGATGCTTCTGCACTCGCATCATTGATCATGGTAATTTCACTATTTTTTAAAAAATGACATGCGTTGTTGGGCTTGTGACTCAAAGCGGCGCATACATGGGTTGTGATTCAATTTCTGTTGATGATGAAAATCTGTATACGATCAGCAATACGCCGAAAATTAAGAACATTGGCGGTCTGTTAGTTGGCTTTGCTGGATCATGGAAGGCAGGATCTCAAGCATTTGATCAATTTGAAAGAATGCAAAATCCAAAAATTGAATTATTTATTAAGCAATTCAAAACAACCGAAACAGAATGGTCGCTTCTTGTTATTGAAAAAGGCAAACTGTTTGAAATCCAAGATGATTTATCGGTCATCGAATCAAGAGGCGATGCAGACGGCGCATACAACGCAATAGGATCCGGCGCATCAGTCGCATTTGGCTCCTTGTATGCTGACCACATTGACAAAGCAAGCGTTCTAACTGCGCTTAAAGCATCAGAAGCGCATTGCACCCTTGTTCGCAGACCATTTTCTGTGCTAGAAGTAAAGATGTAAGAATGAAAGGGGAGGCATGAAGCCAGTTAGAGTTCCGTTAAATAATCTTGCTCATTTAGCAGGCAATCCTCGAATGGGAGATGTTGATGCGATTGCAGAATCCTATTCTCGCTTTGGGCAAGTCAAACCAATCGTTGCTCGAAGAACAGGCGATGAGGTTGGAATCGTCATTGATGGTAATCATCAACTTGATGCCGCCAAGCAACTTGGTTGGGATTCATTAGAAGTTATCTTTGTTGACATGGATGAAGCGACTGCAAAAGCGTATTCTTTAGCGGCCAATCGAACTTCGCAATTAGGAACATACGATCCTGAATTATTGCTTGCAATGATTAGCGACATTGATTTGGCTGGCACAGGATACATCGAGCAAGACGTGACTGATCTTTTGCATCAATTAACTCCACCCGATCTTGATGCATTAGCGAATGAAATAGGCAACACTCAAGATGTCCCTGATGAATACTCGCTTCTTCTTAAAGTAACTCGAGCAACATTGAATCGTTGGAAATCAGCATTCATTGATCCAAGCCTCAGCGATGATGAAAAATTGAATCGATTGCTCGATCAGGTCACATGAGTTCTTCCTCAGCCCGGCAAGCAATTCTTCTTGCAGATACAACGCTGACAATACCTAAACGATTCAATGCGCTTCTCTCATTTCATACGGTGTCAGAGCCAGAAGAAGTAATTGCATTATCAAAACTCGGGTATCGATTTGTTGCAGATTCCGGGGCATACTCTGTCGCAAGCATTGGCGCAGTTATTGACATTGATGAATACGCAGAGTGGTGTCATGTTGTTAAAAATCATGTTTGCTGGATGGCATCGCTTGATGTTATTGGCGATGCAGATGGTTCATTTGAAAACTTTAAATACTTGCGCAACAAAGGTCTTGACATAATTCCAACAATTCATTATCCAGCCTCGCCGACATTAATTAGCAAATACATTGCATTTGATTCAAGTATTGATTTCTTTGGACTTGGCGGATCCGTTGGAGTTCGAGACGCAAAGAATCTACTTCGATGGTTTGTCGAAGTATTCCGATACGTCAGAGATCATCATCCTCAAGTTAGATTTCATGGTTGGGGATGCTCTGGCACTCGGCTTGTATCTCAAGTTCCTTTCTATTCTGTTGATTCATCAGCATTTAAAAGCGGTCAACGGTGGGGCAGTTTTGTTCTTCACGATGATCGTTCTCTTAAACGATGGCAGTATCAAGCAAATGGAAAAGATGCTTATTTGCTCAAAGATGAACTAAAGAGACTCTATGATCTCAACCCATCTCAGATTTCGACTTCAACACCTGAAAATTGGGGGCTCGTTATTTATTTCGCCGCCAGAAGTTCTGTCAATCTGCAAAAGTTTTTGCGCAAACGCTTTGGTGAAATTAGCGCACCTTCATTTGGATCCGATGGGCAAAATGGCATCAATGTTCATAACGTTCTGACACCTCAAGATCTTCGACTTATTGCGCCGCTATTGAAGGAGATGACATGAAAGATAAAGCAGTTGCGATTGCATCAGGGGGAATGGATTCAACGGTTCTTCTGTATGATTTAAATGAGAGAGGATTTGAGACTCTTGTTTTGTCATTTGATTACGGACAACGGCATAAAAAAGAACTTGATTTTATTGCAATAACTTGCAAGAAATTAGGATTTGAACATCGAATCATTGATCTGACTGGCATTACGGAATTGATTACTTCTTCAGCATTGACTTTTGGCAAAGAAGTTCCTGATGGTCACTTTGCAGATTTAACGATGCGACAAACAGTAGTGCCGAACCGCAATGCAATAATGCTGTCAATCGCCGCAGGAGCCGCAATGAACATTGGATCGCATTTTGTTGCAACAGCCGTTCATGGTGGCGATCATTTTATTTACCCAGATTGCAGACCTGCTTTTGTTGATGCGCTTAGTATGGCGATGTCTTTGGCCGCCGATGATCTCTTTACTGAAGGCGCATTTGAAGGAATCTATTCCCCATTCATAACGACTGACAAGGCTTACATTGCCGCATTAGGTCATGCAATGCATGTTGATTGGAATGATACTTGGAGTTGCTATAAAGGTGGCGAGATTCATTGTGGCAGATGTGGCACTTGTGTTGAGCGCAGAGAAGCCTTTATGCTGTCAGGTGTAGAGGATCCAACTCTTTACGAAGATTACGATTTCGCATGGGAAGCGATTGAAAAACATAAAAGGGGAGAACAATGAGAATGTCCTTAACTAAAGAAGTCGAGTTTGATACAGGGCATCGCGTCCCAGATCATGCCAGTAAATGCTTCAATCCGCATGGGCATCGCTATCGTGTCCGAGCAACATGCGCTGGTGAATTAATTAATGAAGATGGAGCCGCCGACAATGGCATGCTTGTTGATTTTTCAGACCTAAAGGCTTGGATGACTGAATACGTTCACGATGTTTATGATCACGCTTTTGTCGTTTATGAAAATGATGACATTATGCGCTCATCATTGGAGCATGGATCGCCGGATTGGAAGATCGTCATCGTTCCTTTCATCCCGACTGCTGAAAACATGGCTCAAGACATCTTTGATCGGCTTGCTCCTATCATTGAAAGTCATTGGAGAAATAACATCAGGCTTGTCAAAATTGAAGTCTGGGAAACTCCGACATCGAAAGCGATTGTCGAATGAGTTACGAAGTCGCAATTTCAGCCCATCTTGCTTCAAGTTTGAGAGTCTCAGAGATCTTTGGACCGACACTTCAAGGCGAGGGCGCATCTGTCGGTAAACAATGTTGGTTTATTCGACTAAGTGGATGCAATCTCGAATGCTCATGGTGTGACACTCCCTACACATGGGACTGGTCGGGCAAAAATGGGAAAAAGTTTGACAAGAAACAAGAAGAAAAAGTCATGCAGATCGCCAATGTGGTTGACGAAGTCCGCTTTGCCAATCATGTTGTCATAACCGGTGGCGAGCCATTAGTTCAAAGCAGAGCATTGATTCGATTACTCAACGCACTCGAACTTGTCGGGATCAGCGCAGAAGTTGAGACTAATGGGACTCGCCCCTACCCTATTGGTGCGCCACTTGGAACACGCTGGAACATTTCTCCAAAGTTATTAAGTTCTGGCAATGGCAATGGGATCCGCCCAAAGGCTCTCGCTTCATACCCGCTCAATTCAATTTTCAAGTTTGTCATAACAGATCCAAGCGACATTGATGAGATCCTTGATTTGAAATTGCCTCGCAAGCAGACGTATTTGATGCCAGAGGGTCGAACGCTTGAAGAAATTAATGACAAAGCGAAATGGGTTGCAGAATTAGCAATTCAGAATGGCATGAACTTCTCGTATCGTCTTCACATTCTTTTGTGGGGATCCGAAAGAGGTCACTAATCATGAAACGCCCTGAAATGCCGTTATACGCCGATTTCGAGCAGTTAAAGCAGTTATCAAGGGAATTAGCCGGCAGATGGGATACTCAGCCAATTTCCGGCGTTTGGGGTGTTCCAAGAGGCGGCACTTATGTTGCGATCATGGTCGCTCAGATCCTCGGAGTCCCATTGCTCGATGAATACAACGGCGGTTGCTTAGTTGTTGATGATCTTGTTGACTCTGGCAGGACAGCATCTGAATACCATCAGTTTGATGCTTTGTTTCGTAAATCGCATTCGCCATCGCATCTTGCTCCTCATGCCAAAGTCATTGATAACTGGATCGTATTCCCTTGGGAAGCAAATGAAAGCGGTCCCGAAGAAGCAGTTGTCAGGATTCTTGAATACATCGGTGAAGATCCAAAGCGAGAAGGCTTGATCGAAACTCCCAAGCGAGTAATCAAAGCATTTAAAGAACTTACTGATGGGTATGAGAAAATAGATACCGAGATTTTGACGACCACTTTTGATGAAGCCTGCGATGAGATGGTTGTTGTCTCTGGCATCGAGTTCAGTTCAATGTGCGAACATCACATGCTTCCATTTACTGGGCATGCAACAGTTGGTTACATACCAAATGGATCCATTGTCGGGCTATCAAAATTGGCTCGATTAGTTGAAATGTATGCTCGCCGCCTTCAAGTTCAAGAACGCATGACTGAACAAATTGCCCATTCAATTCAAGACATCCTCAAACCATTGGGTTGTGGGGTGGTTATTACCTCTCATCATTCTTGTATGGGCATGAGAGGGATTAGAAAAGCAAACGCAAAGATGACGACCTCATCGCTTCTTGGTGCAATGCGAGATGAGCCAGAAACTAGAGCCGAGTTCCTAAGCCATCACAAAGACTAATTGCATGTCAGAAGATGAAGAATGGATCAGCGACCCGATGACGGCAGACGAGTTCATTCAATTTCTAAAAGGCTTCAATGATGCAGATACAGTAGATACATGAGCAATAGAAATCCTGATCCAGAATTGATAGACAAAGAACGCCAAGTCCTTGAATTAAGGCGAATGGGCGTGACGTATGACGAGATTGCTAAAGCAACTGGTTATGCAAGTGCCCAGGGCGCATTGCTCGCATACAAAAGAGCATTGAAGCGAACTCTGAATGAAGCAGGAGCCCAAGAAGCAAGGGAAGAAGAACTAGATCGTCTTGATCGTTTACAGCGTGTCTATTGGCCAAAAGCAATTAATGGCGATGTCGTTGCATTAGATCGAGTATTGAAAATTATGGAGCATCGAGCGAAGTATCGTGGTTTGTATGCTCCTGCACGAATGCAGGTGGAGGCGACAGTTTATGATTCAGGAACCATTATTGGAGAACTCGAGCGAATCCGAGCCATCATACGAGCCAATCGTGGCGAGGCGATTGCTTTGGACAGAGGAATTAGCGAGACCGGAGCAATTACCGACTGA
>Ga0214164_1000585_pt1 | contig 23620 bp, 23 predicted proteins | sample TroBogepilimnion_13_FD_153003 | JGI IMG/M metagenome (GOLD analysis project Ga0214164, IMG submission 153003) | Freshwater microbial communities from Trout Bog Lake, WI - Practice 03JUN2009 epilimnion v4 | ecosystem: Environmental > Aquatic > Freshwater > Lake > Epilimnion/Euphotic zone ...
GTTTCTCGTCTTCGTAGGTGAAATCAATATGATCGAATACTAACTTTATTCTTTGTGACGAACTGCAAAATTCAATACTCGCTCCACACTCTCTTAAAAGATGGATTGCGAGCTTTGTTTTTTGAGTGATAATATCTTTAATTTTTTGTTGGGTCTCTGCATCAGTTCCCATTGGAATATTTTTTCGGTCTTGACAGTTCATCAATAAGAGTTCCTCATTCTCATGCTTATTGGATCATAAACAGGATGGCTTTCGTCGGTCCCCGTTGGAGCGTGCCCTGCATTATTTTCACTATGTCGCCAAGGGAACATTAAAGTTCTCAAAAAGCGATTGGGCTGAAGGTCACGAGTATCTCGACCATTTCCGCTATATCTTGGATAATCTTTCAACGCCCATTCTCTTGAGCAGATAATATAAATTGGAGCGGGTAACGTATAAGCTTCACTTGTATCAAAATTTACCACTTGAAGAGTGGCCCAATATTGAGAACAAATATTTTCAGGTACATGACTACCGCCTGTAACTAAGATTTTTCTTCCCACCTGAGTAACTTCTCGATAACGACTTGCTATAAATTGATCAAGATAATAAGTATCTCCTCCATTGGCATCGGGAAAGATAATTTGAGGATTGGTATTATCTCCGCTTCCTTCAAAAGTAGTGTTTTGGCCTCCATAGCCGCCCTCTCTCGCATGGAAAGAAAAATCAAATGTTTCATTGGTTTTGCGCCACACAAAGAAGGATTTTGCCCCCATTTTAATGATCCCTACCAAATCACCGGCCTGAGTTGGGCTAATTGCTACTCCAAAGGGAATATTGTCCTGTCTACTCCATCCTCCTCCAACGTCAGAATGATTGGTCCAAAACCACGACTCATTCACACCCAATGTGGTATTACCTTGGATTTTTTCCCAAAAGCGTTGTAGTGGTTGCGAATATTTTTTTTCTTCCGGGTCTATAGTTGGATCGTCATATCCTGTATCAGTCCTCCATTGTCCTGCTAAATGTTGCCCTATTTCAGTCAGATTACAAATTGTGCCTATTGGAATTTGGCCGAAACTCGTGAACTGTACCAAAAATTTATCAACCTCAAAATGAGGACTAAAACTATCCTGACTACTTTCGGCCTGAATAAAGTAATGGAAAGAACTATTTCCCGAGTTTGCATTTCCAAATTCCGTAATTGCCGCATCCCAATGTTCATCTCCTCTCAAATAGATCGGTTCGCTTGTGTGCCTATTCATAAATACAATCGGACTTTCACCACCACTATAATCAACGGTTGCAATATCAGTCCCTTGAGTAAGCGAAGATGCGGATTTAAAAACTCCTAAATCGGACGGTAATCTATCCCACCAAATGCCGTATGTATGTGTTTGAGTAACCTTAATAATCTCAACATTGATGCCCCAATTTTGCGTAAGAATATTACAATCCGCTGAAAATTGGGACCAAGATGGGTGACAAAGATTAATTGAAGCCACTCCAGATTCGTTGATAGTGCTTGGAATTGAAGAATCGGTAAAAACAGTATTTAAAAATATAGACATTTCGAAATAGCCATGCGGTAAAAGGGTCCATTCTCCGCACTTAAAACAAGAAATTCCAATAGTGAAATCGATGCCGTCATAACCGGCATTGCACGAGCAACCGGAACAATTTATTGGATATTGCGAAACATTCACTCCATACATTGGAGGACCACCGGTTTGCATATCAGACAAAAGAGCATAACAGTCTTTTTGCTCCTTATACGTTTCATCATGATAGCCTTGATCCATTCGATACGCATCATAAGCGGGCCGATATTCAGCAGGCGGTTGACACATCTCCTCAACAGGGCCGGTATGATTACCACATTCCGATATGCAGTTGACAACTTGAGAAAGGTTGTAAAGTTCTTGCTCGCTTCTTCTTGCACGGGTTGTATAAGCTGCCCTGCGAGGAACAAGATAAATTCCCACTTTTGTTTTTGAGTTTAAAGAAATCGGTTTCCCTGAATACTCATCAGCATTATATCGAGGTTCGGTAGTTATCTTGAAATTATCTCGATCAGCCGTATTAAAACAATTGAAAAATAGATTGGCAGGTGAACCGTCGGCTTGAACATTGTCTCTTTTGGTTATGTATTCATAACCATAAAGTCCAAGAGTATACGATTGCTCATAATTTGGGTTTTCTTCCGTGCCGATGTTGACCAAGACTGGTTCTGTATTCAAATAATGCCCAAGACTTTTTGATCCCATTTCTGAGACCGCAATGTCAACTTTAGGATTCGGAACTCCTTTTTTCTGTAAATTGTAAGGAATGTCTATACCGTCTTTTCTCTTGAAACTAGAAGTTTTCCTCAATTCCCCGTAGGGGTCGGAAGAATAAAAAACGAAGTCACTAGGAGCCGCTCTAAATTTCGTTGTTTCTTCGTTTTTTGTTTCAAAAAGAAGATTGAAAAAACCCGTAGACAATAACCATCTAGCACCATCCCCAACTCCTCCAGAACTTGAATCAGAGTCTAATTGTCTAGGAATAAATTGTTGAAAATCTGCTCTTGTGTTCCACAAATTAGTTATGGGCTTTCGATCCCATCGATCTCTATGGTCCCTTACACTATCATCATCTCCAAACTCCCGATCAATGCACGTTTGAGGCACTCGTGAATCCGTAGAAGAATAAATTCTTGTATGGATCTCCGTAGCTTTACTCATCCAAGGTAAATGATCAAGAAGGGGAGCGTCATCTGAAAATACATTGGTCAATGTAGCCGAGCTTCCCCACTCTACATCGGTCCACACTTCAACTTTAGAAATACCTATCGGAAGATGTGCGGGCGGCAAAGATACCGTTGGATCGCTTGTAAGGATAGTTGAAGTTTGCTGATTATCGACGCTCCAATTACTACCAGTGACGAACCATGTGGCTTCTGCGCTTCCGCTTTCATTAGAATAGGTAATAATTACAGGTTGTCGTTGACGGAAAATATCTCGAAGATCTTGATCGAAGATTATCGTATTTACAGAATAACTCACAAATGGAATCGAAACTCTTTTCGTAGCCGCATCAAAGAATTCAATTTCAAGAGACCTAGACGAACCTACAGGATCTTGAATATAGGGCCAACCAAATTCGTAAGAGCCCTCGCCTACATCACTTACGATTTCAATATCAATTTTCATTATTTTTTAAAGTCCGTTGCCGCAATACTCGAACTTGCCGCTCTTGAAATATATTAACTGAGTGTCCAGTGAAAAATCTTCATCTGTGATCTAACGATTGTTGTGGCGACTACGCCGGATGCTTGACCGGCTATGATTCCGCAATGCGTCGGCGTTAAAAAATCCGTTCGGCCGACTGAATGAATGTCAATCCAATTCTTTCCATCTTTGGAAAAGCTAAATATTCGGTTTGTCGTGTCGTCGTGGATTTTCAAAAAAAGTATGTCGTCGGTAAACGGCGGATATACCGGAGTAGGATATCCGGAATAAGACCCGGAGGGCGTTCCCATTGCCGAGTATTTCGCGATATCGCATTGCCTGGCATTACTCGTATAGTTAAACCACATTCGATACGTGATCGTTGCCGGATTGCTCGTGCCGTTCGTCAAGCAAATGCCAATCCAATTATAGTTGGGTTGCATAAGGGCTTTTAGCTCAAGTCCAACAATGAATGAATAAGCGCCCCCCGGTACGGCTGTCACATATGCGGCCTGCATTTCGGTTGAGCTATTTGTTCCCTTTTGAGTGAAAAGTTGCCCGTCTCCGTCCGCAACAAGAGTCGTTTCGGAGCCGACACTAACGGCAGTGAGAGTGCCTGATCCGGGTGGATTCGTGCATTTGAAGCCATTGACGTAATTGTCCCACGAGGAGCCGTTATCGTATTGAACTAACCCTGAAGGCCCCAGGCCGTCGGTAGGCAGAAATATTCTGCTCGTTGTCCCGGCAGAAGGTCGGCTCGCTTGAACATTTGTTATTGCGCCGCCGCCGCCGCTTCCGGCCCCTACTTGTGTTTCAGTCCCGGCTTCGTCCTTTGTATAAAGCTTCTTGTCCGTTTTTGCATATAATGCCAATTCACCGGCGCTTGGCGTGCTTTCACTACTTATTTCGGTTAAGATAATTGCACTTGCCGCCGATACGGACCCCGTAGCGCCGGTTGCTCCCGTATCGCCCGTAGGTCCCTTCAAACTACCGACTATACTTCCCCATGTCCCGGATGTTTTTTTGTAATAATCGCCTGTAGTTGTTCTAAGATAGAAATCGGCGTCATTACCGGAACCGTCTGAAGGGACTGTTGATCCTAAAATGATCTGACTACCAGGATTGCCCTGATTTCCTTGTGGTCCCATTACATTAAACAGAACCGATCCCCACACAGATGCGCCTTTTTGGTAAACATCTCCTGTAAATCTAATGTAAATGTCATTTTGGACACCGGTTCCATTATCAGGTGTGCCGCTTCCAACAAAAATTTGACTACCATTTGGACCTTGGATACCTTGGATTCCCTGTGCGCCCTTAATATTGCCGACTATCGAACCCCAAGTTCCACTTGCTTTCTTATAAACATCCCAAGTGGAAGTCCTCAAATAACAATCGCCATCATTTCCTGTAGAATCATTCGGAGCGTCGGTTCCAAAATACCAAACTGCTGCCACTCCCTGAATGCCCTGAATCCCTTGAGGACCGATTAAGTTTACTTGAGTTCCCCAATCACCGGTAGGAGTGCGAAATCTAAGTAGAGTATCACTCCATTCGTGATCGGGAGCAAGTCCTACAACTTCCGAACCGCCACTTCCATCATCTATGTGATTATGACGAGGTAATGCGGCAGGAACTAATCCGGTAAAAACATCTCCCACAGGGGTTTCTAAAACACTTGTCGTAAGAGTAACAGTTGTAATGCCGCCTGAATAAACGGCAGTTCCGACATGAGAAGTGACCCACGTTCCATTGCTATCAATCAAAAGAGCAACATTTTGTAAACAATTCGCCGTTTGGTCTGTAACAAACGAGAATGAATTTGCAGAAATATATGTGCCGGTGCCTAAGTGCATGATATCTCAATTATTTCATAACTCCAGTCACATGACCAGAGTTATTTTATCGGTATTTCTCAAGAAGCACTAGACCAATCGAAGTAAAATGGCAAGGAATCCCATGATGGATTTTCGGCAGGATTAATGAAGGAAATACGATCTCCAAATCCCAAATAAACAGGCACTATTTGCTCACCGATGTAATCGGTTGTAAAGTCGATCTTTAAATCAATATCTACCGTGCTGATTATATCGCCCAAACTACCAAAATAACAAGAGGGAGTTATCGAATATACGCCTACGGACATATAAGTGTTTTGAGAAGCCAATTTGGCAGAAAGAATACCTATAAAAGTGTCGGTGTAGAGAAAACAATTGTGTAGAGCAGTATCCAATGTTAAAGACAGGCGCACAACTTTGCCTTCTCCTTGAATACAAAAAGGAAGTCTTAGAATCGCAACTTCTATTGAATTATAAGCCCAATTTGTCAATTATTTTCTCTCCACATGAAGATCATTTGAGCCTTTGTTTTTATATATCGCCTATGAAGCTTCCGTAAGCGTAACGCCCCATTCCGTCATCGTGTCCTGAACATCGGAAGAGAATACGGAACATCTCAAAAGAAGCGCATTAGTAAGAGTTTGCTCTTGAGCTGTCAATACATTTGCCCACAAAGGAATTGAGATATCTTCTTGATCGGTAATTAATTGAAGAAAACCGTAAGTGTCTCCGATTGCCGCAGTTGAATAAGGAGCCGCTCGAAGAAGTAAATTGAATTCATAATTGGCCGTTAAGTCATCAAGAACCAATGTGTCTCGATACCAAGTTTGATCGTCTAAATTCATTTCCCAAATATTTTCATAAACGGTCAAAGTAGCTGTATAAGAAGTTGTTAACGCAGAATTGAGAATAAAGTTCAATCCCTCATAACTCGACCCCCGTTGAAAACTGTAAATCGTAGTGTTGTCGGCTAGTAGACCGGCCGAATCGATATATACGTTTCCAGCTTCATCTACCACATTGTCACTTTGACCGTTAATTAATACTTGCCATCCAGAACTACTATTCACGAATGTTATGGGTAATGAAGAAGTAACTAGGGGGTTAAAACCGGGAGTTTGCCAATAAGAATAAAAGGGCAAAGTAGTTTCTTGGGCTACAATCGCTCTATTGGCTAAATATAAAATAGGCGTAGTAAGAGTCCCGCTGGAATCGTTTTTGATTTTGTAAGTAATGGATTCGCCCGTAGTGCCACCTGCCACATCTCCAAATGACAAAACATTCACAAACCTGTCTTCGGCCTCTATCCAAAATCCACCAACTTGCACAATAAATCTCTGTCTGTCTTGTGGAGCTTGTGTGAAACCAAAGGCCAAACCCGGCACAAATCCTTTATTGTCATTGCCGGGAGTATTATCAATGGTAATAGTGCTGGTACTCATGCTAGTGGTGGGGGAGCCCCTCCTCCTGCGCTAACCGAGTAATCGGGATCAATAGGATAATATTTATTAAACCATTTACTTTTGACAATAGTTGCCTGACAAGTAGGTGAGCCATAAATAATATCCACTTCATATTGAGCCGGGATAGGATCTTGATAGAATTTTTCTGAAGTTGCCATTGCTCTTATAGTATTGCAGGGATACCCCTGAGAGTTTTTCCATCCTACACCGTCCTCATTCCAGGCCGCTGAAAGAGGATAAATGGGATAATCGGTCCCTTGATATGTATAGTAGACTTTTAAAGCCATTTAAAAGAATTCCTTAAGTTCGATCCTTGTTTTAATATCTATGGTCCGACCGGGACTTCCTACGTCACCACCGTATGTTACTACTCTAGTCTTTCCGACTATCCAATATGTTTGCGCCGGTATTGTGACCGTATCCCATGCGCCTATATGATAGTTCCAAAACTCCTTCGTGCAAGCCGGTAGAGCGATTGTGCCGCCTATTAATATATTATTCAGAGGGATTGTCAACTCAATAGTGGCGCTCTGAGTCGTTATCTGATAGCCGGTCATTTGTCGATATGCGACCTGGAGAGCCGCCTGATCGGTCACTATATCGGGATGAGAAATGTCTACCCTCGGATGAAAACCGCCTGCAATAGTGGGATAAGAACCTCCCGTATAGGCTTGTGGAGCATTTCCAATCCAAAAATATTCCCATTTACGGTGAATAATCGAATTGTGTTTACTCGTAGGAATAGGAATATCTTCGTAAACCGGCTTTGTAATGGGGATCGGAAAATAGGTTCGAGTAGTTCTGGTTTTCCTATAGAGAACCGGAGAAGCCTTATCGAATCTGATAGTTTCTCTTTTGTAGATCTGCCAAGCCGTAGTCCATCCTAATCCGTTGGAATCTTGAGCTTCACATATTGCGTCACCGGCCTGTAAAGCTTGCCACATGGGTTTGGTTTGATCATAAACATCATAAGTTGTGCCATCGTGCTGTTCTGTGTCCTTATATGACACACATAAACATTTTTGAACAAGATCGGTCTCTACTTGGCCGACTTCCTCAAAATAATCTCGATAAGTAATTGTAGTTTCAGATAATTTTAGCCAATCGTAATTTAACGCAAAGGTTTGTTTGCAACCATTAGTCCAAGAATCGTTTGTTCCACCGCCGACTCTTCCTACTCTGCCATATTCGGTCGTAATGCTCTTAGTAGGCTTATTAAAGGCCGCATATTTGTAATCCGTGTCCGTCTGACTCAAGAGGACATCGCTTGCATTGTAATTTTGTATCGTCTCATGAACTGTAGCCGAATTGGACGGATTATTTGGATCTATTCTCTTTTTAATTGTTCTGACTATTCTTGTGCTTCTATCCTGAGCGCCCAAAACCCACAAAGTATACTGAAGTTCGTCGTCACCCATATACTCTTCTTTTTCTTCATATTGCTCCGTAATATCCTGTCCTGGCAGATCGACATCTGAATATTGTCTCTTAGTAATACTCGTGCTGCGAGAAGTGTAAGTATACTGAGCATCCGGGCCGGTGATAAGAATATGATCCGTAGGGTTTAAGTTCTTTTGATTGTGCCATTCGTAGACGGAAAAGGCGCTTTCAGTCAAAGAAATCGTCTCGCCATTTGCTTTGGCCTGACGATCTATTCCAATATCAAAAACGTAAACAATTGTTCCTCTCACGAACATCATTGGTCGCCAAATAGAAAAAAGTTGAGCCAAAGCTTGCCAATAAGTAGTTGAGGAAGACACCATGTAAGTCTTTTGAATCGGTAAATTGGGAGTATTGACTACCAGACTATAACCGGCCAATTCACAAATCTTACGACCTATATCATGATGAGTAACACCCGACTTAACTATGCAACCAAATTCGGTATCTTTAACATTTTTACCGGGAAGTTCTTCCAACATCAAGCGAGCAACACTTACTCCCTCAAGTTGAACCGGCTTATTCGCATAAAAGGCCGGTTTGCCGACCATAATAATAGTTGAAGGAGTGCCCTGAGCATCTGCGCCTGTATTATAGAGCCAATATGTAGCGCACCTCTGTTGCAACCACGTCTGATTTACAAACACAATTGATTTAGAGGGGGCCCTCAGCGTCAAAGTAGAAGCTTGGCCTGTGATATTCGTTTGATGGATAGAACCGGCGACACCTTCTATTTGACGGTTCTGAAGAAGCGGAACTAGTTGATTGTTAAAGCCGTCTGAAATGCTTATGAGCGAATCTAAGGGAAGATTGATGGGTCTATGTAGGTCTACGGAGAAATCCGTCTCAGCTTTGCCGTGCTGTTCTGTGAGGGTGAAAGAGCTAAAGTCTAATAATTCGACCCCATTTATGAGGATTTTAGAACCGTAATCTTTGATATCAGGCATAATTCCAATACTTTAAGTAACTCCGGTCACATGACCGGAGTTATTTGTCAAGTCATAATCCGCAAATTTAGACTTCCGGCCCAATAGTCAAATGCAGGCGGAAGAGTCAGATTGACATCTACGAAGGAATCTTTTATCACCATATTCTCGTATTGCACCGGATTGTTCGTCTGAAAAATGACCGTTTTGCCCAAGATCGTAAAAGGATTTCCCGATCCCATACCTTGCCAAGTGAGAATATCGGATGCACGAGCAAAAACGAACCTTACGGTCATCGGAAAACCGATTAAGTCATTTTTCGGAGTCCTTACAATACAAACATTGCCGTTGTGGGCCGTAGCCTCACTGGCAAGAATATAAGGAACTTGGTTTACCCAAAAATATTGTGGTCGTTCTAGGCTCATGTTGAGTATGATCCCGGCGCACCGCCCGATGTTTGCGATTGATTTTTAGTTACGTCTACTTTGATTTTGATTGGAGTATTGGCTGCTTTCAGTATTTTATCCGCTGCCTCACCAAATGTCTTGGCAGGTTTGTCCATTGCGTTTTTAGTTTTCACTCCGGGAGCATGTTCATCCGACGAAATTCCCGTTTCAACTCTTAGTTTACCGGTCTTAGGATCAAAAGGACCGGTTAAGGGCAAACCAGTTTCAGGATCGATTGGAACAGGAACACTCACCCCCATTAATCTATTCCCAGGTGAACTTTTCTCGTCCGCAGTCATCTGTTGACGAAGCGCTTCAGCGGCCTTTTTGGATTTCACCTCTTCTGCATTAGAGCGAATCCTTTCGTTATTTCTTTCCTTGTAGTCTTTGTCAAATTGGATTTTCTTCCATTCTTGTCCAGGAGTCCTTGCTTTTTTATAATAGGCCCCTGCTTCATCATAGCCCGCAATTTCACTTTCTTCCAACCTATCTGACGTATCCCGATAAGTGTTGGTTTCTAAAGTATTATAATCTTTCAATCCACTCCCACGATACCATCCATATTCAGAACCGGCATTTGTAAAGGTTTTGCCTGCGACATTAACGGGTAGATTATCATAACTCGTATTCCCAAGAGGACCGTGCCCTTTCATCCACCGTTGACCGCTGGTATCATTAATATCGGATTTATCGTATTGAACTATATTCAAATCCCCTTGATAATATGGACTATCGATATTCGCCTCTCTGAATCCTGACTTGGCTAATCCTCTTTGTTCAATAGGCTTTGAGCTAAGAGCTTGCACATTTCCTTTTTGAGCGACTCGTCGTTCTTCGAGGGTCAATTCTCGATTAGTCATATTAGTAGCAGCTTGGCCTTCTTTTTTGCCATATTTTTTGAAGTAGGCCACGGGATCGTTAATTAATAATTCTGCTCTTGTATTAAAATCCTCTCCCGTTGTTGTAGTCCCTGTCGCTGCTGCTTTCCCGTCTGCTGTCGTTTTTTCTTTAACGGTAAAGGCTTCAGCAATTTGTTGCAAATATTTTGTATGCTCTCTTAATTCCGTCAAAGACTGCTTTTGAACATCTCCAAAATCTTTCCTAATGGCTTCAGAAACGCCTACAAGAGCTTCTTCTTGTTTTTTCATGTATTCTTGTGCTTTGCCGACATCTCCAGTTTCCGCATAATGTTGAGCCGCTCTCTGATATGTTTCCCCTAATTCGGCCTTAGCTCGATCTCTCTGATCTCCTTCTCCAAGTTGCCCAACTTGGTTCTCCATAACTCGGATTTGTTCCTGAATAGACTTGCCCTTATTGCCTCTCATAAGCAATTCACCGGCAAGCTTCTTGCCCGCAAAAGTCCTTTGAGCCTGCGTCAATCCTCTTATTTGTCCCGAAACATCAGTTCCTTGTCTTGAGTATGCGGCCTGACTTTCCTGCAACATCTGTAACTGAAGGGCTCTCCCTCCTTCAGTTCCTTCTAAATCAGACTGACTAAGCCCTTTCCCCGCTAAATCGGAAAGAGTATTTTTGTGGCTTTGAATCGAAAGAGTGTCAGCTTCTTTTTGTCTCGCTTGAGCCCTTGTAAAGTCGCCAATTTGACGCATCATTTGGATTCCACGAGGCACTTGACCACCACCGAATCCAACCATCATATCCATTCTTTCACGACCTTGCTGTCTCCAATAGTCTTCACCGGCGTAACGACCCATCTGAGCGGCTGCTTCAGTTCTATAAGTTCCGGCTATCTCCTGTCCATATTGGAGATGAGGAGCGTATTTGCGGTCCATGCTTTGAAGCTTTGTTTGCTCCAATTGGTTCAAATTGTTGTAATGCGTTTCTATGAGCTGCTGACGGGCTTTTGTGTATTGAACCGTAAAGTCGATTTCCTTTTTATACATATCCTCTCGAATTGAGAGAACACTCTTCGCAGCTTCCCTCTGTAAATCGGTTCCGTGTGCTATAATATTAGGAATGTCGCCAAGTTCAACGCCTTTGCCTGCCAAAGAAGCGGCCCTAATACCGGATACACCAACATCAACACCTCGTGTCAATGCGCCCTGGAGAGGAAGCATTTTGGTGTTATGCAATTGTTGAGCCAATTCCAGTAAAAAATTTGCTTGTTCGGAACTGGTGGCTTTCTGGGCTTCTTTCATTTGTTCAGTTGACAAAACCCCTCGTTGATGCAGTTCCGGGATCATCGCGGCATTCCATCCTTCCGCCGCTGCAAAACTACGAGGGCGATTTTGGGACGACAATGCTCGTTGTAGGATTTCGATTTGAAGCTGTTTACTCCTCTGTATACTTGGATTTTTAAGCATTTGAGTAGTTCTAAATTCTTCAGCTTTGGCAAGTGCTTTTTCTTGCGCTGGAATATCTTTATATTCACTTGCCTCGGATTTCATTTTCATATATTTTTCATAATCTTCAGGCATTAACCCGGCTTCATTAGCTTGAAAGCCCGCCTTTTGACGTTCAAGCTCTATAAGTTCTTGCCGCTGTTTCGTGTCAGGGGCCTTCAGCGAAGATAATTCTCGATATCTTTTGGCTGCTTGAGCCATTTCGGCTTCTATTGCCATTGCCTCTTTTTGCAATGCACCTAAATCGGAACGTCCTTGGATCGTAAGTTGCTCAGGAACGCCTTCTCCTTTATTAAGATAGGGCAATGCGGCCGCTTGAAATTTGCTCTGAAGGTCGGCTCCCTTCATTTTCCTATCTAATGACTTCTCATTTTCTTCAATTTGTTTTTCAAGTTTCTCAGGATCAGTTCCTTTATCTATTTCCGATCCCCATTTACTCCATGCTGATATATAACGATTGATCTCAGCTTGTGTTTTACCATATTTTGCCGGTAGTTTTTCCAGCTTTTCCGTCGCCTGCTGCATCTTTTTTGGATCAGCTTCTTTATTTGCCGCTTCTGCCTCTTCAGCGGCAGATTGTATTTCTTTTGCAAATCCGGGAATGGTTTCGTTAGCCTCTTTAATCATTTTATAGGCTTCAAGCAAATCTTTATCTTTCCCAACCTGTTGAGAAAGTTTGCCAATTTCTTCGCCCCCTATTCGTTGAAAACTGGTAGTTAATTGAGAAACACCTAAGAGTTGATTTTGAGCGCCCGTCACTTGCGTAATCGTGCCTTTGCGTTGTTTGGCAAGCGCATTTGCTCTCTCGGCTTCCAAGCTTTCTATCGTAACAGTTTCAAATCCTCGTCCTCGTGGATTAACCCGAGAAATGGGTCGATTGCCCTCTCCTCCCCATTCTTGTTCCAATGCCCATTTTTTAGCCGGATCGAGCGTAGGAATCTTGGTTGTGCCTACGAGTTCTCGCCCCTGTCGATACATATCTCTTCCACGATTTAGTGAGTTTTCAATACTTTGCCTTTCCACATTGGCAACAGTAGCGCCCCAATCAATAGACATATAAGGCCCAAACCCAAACCCCCTTGCAACCTCGGCAGGATTATAACGTTGTCCTTTTGAACGATTAACAACGGGCCCTCCTCCAAACATAGTCGAAAGCACATGATAAGTCTGTTGACCGGCGGGTATCCAATTAAAAGGATTTGCAGCGAATTCTAATCCGGCTCCAATTGCGCGATTTACTACACCCTTTGTTTTACTAACACTTTCTTCCCATTGATTGCTACCGGCATTTCTACTCCAATCAGCATAGTAAGTGGGCGCTCCTCGTCTCATATTCGCAAAATAACTACCATAAGTTTCTTGCATATTTTGGTAACGGTCTCCCAAGCCAACAATGGCATTAGCAGCATGAGGACCGGCCATCATAATCCTTGCCCGACGAATGGCGGTTTCAGCATCTCCTCCTTTAGCAATCAAAACAGAAGCAGTTTCAGCCAATTGTTTGATAAGAGGTTGCATTTGAACAGCCGTCGCTTCAGAAACGGCTTTGGCTACATTGATAGTTTGAGCTGCGACGGCCTGCGGAATATTCCCATATGTGGCCACTCCTCCCATATGCTCAAGAAATTCTTGTCTTGTGCCGCCAGTTGCTACATATTGACTTGCCGCACCTCGCAAGCTGCCCAAATTGGCTTCTTTTTGATATCTTTGAAAAGTAGACAAGGTTGAAACAAGTTGCTTTTCCACTCTTTCAGATGCATCGGCCCACTTGTTCATTTCTGAATAAGTAAACTGAAGGGCCATTACAAAGGTGCCGATTGGCCCCGTTACCAACTTCACTGCTTGGGCCATTCTAGTAAAACCAACTGCCATCAAGCCCGTTTTCCCGGCCAAATTTCCAATAGCATCGTCCATCATAACTGTAGTGCTAGTAAAAGCCCTAATTACTTCACTCGTTTTTTGAGCGGCACTTTGTATCCGAACAGAAGACGCTCCAAAAGTTCTGGCCCCTTCCTCAATACCATGCCCTAATACCTTCCCACCGATTTCTAACTGTTTTGCGTCTCGAATAGCTTCCGCCATAGCCTCATGAAATGCCTTTTCTCCTTTTATAGCCTGCTCAAAGGGATCATAAAGCATCATACCGGGACCGAGAGCACCATGAAAAAGAGTAGACCCTCCAATCTTTAAGGTTGAAAGGGCCTTACTCTTAGCCACCAGTTCCGCAGTCCTATCGATGGCTTTCTGTGCGGCTTCGGCTATCTGATTATAGATATCGAGAATATCGGCCACTACTTCTTACCCTTTTTCTTAGGTTTCGGTTCGGATGATTCATCTTTGATCTCGAAAATAAGATCTAAAATGGCAGTTCGTTGCTCTCCAACAAGGAAGTCCAGGTCTTCCATTGCAAATTCGGGAATGAAAATTTGTATTTCCCGATGATACCATTCAATCGTTCGTTTACTGTAATCCGGCTGCTTAAAGGTGCCGTCTTTGTTGGTAAGTTTCTGACAGTCTTTTAGGGCCTTCTCATACTCCTCGTTGTGAATCCGCATCTGTTTTGTTGTGGGCTTCATGACCTTAAAGGTCTTAAGCTTGCCGTTTACCGTCAGTTTAAACTCCCCAAGTTGGGGTCTCATCGCGTCCAAATCTAAAATCCTCATTCCAATCACTCCTTAATTTCATCCACCAAATCTTCCGCATTCTTAATGCCTTTCAAAACTCCTCGAAGTTTCTCAAAATCCTCTCTGCCAAAGTCACCATCCGATTCGGGATCAAATGGGTAAGCATCCAACTCCAGGGCCTCTTCCATATCCTCATAGCCTTCTTTGCTCTTAACGGCAACACTTAATTTCATTTGCATCAAATGATCAATTGCTTCCTGTCTACGAGTTTCAGCCCACATATTAAGCAACTGATCTTCCGTATAGTTTAGACAAGATTGAAAGCTTTCACCCTTGAAAACCTTACAAATCTTGCCTATAAGTTGTCGCCATGCAATGCCGCCCTGTCTCACTCGATGTTTAGGCTGCTCTTTCTCTTCAACTCCCGGCTCTTCCGAATGATCTTCCTCGATCTCAAAAATCACTGACATAACATAGTCGTGATAAACTTCTTCAAGTTGAGGAAAGCGACATTCGGGAACAAAAATCTCAACGCTCCGGGCATACCATCCTTCTAAAAGCTTTTGGAGTTTTTCACCTTCGTAGGAATACTTTTGCAATTCCTTCTCGAAGAGTTCTCGCTCCACTTTGTAGAGCAACTTTTGACCCAAAGTGGGCCGGAATACGTCAAAAATTTGCTTTTTGAAAGTAAACCGGCCTACAAGGGGCCTTACTAGCTTTGCATCTACACTACGCATACGGCTTAAGAAACACCCTCATGCATAGCGAAGATCTTGCCTGCGTAGATTCCGCCTGCATCGGTTACGTAGCCCTTAAACTGAACCGGCCAAATGCGCTCATTCTGAGCCGTAAAAGCCGCATTCAAGTTCGCTATTGGGGCTGCCGCATAGACTTTAATCCAGTCATTTGCGTCAAACTTGGAAGTAATGGTCAAAACATCAGCAAAATCCATAAGGTTTTTGCCGAGACCACTGGCTACTTCCAAGAGATAACCTGTGCTGTCCGGTCCATACGTGCTGTCGGGCAGCATTTTGTTGATACGTTCATAGTTAGATTCGGCCATAGGCACCGTAGCAGTTACTTTACGACCAAGAATCGATTCTGCAACCGGCGAAATACCTTCCTGATCCACAAGGATCTCATGACCTTGCGTCTCAACGGTAAAATTAACGCCGCCAATTGTATAACCGCAGTCGATTATTTCTCCGATAGGGCCTAAAACGGTGCCGAATGTTACCCATGCAGCGCCGAATCTGATTTTCTTACGATTTCCAGCCATTTTAATATTCTCCTCAACTTGCTTCGTTAAACGAAATCTGTCCTAAGTCATGCGATAGATAGCCCTTGAATTGGGCCGACCATATTCTTTCACCATTTGTTGCAAACGAACTTTGTAGCCGCGTTGACGGCAACATATCAGCAAAAGTGATTCCGGCAGCCGGTCCCCATGCGGGAAAGACAGTTAACGTTCCGGCCAACTCTAATAAATCGTCTCCTATCGTAATCCCTGAAAACCAAGGGAAAATGCTTCTTAAAATTTCCGGTATTGGCTCCGCAAACGGACAACTCACAATGATTTGTCCGCCCATAAGGGCTTCCGCAACCGGAACTCCCAACAGATCGATCTTAATTGGTCTGGTTTCGACCTCTACCGAAACCTGAATACCGCCTCGGGTATAACCGAGCGCCGTCCCTTTGTATGTAACTTTTCCCGGCCCAAAATCGCACGGGAACATTCCCATCATTGTTGACATTCATTACTCTATAATCTGGTTAAAGTGGACCATCAAGGTTTCCATCCACAGTTTACGTCCTTCGTCGAAATCGAAAACGCCTCGTGTGGCGATTGTATGGCCCACCTTAAAACTTGTTGTCGAAAATTGCTGGTCTCTAAATAGCTCTTCAATAAGTTCGGCCAATTCGTCTACGTCCGTGTCTGTTTGACCGTAAACTTCGATTCCATAGGTTCGGTTGTTTCTCTGCCCAAATGCTATTTTGTTCGTTCCTGGGTCCGAAGTTCCCATAATATAATAAACCGCAAAAGACGGTTTTGCTTCACTCATTTCTAATCTGACCGGAGCTTTCCTTTTAAAAAATCTCGGATCTTGAGGACTTGCACCGGCAAGGGACTGAAATGTCGAGTCATTCTTGACAGTATCGTACAAAAGTTGGTTTAACTCGTTCATATTTCAGTTTGCCCTCGTAGCACCTTGTAAAGGAAGTCGTGTTGAATGGCAACTATTTGTGGCATGCTTTTCTCTACAGCAGGCTCAAGGAATGGACGGGCATCCACCTTCTCCGTGCCGTGTTCCATATCGTCGGCATAATAGACGTTTGATTGCAAAGTGACTCTATAACTACCTTTGTCGGTCATGCCTATAAGCATGTAAAAAGATTGCCTAAGACGACCTGTGCGAGCGGCCGGGGATTCACCGGGGGCAGATGCTCTATAAGCAGCTCCTATAATTTCTTCTCTGTGAGTCGTGCCTGTGAATTTCAAGGAATAATTGACTTTTTTCTTTACTTCAGGAGGAAGGGACTTGTAGGCATTCTTATCGTAATAGGCATTTCCGGGTATCGGATACCATCTCCCATGTCTCTCACCGGTTAATTGGTCTTGAATTGCCCGCACTAAGAGTATGCCGATTTGTGTTGCGGCCTCACTGGTAGGAGCTATGAATTCTAAGGCAAGATTAAGTGCCACATCATTAACTCATAGGATACCATTCATCAGTATAGACCGGAGCAATCCAATCAATGTGCTCACAGTGGATCTCTTTATGATGAATCTTGTGCATAAAATCTCTGATGGGCTTAACCATCATAACGTTGAAAAAATCTACGCCGGTTTCACCTTCCGGCCGGTAGATTCTGTCTCCATTTTGAATATTTGTATCCGCCCTGACAAAAAATAAATGATTACCTATATCGGCCAAGCCATAATCTTTTCTCGTTGTAGGCGTGTCTTCCGGCTCAAAGCGGGCATCTTTTACATGAGAGCCATATAATTGTCTTACGACTCGCCAAACTTCCTTAATTTCACCCTCATCCGATGTAGAGAAATCGTAATTTTTAATCCCCAAAACACGATAAACGGTGATTTTTTCATTGAAATAATCGACAATCACAACAACTCCTTAGCTGTTTTCGCTCTCTCATTGTCTAAAGCCATCTTAAAGATGATATCAGGAATTGTTAAATCGCCGTTCATTGCACCAATTGAATTATTAAGACTCACATTGTAAGATCCGAGCCATTCTGAAGCCACTCCCGGTTTCAAACTGATTCTTCTGTAAAAATCAGTCATTTCGAGAGCGCCTACGAATATATCACTCGGAATCTCCGTATATCCGGCAGTATATCTTATATGAATAATGGCCCTTCCATTGGGCCAACATGAAAAATTAAACAAAATCGCATTATCGTAGTCTTTAACGAACCAGCCGGGAAGCAAGGTTGTTTTGGTCAAGCCCCAACCAAGATCTTGAGGAAGCTCCGTTCCGTAAAGTAATACTTTCTTGACCGACACAAGAGGAAGGTTTCTCAAAATAAGAGCATCCGTGCCTGAGCCGTCATAAACCTCTCCTCGATAATCCGCGATGCTTATTTTACATCCCATCCCGGAGCCGCCTGAAGTCGCATGACTTGTCGTGTCATCGTAGTCGGGCCCGGTCGTAAGAATGTCTACGGTCGTTACACCGCCGCTTCCGTCAACCTCTAAAACCGTAAGCTGTAAACCCTTTCCATCAGCGACTAACAGAACATCATTGACCGTGTATCCTGCTCCGGGAACCGCAACCTCAACTGCCAAAACGTCGCCATTATAGTCGGAAGCTTCGAGATTTCTACCAACATAGTTATTTATGGACCGATTGACGGCCGCAATAAGCATATTGAGCTTTGCATCTTCACTCGTGTCTTCAGTATCGATGTATGCGAAGGTCTTAAAGTCTTGAAGGGTTATAATTGCCATACGGGAACGTATGACACGAGAAAGAGAAATGGGCAAGGAATTGGTTGTAAGAAAGGAAGATCTACGATACTACTGAGATCCATTCCAAATTCCTCCTTTCTATCGGGCTCCGGGAGATCCACTCTTCGAGGAGCCCAATTTTTATTTCAAAACCTTCCTTACAATATTCATAATATAACCTGGCCTTATCGCCTTCATGCACTCCGGTTGCTCACATTCCTTAAACAGAGCAAAATTTTGACAAGGAGCACACCGTAAGGGCGCTTGAATATTGGCTATCGTCCCATTCAAAGGTCCATTCTTACTCACTAAAGTCGGACCCCACAGGCATATTCCTCTCTTTTTCAATGCATCGGCTATGTGCATAACGCTACCATCATTGCAAATAACCAAGTCGGACTGATCAATTAAATAGGCTGTTTCCATAATGTTCAATAATCCTACATAATTAATAACTCCGGTCATGTGACTGGAGTTATTTATAGAATCAGCCCATTCGATATCGTCGGGACCGCCTGTAAGGCAGATCTCGTATTCCGGATATAGTTTTGAGATAGTTGAAAGCAGTTCCGCAAAATATGGATATGCTTTTCTTTCCCAAAGACCCTGTTCTGTTCTTAACCATCCGTTTGCAACAGTAATTCTTTTTTTATCTGATAATTCAAAAGGTTGCACCGGCATATATTGAGGGAACAAAGACCCTTTATATTTGAATTGGTGCCTAATCTCCTCGTAATAGAATGTCTGTTCGTGGATTAGAGTCTGTGCCCATGCGGAATAGTTCTTTGAATCGAAGACCTTTGGACCGTTCACAAACAGAAGAAAAGGGTCCAAAGAATAAGAATGAAGGGTCATGTAATGTCGATCATGCTTTTCCTCAAAGCTGGAAGGATAATCCACCACATCGCAAATAAAGGGCATATTTTGAGCCATCAGACGAATGGTTTCTTTTGTTGAACTCTCCCACCTGTCGGATAGAACGAGATCCACTTCGGCAATCGTGGCAAGAGCCTGGATTGCCGAAGTGTAGATAATGAAATTGCCTATGCCGTTAGCAAAACCGACCGCTATTCGTCGCATCAGAAGCCCATTACGTCTCTGAGCATCATGAGTTCTCGATTATTAATCGACCTAAGCGCTTCTACCATTCCCTCCAGTTCTTCTTTTTGGCAAACAATAGTAATAGTATGTTTAGGACAAATGGGATGGCTTTCAGGATGATTATAAAGCTTACCCGTACTATCCTCATCCGCGTCGTCAGAGACAACGGTTCGTATGGTTTCCGTTATCTTAATCGCTTTCATACCAAACCCTCCTCATTTCCCCTCTTCTGAAGCACATCAGCCCTAAACCCAAAACTCCTGCATTCTTTCTCGTCGCTAAACCAGATGCAGAATACATTCCCATCGGCCGTAGAATTAACCGTCATGAAAGGACCGCCGCTTTTTAGCTGAACAATATCCCCGACTTTGATTTCTTTACTTTCATCTTCATAGTCACCGGCCTTGATTGTCTCCATCTCATTCTCCTGTTTTTATCAAGACACTCTGATCGAGTGTCGATCTGTAATACTCCGCTCTTGGATTCATGCCGCGAAACTCAAGAATTGCCTGAGTCACGCCGCCAAGGGTATCAACGTCATCCATGACAATTGCTCCTCCAGGCGATAGGCGCGACCAAAAGAAACCCAATGCTTCCAGTGTCGGCTTATAGAGATCCATATCTAAGTAGACAAAACTAAACGTCTCATCTGCTATCGTCTGATAGAGGATCTCAGGCACAAGTCCTTTTATCACTTTAAGATGCTCACAGTCACTCAAATACGTTCTTACTTGCTGTTCATTAGAAGTAAAATTACCCGCTTCGTGTTCACCATCCAAACGTTGACTGCCGGGAATTCCCTCAAAAGTATCAAACACATACATCTTCTTCGCATCGTGGAAAAGACATTTATAGATGAATTTGGCAGATCCTCCCCTGTAAGTGCCACATTCAACCATAGCTCCGGGCACATCCACGCAATCTCGGGCCACTCTCCACAAATGCCAACATCTATCGGGAGAAGTCAATGCGTGGTCATGGATCTCTCGATACAAGTCTATGAACTTAAGAAAAATTCCGGCCATTATTTGTTCTTGATCCATATTTTCAGCTCTCCTTTTGTAACAATCTTATATTCCTTTTGAGCAGCTCTTCAGGGCCCATAGTGAGATGGTCCATGACCATCGTAGGTGTCAGGTTCTCCATGCAATTTTGAGCCGTCATGTAGCATTGGTTGAAGCCGTTATCACCTTTCCTTTGGTAGCAACCAATGCAATATAAGTCTTCACAAAAGATAGGGAACACAGTTAACCAATCAATTATCCACGCTTTCGGGTCCGTAGCTCCAAATAGAGCAAAGGTCTTCGTTCCAAATGCCTGCCCTACATGAAGAGCCAATGAATCAATTGTGATAAGGCTGTCAACGGTTGCAATTACTGAACAGAATTCTCTCAAGGAAGTCCCGTCTACCAGATCCAAATCGGCTATACCGGAACTTTCAACTCCTCTGCCAAGTTCGATGACCTTCACGTCGTAACTCTGTAACATTTCAATAAGAGAGATTATATATTCTCTCGGCCAATTTTTACCTTGCCATTGCGGCCTGTCATTCTGAAGACAAACGGCAACTACTTGCTCACTGTCACCCCGAAGGCCCTCTACCGTATTTCTTCCGGCATCTATTTCATTCTTCATAAGAAAAATTTGAGGCAAATACGAATCCAGTTTCGTGCAACAGAATCGCTCCGCTTCCTTTGCCAACAATTCCCTGGAAGCGTAATTCAATTTAATATCGATTACCCTGTCGTAGATCCGCTTATATTCCCTCTTGAGATCGTATAATTCACTCAAATAGGGATTCCCAATCAACAATTCGGGAAAAGGACAAGCAACTTCGATAACCGCAGTCGGATAATCTTTCCTTAAGCCTGCAAGAACCGGTGTTAAGGCGCATAAAATATCGCCAATCCCTACCGAATTCATCTTGACCAAAATACGATTGGTAAATGTCGGATTCGCCAAATAACGGCTCCATTTTTTTCTGAAAATATTCGAGTTGTTTCTCTGAATTCTGAGCTTTTCATCGACCGGAACAAGATTAACCGATTGGCTCCTGAGATGATCATATTGAGAGGAAATAAGCTTCAAAGAGTAGCCCATTTGTTTGAACTTTAGGCTCAGGTCGGCATCCTCGAAATACATTCTATGATAGACTTCGGAGAATAAACCGAATTTTCTGAATTCTTCCGTTCTTCCCACCAAAAAAGAGCCTTCGATGTAGTCAACATTTCTACTGATTCTGCCATCTATATAGTCCCCGGCAGCGTTGAGAATCAACGAACACGGAGCGCCTTCCAGGCCGACAAGCCCGACTTTGGGATCTGATTTGAGAACCTCTATCGCCTTGTCGAAAACTGAATTATCTTTGAGGAATAGATCGGGATTGAGAACGGCAAAATATTCACCTTTAGCTAAAGCCAAATTGGCATTATGGCCTCTGTTAAAGCCAAGATTGTTAGAAGGAACATAAATTAGATTTCTCAGACCACATTTAAAAACAGCATCCTCAGATTGTCGGTCATCTAAATGCTCCGTTTGGTTCCTGAGAATAACCTCAACGTCCCCCCGTTGATTTAAGACAGCCTCAAGTTTTTTCAGAAATTGTTCGGTAATATCGGCCCGACTATATAGCAGCACTGAGATTGTCAGTAACATCCTCTTCTTCTCCCTTTTTATTGAACGGCCTTTCGTAGAGATCCTCCCATTTTTGAGTTTTTATACCCGCTCCCCATTTGCGGCAAAGATAATCAAAAGCCTGTTTTTGTAAAGGGTCCATTTGACCGGATATAGGCGTTCGATAAAGAGCGTCTTGGGTAATCCCTCGACAATGAAAAAAACGCATAGTTCCAAGGCGATTCAGTTTGTAGCCATCTTTGATCAGGCGAATGAAGTAATCATTGTCCCCAATTACACCGCCGTATCGATCAAATTCTATGTCCATATCACCAGTCTTCTGAATCGCATCCATTTTGTAAACGCAAGCCGCAGCTTCCCACCATAGACGATCAAGGGGATCAACATCAAAAGAGCAATCAAATGGTTGAGGAATTTCTTTCATACTTAGGGGCATATTCCAACCGCCTATCTCATGATCAAAACCGGGACCACCTCTGTTTGGAATACCTGCTACAATTGCTATGTCTGAATTAATTTCCAACCAAGCAATTCCTTTAAGTAGAAATTCTTCACTAATAAAGGCATCGTCATTGAAGTTGAAGAGATAGTCGGCACCTAAAAATTCAGCAAATTGCTTAGCGGAATTCCAATTGGCTCCGAATCCTGCCCCCGGCTTCCAGCTATATGAATTTAGCCCCGAAACCCACGCCCATCTCGAATCGAACTGTCCAAAATCTATAACCAGAAGATCGTCTTGAATTGGAACATCAGAATGCGCCTTCAAATATTTAAGACTTTTTTCATAATGCTCAATACTTAACTTGGCGTATTCTTCATTCTTGTCGTATGTAAAAACAGATGATACGAGTTTAATCATCTTCATCGTCCCTCTGCAAAATGATATTCTTTCCACTTGGAACTCCGGTCATGTGACCGGAGTTATATAAATCAGCCACAGGAGCCAACTTTTTCCAAAAGTCGTATCCATTTGGATGAGCGCCCTCGATGAACCAATCATCAAACGACTCATTGTAAGTGTCCAAGACCTTATCAAAAAGATTCTGGCTTTTGAAAATTACCAACTTTGCGCTAATGAGAAACTGCTGAAGATCGAAGCCTTTAATTGAATTGACGATTCTCAACACAAAAGGATATTTCCTTTGGAACAAAATACCTTTGATTTGATTGAGTTGGTTCTGCCCGTAGGCCGCTAAGGGCATGTCGATAATGATCAAATTCGCCTGGATGAGTCTTTGAAGAGAAAATACGTTGGCGGTATATGTTTCGATCTGAAAGCCGCACTCTTCGGCGGTTCGATGATAGACGTTATCCACATATGCGGTTGTGATCCATGAAATTTTTGTGAGGTTTTTGTCTTCTTTGACGGGAGTTTCTTTGACGGGAGGGTTAAGATTCAGATTCGGATAGCTGCCGACAATGACGGCCAATCCTTCTTGAACATATTTACGAGCCAACGATAGGCCCATTTCTTTAGGTTTAGAACCGTGCTGAGCGGCAAGAGAACTTTCTATGTATTTGATCTTTACTTTTGGATCATGTTTGATTTCCATTCTTCCTCCCTTTAAGAAAAACTTTGAGTGTCATAAGTTACTTAGGGAGAAAAATCAAGCGAAAAAAATCCCC
>Ga0214164_1000587_pt1 | contig 23602 bp, 14 predicted proteins | sample TroBogepilimnion_13_FD_153003 | JGI IMG/M metagenome (GOLD analysis project Ga0214164, IMG submission 153003) | Freshwater microbial communities from Trout Bog Lake, WI - Practice 03JUN2009 epilimnion v4 | ecosystem: Environmental > Aquatic > Freshwater > Lake > Epilimnion/Euphotic zone ...
GGGGCTAATCAAACTTGGAACTTTAATCAAATGCTTTCTATAGGTAATTCTGTACACACTTATGTCACACCAACTTCACAAGAGTTAACAACATATCCAGGTACTACTACTGATATTGTTTCAACAAGCACTCAGGGGACTACAGTAAACACAGGTTATCTTTATACTAAAAATTTAACCGGCGTTGTTTCAATAACAGGTTTAAATACATCTGGCCTTACCGCAAATTTTTCAACTAATAATGCAACTATAGGGACTTTCCCAATGGTTTACGGTTATACTTATAGTGATAGTAATGTTTCTGGAAATTATGTTTATGGAACTTACTCGGGAACATTCACTGGCACTTTAACTACTGCTGTTGATGCTTATGGAACTTTAACTTTAAATGATGCTGGGAATGGTGGCTATTCAGGTAGCGTTACTCGTATGAAAAACGTATTAAACATTTCGTTGAATTATAGTCTTTTCTCAAATGTTGGAACGGTTACACAAACTAGTTACACTTATTTTGACCCGACTGTTTCTACAAGTGATTTTGTTTTTAGAAGCGTTACAACGAGTGCTGTCGTTCCTTTAATGTCAATCAATCAAACGGACACTACTATTGAAAAGTATCCTACAACTTCACCTCTGTCTGTTGAACACCAATCTCTTGCTAATTCGATTTTTGTAAAAAATCCAATTCAAAATAAATTAGAAATTAATTCCAACATTGCAATAGAAAATGCTAGCATCTCAATTACAGATGTTTTAGGCAAAACAATTTATGATCTGAATAATCAATCTATTGAAGGAACCTTAGAAATTCCAGTTTCATTATCCACCGGTATATATCTAATTACTATTCAAAATGAGAATGAGACAATCACTAAAAAGATTGTGAAAAATTAGAGTGTTAGAACCTTACATCACTAAAAAAAAGGCAAATATTATAAAGGTGTATTAAACGAATTTAATACACCTTTTGCCTCTAATATATTTAAAAGGAATTATAATATCCACTAAATAAAATGAAGTTAATTATTTAAATTACGTTTACTGTACTTTATCTAAATTAAAGTTGTAACCGCAATCACTTAGAAAAAGTGAAATAAACAGATTATAAAAATTAATAATTGATATTAAATTTACTGAATAAAAAAAGCCTTTCTGTTGGAAAGGCTTTTTTTGTTATATCAAATACTAGTGATGAAGGACTTCTTCTCCAGGTTTCATAGGTACATTTTGCGGTACAAAATCCTCATCATGCCCCGGTTTACTATAATCATACGGCCATCTGTAAACCTCTGGAATTTCTCCAGGCCAGTTACCATGAATATGTTCAATTGGTGCTGTCCATTCAAGAGTATTAGATCTCCATGGATTTTGAACAGTTTTCTTACCATAAAAAATACTAACAAAGAAATTATAGATAAAAACTAACTGAAAAGCACCACCTATAAGAGCAAATACAGTAATAACGACATTTACATTTTGCAAATCATCAAAAAGTGGGAAGTTAGTGTTTTCATAATAACGTCTTGGTAGACCTGCCATACCAATAAAATGCATTGGGAAGAAAACACCATAAGCACAAACAGCAGTTACCCAAAAATGAACATACCCTAGTGTTTTATTTAACATTCTACCGAACATTTTCGGATACCAGTGGTAGATACCAGCAAACATTCCGTAAAGTGCAGAAATACCCATTACTAAATGGAAGTGAGCTACAACAAAATAAGTGTCGTGAACATTTATATCAAGAGTACTATCTCCTAAAATAATTCCTGTTAATCCTCCAGTAATAAAAGTAGAAACTAAACCAATAGAAAATAACATGGCTGGGTTTAATTGTAAATTACCTTTCCATAAAGTCGTAATATAATTAAAAGCTTTAACAGCAGAAGGAATAGCGATTAACAACGTTGTAAAGGTAAACACCGACCCTAAAAATGGATTCATACCAGAAACAAACATATGGTGTCCCCAAACAATAGTTGATAAAAACGCAATTGCTAGAATAGACATAATCATCGCTCTATATCCAAAGATAGGTTTACGTGCATTTGTAGCAATAACTTCAGAAGTAATTCCTAATGCAGGTAATAAAATGATGTATACTTCAGGATGACCTAAAAACCAAAATAAGTGTTCAAACAAAACTGGTGAACCCCCTTGATAGTTTAATACTTCACCAGCTAAATAAATATCTGACAAGAAGAAAGATGTTCCAAAACTTCTATCCATTATCAATAGTAAAGCTGCGGATAATAATACAGGGAACGAAATTACACCAATTACAGCTGTAACAAAGAAAGCCCAAATTGTAAGTGGCATTCTTGTTAAGGACATTCCTTTAGTTCTTAAATTAATAACGGTAACAATATAATTAAGAGAACCCATTAATGAGGCTGCAATAAATATAGCCATGGATACCAACCAAAGTGTCATTCCAAGGCCTGAACCAGCAATAGCTTGAGGTAAGGCACTTAATGGTGGATATATTGTCCATCCAGCAGAAGCAGGTCCAGATTCAATGAATAAAGAAGAAACCATTACCACGCTAGAAAGAAAAAATAACCAATAAGATATCATATTAAGGAATCCTGAGGCCATATCTCTAGCACCAAGCTGTAATGGAATAAGCAAATTACTAAAAGTTCCACTTAAAGCAGCGGTAAGTACGAAAAATACCATTATGGTTCCATGTATGGTAATCAAAGACAAATAAGCTTCGTTTGTCATTACTCCGCCTGGAGCCATTTTTTCTCCTAAAAAGAAACTAAACACTTTAAAAGACTGCTCAGGCCAAGCCAATTGAAGTCTAAAAAGCAAAGACATTCCAACACCAATGATACCCATAAAAATACCTGTTAGAAGATATTGTTTGGCAATCATTTTATGGTCAATACTAAATATATATTTAGTAATAAACGTGTCTTTATGATGGTGGTGATCTTCGTGATGATCGATTGCGTGATTATCGTGTGCTTGACTCATATTATAGAAAATATATTATTTTTTAGTATTCATTGTTGCTTCGGCTACTGCCACAACAGTAGTATCTTTTTTTCCAGTTGCAGAATCTGTTTTAACAGAATTTGCTTCTCCGCCTTTAGCTTTTGCAGCATCAGCAGCAGCATTCTTTACACTCTGAACTAAAGTTGTTTTACCATTCAACCATTTTGCATAATCTTCTGGTGTGTCAACAACTACTTTCATTTGCATATTATAGTGAGAAGCTCCACAAATTTTATTACACAATAAAAGGTAATCAAAAGTATAAGGATCTAAAGCTGTTTTACCATCAGCTACTAATTCTTTACTTTTTTCCTCTCTTATTTTATTGATATTTGCAACTTTTTCAGTCATTTCTTTAGTTTCTCTCATCTCGGTTGTAGTCATAGATGGAGTAAATGCAAATTGAGTAACCATTCCTGGAACACAATTCATTTGAGCTCTAAAATGAGGCATGTACATAGAGTGTAATACATCCTGAGAACGCAATTTGAAAAGAACTTTGGTTCCTTTAGGAATATGAATTTCATCTGTAACAATATCATCTTGAGCATTAGGATCAGCTAAATCAACTCCAAGAGCATTTACTCCTTCAATCAATCTAACATTAGCTTTACCAAGTACATTATCTTTACCTGAATATCTTGCTGTCCATTTAAATTGTTGTCCATAAATTTCAATAACTATTGGTTTTTCAACTTTTTCGTTAACGAACATAATGTCTGTCCATGAATATAAACCAAAGAAAATCAAAACTGCTAAAACAATTGCTGGAATAGAACTCCAAATAAACTCTAACTTATTATTGTCAGAAAAATACGTGGCAACTTGTCCCGTCTTACCTCTATATTTAAAGCCAAAGTAATGTAATAAAGCTTGTGTAATGATTTGAACAGTAAAAATAAGACCCATTGAAATCCACATCAATCTGTCCACACTTTTTCCATGTACAGAAGCTGCATTATCCATTAATGGAAGTTTACCATAATATACAAAACAATATATTGTTATAACATAGATAAAACCTAAAAACCCAAATAGTAAATAACCATTAACTTTATTATCGTTATCGTCAGCTACCTGAGTATTACCAGATGTGTTGCCAACTTGAGTTAAATCAAAAATCTTAGTTAGTTGCCACAATGCAACTGCTAATAAAACTAAAACAAGAAGTACTAATAAACCTGTCATTTGTTGTTTATTTTAAATATTAATAATGAAAATGTTTACTTTCTTCTATAAATGGATTACGTTTTGGTGTAAGTGGAACTTTAGTTAAAGCAGTAAATACAACATAAATAAATAATCCTAAAAAGAATAATACAGATGAAATCTCAGATACGCCAATGAACCAATGTTCTCCAACCGTTGCCGGCATAATCATATTAAAGAAATCAATATAATGACCAAATAATATCACAACACCAGCTCCAACAATAATTGGTGCTATTCGTTTGAAATCAGTATTGATAAGAACTAAAATTGGGAATACAAAGTTCATAATAACTGCGCCAAAGAATGGCAAGTTATAAAACTCAATTCTCATTTTAAAATAAGTAACTTCTTCTGGAATGTTAGCATACCAAATCAACATGAATTGAGAGAACCATAAATAAGTCCAGAATACACTAAAACCAAACATGAATTTAGACAAATCATGAATATGACTAGAATTCACATTTTCTAAATATCCTTTAGATTTTAAATATAATGTGACCATAGAAATTGTAGTAATTGCACTTACAAAGAAACTTGCAAATACATACCATCCAAATAAAGTACTGAACCAATGTGGATCAAATGACATTAACCAATCCCATGACATAATAGATTCTGAAACGATAAAAAATACTAAGAATGCAGCAGATAATTTGAAATTCTTTTTGTAGAAAGTGTTGTCAGCAGCTTCGTCTTGAGACAAACAGTTTTTTCTTGAGATATATCTATATAAATTCCAACCTAATAAGAAAATAGCAGCTCTTGAAATCCAAAAAGCAAAATTCAAATAACCCGATTTACCAGCTATCATTGCATCATAGTTTGGGCTTCCTTTTTGAGTAATTCCTTTTGCCATCCAAGCAAAAAGATTATTAGATTCAAACATATGAGTTCCTGTCACAACAAGAAGAATAAAGAATATTACAGAACCTACAGGTAAGTAAGCTGTAATTCCCTGCATAACTCTAAATAAAACTGGTGACCAACCTGCTTGAGCCACTTGTTGAATAGCATAAAAAGCTAAAACTCCTAATGATATTAGCATGAAAAATATACAAGCTAAATACAATGCAGACCATGGTTTATTTTGCAATTGATGAAAAACATGTTCAGCATGTTCTTTCTTCTCTTTAGCTTCTTCAGCTTTAGTATCTTTAGTCGAAACCTTTTTTTCAACGACAGGTGCAGTAGTAACTTTTACAGAATCTGTAGTGGTTGTAGTAGAATCTTTTTTTACTTCAACAGTTTTAATTTCTTCTGATGGCATGGTTGCAACCTTGCTTGCATCATGATTTGTAGCTTCAATACTATGACCTTCATGATGACTTTCAGCAACTATTTTTTCTGCTTCTTCTATAGTTTTTGGTGCAGATAAAAACCCATACACAATTCCAACTAATCCTAAAATCATTAGAATAAGTGCTGTGGTTTTTAATTTTTTTGAAAATGTATACATATCTATAAGAATCTGTTTGTTCTACTTTATTATTGCGCTTTTAGCTTCATTACATAAGCGGCTACCATCCAACGTTCAGTTTGGTTCAATTGATTTGCATAAGAACCCATAGAATTCAATCCGAAGTTAATAACATGGTTTACACTTCCTTCTGTAATTTGTCTATCTTTATAATTAGGAACTCCTAAAAATTTTCCTTGAGTAACTAATCTTCCTTTTCCGTCACCAGTATTTCCGTGACAAATAGCACAATAGATTTCAAAAAGCTCTTGCGATTTTTTCATATCTATAGTCGCTGGATCTAAAGGAGATTTCGAATTTAATTTAGCTGCCTCATATCCTGCTGGAGTATTTGCAAACTCATAAGGAACATAACCTCTTTTGATAGTTCCATCAGGTGGTAATTGTCCTTCTTTTCCATGTAATCCTGTTGGAGAATTAAATGCAGTTGACTCTGAATACGTTTCATAAGCAACCGATTCATACATGTTTGGCATGTACTGATAGTTTGGATAATTATTATCTTTACATGATGAGAAAGATATTAATATCCCTAATACTACTGCTGTTTTTAATAAACTTTTCATGTCTGTCTAGTGCTTTTCTATTACTTTAACTTCAACTGCACCTGTATTTTTTAAGAAAGAAGTCAATTCTTCTTCATTATTATTTACAGCTACTTCCATCAAGAAATGATCATCTGTTGTTCTTACATCTGGATTTTCAGCTTGTTTAAATGGCCATAATCTACTTCTCATATAAAAAGTAATAACCATTAAGTGAGCCGCAAAGAATACGGTCATCTCAAACATAACTGGCACAAATGCAGGCATGTTTTGAATATAACTCATACTTGGTTTTCCTCCAATATCTTGTGGCCAATCTTGAATCATAATATAATCCATCATTGTTGTAGCAACCGTAAGTCCAATACATCCGTAGATGAAAGCACAAATAGCTAATCTAGTTGATGGCAAACCCATTGCTTTATCCAATCCGTGAACAGGAAATGGAGTAAAAACTTCTTCAATATGGTGATGTGCTTTTCTGGTTTGCTTTACAGCATCCATCAAAATATCATCATCATTGTATATAGCGTGTATAAATTTATTACTACTCATAACAACTATTAATGTTTATCTGAATGATTATTATCTTCTTTTTCTCTATTCTTTTTGTAATATTCACCAGAAGATTTCAAAATTGTTTTAACCTCTGCTTGAGCAATTACAGGGAATGTTCTAGCATACAATAAGAATAATACAAAGAAGAATCCTATAGTTCCAGTGAAAATACCAATATCAATGAATGTTGGAGAGAACATTGTCCAAGAAGACGGAAGGTAATCTCTGTGTAATGAAGTTACGATAATTACGAAACGCTCAAACCACATACCAATATTTACAACAATTGAAATAATAAAAGAGAACATGATACTTGTTCTTAATTTTTTAGACCACATAAATTGTGGAGAAAAAACGTTACAAGTCATCATAGACCAATATGCCCACCAATAAGGACCAGTTGCTCTGTTTAAGAAAGCATATTGTTCGTATTCTACTCCTGAGTACCAAGCTACAAATAACTCAGTAATATAAGCAACACCCACAATAGATCCTGTAATCATGATTACAATATTCATTAATTCGATATGTTGAATAGTGATGTATGCTTCAAGGTTAGAAACTTTTCTCATAATGATCAACAAGGTGTTTACCATTGCAAATCCAGAGAAAACGGCTCCAGCAACAAAGTATGGAGGGAAGATAGTAGTATGCCATCCTGGAACTACCGAAGTAGCAAAGTCCATAGATACAATAGTGTGTACAGAAAGTACCAAAGGGGTAGCTAAACCTGCAAGTACTAAAGATACTTCTTCAAAACGTTGCCAGTCTTTTGCTCTACCGCTCCATCCAAAACTCAATATAGAATATACTCTTTTATTGAAAGGAGTTACAGCTCTATCTCTTAACATAGCAAAATCAGGAAGTAAACCGGTCCACCAGAAAACTAATGATACCGAAAGATACGTTGAAATTGCGAACACGTCCCAAAGAAGTGGGGAATTAAAGTTAACCCATAACGAACCAAATTGATTAGGAATTGGAACAACCCAGTAAGCTAACCATGGACGACCCATGTGGATGATTGGAAATAACCCTGCTTGAACAACAGAGAAAATAGTCATCGCTTCAGCAGAACGGTTAATTGCCATTCTCCAACGTTGACGGAAAAGTAAAAGTACAGCAGAAATCAGTGTTCCTGCGTGACCAATACCAACCCACCAAACGAAATTGGTAATATCCCATGCCCAACCTACAGTTTTATTTAGCCCCCAAGAACCAATACCTGTAGAAACGGTATAAATGATACAACCTATTCCCCAAAGGAAAGCTGCTAATGCGATTGAAAAAACGGTCCACCATTGCTTGTTAGCTCTTCCTTCAACAGGTGCAGCAACATCGACAGTCACATCGTGATAACTTTTATCACCTATAACTAATGGTTTTCTAATGGGTGCTTCGTAATGAGACGACATAATCCTTTATCTTGTTTCTTAATTAATCTTTTTAAAACTAGGTATTTCTTACTTTAACGTGGTAAATAACATTTGGTTTAGTACCTACGTGCTCTAATAAATGATACATTCTATCATCTGCAAGTAAACCTGTTACTTTAGACGCTTCGTCATTTACATCGCCAAATATCATTGCTCCAGTAGAACAAGCATTTGAACAAGCGGTTTGGAATTCACCATCTTTTATTACTCTTCCGTCACGTTTAGCATCCAAAATTGTTTTTTGTGTCATTTGTATACACATAGAACATTTTTCCATAACCCCACGTGAACGAACGTTTACATCTGGATTGATCACCATACGACCTAAATCATCGTTCATGTGGTAATCAAATTCTTTATTTTCGTTATATAAGAACCAGTTGAAACGACGTACTTTATAAGGACAGTTGTTAGCACAATAGCGAGTACCAACACATCTGTTGTAAGCCATCATATTTTGACCTTGACGTCCATGAGAAGTTGCCGCAACTGGACAAACAGTTTCACAAGGCGCGTGGTTACAATGTTGACACATTACTGGTTGGAAAGCTACTTGTGGATTATCAGCAGGATGTTCCATACTTCCAAAACCACCTAATGAACCTTTTTTACCAAATAATCCGTCGAAATTTTCTTTTTTCTCATTGTCTCCAGCAAAAGTTTCTTCAGAAGAATAATATCTGTCAATACGTAACCAGTGCATATCACGACTTCTTCTTACCTCCGCTTTACCAACAACTGGAACGTTGTTTTCTGCATGACAAGCAATAACACAAGCACCACAACCTGTACAAGCATTCAAATCTATTGATAAGTTAAAATGATGTCCTGTTGAACGATCAAATGATTCCCATAAATCAACTTTAGTAGCTTCTGTTTCTTTGTGGTCTAAAGATACCATAGGAACAGGATTCCAATCTTGTTTGTCTTTAGCGGTATTGAAAATTTCTAATGTAGTCTCTCTAACGATATCACCTCTTCCCATTAAAGTTCTTTGTGATTGCACACAAGCAAACTCATGTTCTCCATTTCCTTTAGAAATAGTTACTGATTGTACATCGTCGAAATTATTATATAAAGAGTAAGCGTTAACACCTACTTGCATTTCTTTCTTTAATGAAGCTGTTTTACCATACCCAAATGACAAACCTAAAGTCCCAACAGCCTGTCCTGGTTGAACAATAACCGGTACATTTTCAAGTTTAGTTCCGTTTACCGTTAAGGTTGCATAACTTCCGTTAAGACCACCATTAGCCACGATTCTGTTTTCTAAACCTAACTTTTTAGCGTCAGCTTGCGAAACAGTAACATAGTTATCCCAAGAAACTCTTGTAATTGGATCTGGAAACTCTTGCAACCAAGGATTGTTTGCTTGTTGACCATCTCCTAACCCTGTTTTAGTATATAATAGTAATTCAAATCCGCTAGCTGGTTTTGAAGCAGCTAAAGCCGTTGCAGCAGCGCTATAATTAGCTGTTCCTCCTGCAATACCTGTAGCACCCGACACAACAACACCGTCATGAAGTACCTTATTCCAAGTTTTCCCTGCTAAATTAGACCCTGAATTCGCTTTAATATAATCGTAATAAGTACCAGCAACACCATTCCAAGACATTAAAGCTTCTTGAAATTGTTTTGTATTGAATAAGGGACGAATTGTTGGTTGCGCCAAAGAATAAGTTCCTTTAGTCAACATATAATCATTCCAAGATTCTAAATAATGTGGTGCCGCAGCAGCAATTTTTACTTTCTCTGCCGTTTCATCTTCTTTGGTAGAAAATGCAACAGACATTTTTACTTTAGCTAAACCACTAACAAAAGATTTGCTATTGGCTAAAGTATAAACTGGATTAACACCACTCATAATTAAAGTATGAACTGAACCAGCGTTCATGTCAGTAATTAATTGAGCTACTTTTTCGTTAGATCCTTTTCTTATCAATCGTGCACCAGCTGTTAACAATGCCTCGCTTTTTAAAACTTGGTTGATTGCTATAACTAATAATTGTGCGTTTTTATCTTGAATTCCAGAAATTAAAAGACCTTTAGTTCCCGCAGCTTTTAATTGATTAGCTGCTTTTACAACTTCTGCTTCATTGTCAATTTTACCACAAGCTACTGAAGAACCAGTAACAATGTTGTAAATTTTAACTAATGCTTGTTTTTGACTAGCCACAGTCATTGCTACTCTTTTATCAGCAGCAGCTCCTGAAAGTGTCATGTTCGCTTCAAATTGGAAATGTTTAGACATCTTTCCTGCATGAGGAATTCTACCTTTAGCATATCCTGAATCGTAGCTACCTCCTTGCCAATCTCCTAAGAAATCAGCACCTACAGAAACAATAGTATTGGCTTTTGAAAAATCATAATCTACTAAAGCTCTTTCGCCATAAACTGCTTCAAAAGCATCTAAAGCAGCCGATTCTGAAACCGCATCATAAACAATATGTTTAGCTGTTGGGTTTTTAGAAATAAATTCAGCGATTAATTTTTCTGATGATGGACTTGCTAACGTATTAGTAAGTAACACCACTTGTTTGCCAGACGATTTAGCTTCTGCTAAACTAGCTTTGATGGCTGCATCTACTTCACTCCAAGTAGAAGATTTAGCATCTTTCTTTGGAGACTTAAGACGCATGCTATCATATAAAGACAATACAGAAGCGTGAACTCTTGCATTGGCTGCAAATTTAGCACCTTCTATAGTATTGTTTTCAATTTTAATGGGACGACCTTCTCTTGTTTTTACTAAAAGATTTGCAAAATCAAATCCGTCAAACATAGTAGTAGCATAAAAATCGGCCACACCAGGAATAATTGTATCGGGTTGTACTACATAAGGAATTGATTTATGAACGGGTCCTTCACAAGCGGCTAACGAAGCAGCTGCTGTAGTAAAACCAACGTACTTTAAGAAATCACGACGAGTAGTTGATGAAGATGATAATGAATCTTTATCTGAAAGGAATTCAGACGTAGGAATTTCTTCTGGAAATTCATTATTTCTAAGCGCCTCAACAATAGAACTATTTTCGTTTAGTTCTTCAACACTTTTCCAGTATTTTTTGTTAGATGACATCGTATATAAATATTAGCTTCTTAATAATTTGATTAATAGTGACACTTACCACATTCTAAACCTCCCATTTGTGCTGCAGTCAATTTGTCTACACCATATTTTTTAGAAAGTTCTTTGTGAATTTTATCATAGTAAGCGTTACCTTCCATTTTAACATTAGTTTCTCTATGGCAATTAATACACCACCCCATTGTTAAAGGAGAAAATTGTTTTTGTACTTCAAATGTTTGAACTGGTCCATGACATTTTTGACACTCAATACCAGCAACAGTTACGTGTTGTGAGTGATTGAAGTAAGCAAAATCAGGAAGGTTATGAATTCTAACCCATTTCACTGGTTGTGTTTTTCCTGTATATTTTGTACCATCCCAACCTACTGCAGTGTATAATTTTTTGATTTCTCCATCGTAGAATGCTTTAGTATGACCATCAGCTGTCGATGTTGTATCGGATACTTCTGAAATATTTTTGTGACAATTCATACAAACATTTAAAGAAGGAATACCCGCATTTTTGCTAACTCGTGCAGAAGAGTGGCAGTATTTACAGTTGATTTGATTGTTACCAGCGTGTATTCTGTGTGAATAATGAATAGGTTGAATTGGCGCATAATCTTGGTCAACACCAATCTGCATCATATAACCATACACAAAAAATCCACTGGCAAGCAATAAGAATATTGAAGTCATTAATACTAAAAATTGATTTTTAGCAAAGGCTTTCCAAATAGGTATTCTAGCTTCTTTTCCCTCGATTACAATCCCGTTTGATTTAGCTATTTTCGTCAATACATTGTTTACTAAAAACAACATAACAACCAACATAAACATCACCAAAGCTAATGCTCCAAGAATTACTCCGTTTGAAATTCCTCCCTCATCACCTTTTTTGGCTCCAGGAAGAGCTGCAGTAATAGGTGCTTTTTTCTCGATTTCGTCTGTATAAGCAATGATATTATCGATATCACCGTTAGACAATTGAGGAAACGCAGTCATTACAGCAGGCTTGTTAGCCTCCCATAATTTAACGGCATCTGCATCACCCGATTTGATTAAGGCTGAGCTATTTTTAACCCATCCATAAAACCAATCTTTTTTGTGACGTCCTGAAACACCTCTAAGTGCTGGCCCTGTCATTTTCTTGTCTAAGTTGTGACAAGCAGCGCAATTTGCATTGAACAATTCTTTCCCTTTTGCCGCATCACCACCTCCAGCAGCAGTCATAGGAGCTGCATCTGCTTTGGCAGCCGGGGCCGCTTTGTCAGCTGGAGCCGCATCTGCTTTTGCAGGTGCTTCTTGAGCAAATGTTGATAAGGAGAAAGCTAGCATTAATGCTAATCCGAATGAATAGATTCTGGAAATCGAATTATGGTTACCCACTTTTTTCATATTATAAATGATTATCGACTAAATTGTGGTACGGTTTTTCTATACAACTACAAAAGCACCAATACACTTTTTTTAAAACTTGAGCAAAAATACAATTTATCAACTATTCTCAAAACCTTATATATAGGTTAGTTTATAATTTATACCAATTCTAAATAGTTTTATTCCTTTTATATTTTAACATATGTAGTACATTTGCATTAAAATCAAATCATTATGAAATTATTAACAAAAAAAGATATTATCAAACATAGCTTAATTATTCTTTTATTTTTTAATTTTAGTACCATTATCGCCCAAGAAGTTACCCTCAATCAAGACCCTAAATTCGAACAATTGTTAGCCGAAAAAAGAAAGGTAAACTCTTCAATAACAATCAATAATAGATACAAAATTCAGATATTTAATGGCACGAGCGAGGAGTCAAAAAAAACATTAATTCAATTTAAAAAAGACAATAAAAACTATGATGCCACCATCGTTTTTAGCACTCCTTTATATAAGGTGTGGATTGGAAATTTTAAAACCCGAATTGAAGCCGAACGCAACTTAAACGCACTCAAAAAGAATTATCCCAATTCGATCATTATTAAACCCAACAAATAATTTTTTTTACAGCAACCCTTACCTCATGATATCGAATAAAAAAACGGAACCTTTAGTTCCGTTTTTTATAACTTATCATTACAACAACTTTATGCTTTTGGGTTTTTAACAGGTTGACTATCGTCAACCAAAAAACCATAATCGCCAAATACTTTTGGAACTTTAGCATAAATATTTTTCAATACTTGAGCGCTTTTTTGAACAATAGCTCCAATACCAGGCAAATCATCATCACGTTGTCTATGATACTCTTTTGATTTTTTTGCGAATACCTCGCTTTTCGTGGTTTGTTTTTGCAGGGGTCTTTGACTTTAGCCTTTCTAATGACTATGGTTTCATAAAGCAGTAGTTTTAAATGCTTATTTTAATATTTTATGTAATTATGCTATTCTTCTATAGCATAATGTTAACCTTTTATAGCATTATTCCATACTTATATAGCATAAAGCTAAACTTTTGTAGTATTATGATAAACTTCTATAGCATAATGCTAAACTTTTGAGGCATTAGGATAAACTTCTATCTTTATTTTTATTATATTGGGAGTACTCATTAGATTGTGTAAACTCATAAGAAGAAGTACAAAAGCAGTTGTTATGAAGTTTCTAATATTAATAAATAGAAGATACCATAAAATCCCTAATTACTTATTTTCATTTCCTGCATATTTTTTAACTGCTCTAAATAATCACGTTGGTTAGACAGTCTAGGAATCTTGTGTTGTCCGCCCAGCTTGTCGTTTTCTTTGAGCCAATCATAGAATAAGTCTTCTCGAGCTACATTAATTTTCAACTGATTTAACGTCATGTTGTTGTAACGTTTGGCTTCATAGTCGGAGTTGACCGTTTGTAACATTTCGTCCAATACCTTTTGAAATAGTTTGATGTCTTCGGGTTGTTTTTTGAATTCTATCATCCATTCGTGAGCGCCTTTTTCTTTTCCTTTCATAAAAATAGGAGCCACGGTATAATCTTTTACTTCACAATTCAAGTGCGAACAGGTTTTAGCAATGGCTTGGTCGGTGTTCTCTACCATCAATTCTTCACCAAAAACATTGATATGGTGTTTGGTTCTTCCGGTAACACGAATTTTAAAGGGATTTAACGAAGTAAATCGAACAGTATCGCCAATTAAATAGCGCCATAACCCCGAGTTGGTGGTAATAACCACGGCATAGTTTTTAAACAACTCCACTTCCGATAACGGAATTACTTTTTGATTGGGCATCCCAAAAGTATCCATCGGAATAAATTCGTAGAAGATGCCATAATCTAACATCAAGAGTAAATCATTGGAATAATTCAAATCTTGAATGGCAAAGAATCCTTCGGAAGCATTGTAAATTTCGTAGTATTTAAAATTGTCGTTGGGCAGTATCTTTTGGTACTGCTCGCGATAGGGTTCGAAGCTAACGCCCCCATGAAAATAGACTTCAAGGTTGGGCCAAAGTTCAAAGAGTGTGGTGTTATTGGTTTCGGTTAAAATGCGATTGAGTAAAACCATCATCCAAGAAGGTACCCCTGCAAAACTCGTAACGTTTTCGCTTTTGGTCTCGTTGATAATGGCGGTAAGTTTGCTTTCCCACTCGCTCATTAAAGAAACTTTGTTGCTGGGTGTACTGCTAAACTCGGCCCACATGGGCATATTTTCAATTAAGATGGCCGACAAATCGCCAAACAAAGTGTTGTTGTTTTCATAGATTTGAGAACTTCCACCCAAACGCAAACTTTTTCCCAAAAACATTTCGGAGTTTTCGTTGTTGTTCAAATACATACACAATAAATCTTTGCTTCCTTTGTAATGGCAATCGGCAAGAGCACTCTCACTCACGGGGATGAATTTGCTTTTGGCATTGGTCGTTCCGCTAGATTTGGCAAACCATTTAATAGGTTCGTTCCAAAAAACATTCTGTTCGCCTTTGCGCGTGCGTTCGATTAAAGGTTCCAATTCTTCATAAGTAGAAATGGGAACTCTTTCGGAAAAAGTAGCATACGATTTTATTGATTCAAACTCAAATTGTTTTCCAACAACCGTTTCTTCTGCCTGACGAATTAAATTCATTAGTAATTCTTCTTGTACTTCATTAGGGTATTTCAAAAACAACTCAATCTGATGAATGCGTTGTTTCAAAACCCAAGAGGCGATAGAATTGATTATTGGAAAAGGCATTTTTTTAGTTATGAATTATGAGTTGTGAGTTTTGAGTTATAACTTTACGCTAAAATAGTAAAATATTTAAAATTTAATATCATAAATCTAATATTTAATATGACATACGAAGGCGTTCTCACCAAAATGCAAACTGAATATTCCAATCCCATCCAATACTATTTGGTTTTTGAAACTAGTTTTTTAAATTTGAATCAATTGTTGGACAAACATCTCGAGATTAATTTTGTGGGATATCAGTGTTTGAACTGTGGTAAAAAGAAGAAAATCTTTCGTCAAGGATTTTGTTACGATTGTTTTATGAGCAGTGCTGCGGCAGGAGATTGGATTATGAAACCTGAATTGAGTACAGCACATTTAGACCTAGAAGATAGAGATTTGGAGTATGAAAAGAAAGTGCAATTGCAACCTCATATTGTGTACTTGGCGTTGTCTAGTGAGATAAAAGTAGGTGTCACCCGAAAAACACAAGTACCTACTCGATGGATTGATCAAGGAGCTGTGCAGGCCATTCCTATTGTGGAAGTCCCCAATCGCTATTTGGCAGGAATTACCGAGGTAGCCCTAAAAAATCATTATGCCGACAAAACCAATTGGCAAAAAATGCTAAAGAATGAAGTTCCGGAAGCAGATTTGATTAAAGAGCGTATGAGCCTGCGGTATTTAATTCCTAAAGATGTGCAAGAGTATTTTCATCCAGAGAAAGAAGATTTATATGAATTGCATTTCCCTGTATTGGAATATCCAAAGAAGGTTTCCAGTTTGAATTTGGATAAAGTGCCCAATTTTTCCGGGAAGTTAATGGGAATAAAAGGACAATACCTCATCTTTCAAGACGGGACGGTTTTTAACATTAGAACCTTCGAGGGTTATGTGGTGAAGATTTCCTTATAAAATCAAACCCCTTTCAGAATTGAAAGGGGTTTCATTTTTATTACAATTAAGGCGTTTTCTTATTGAATAAACCATTCAATAAATCCTTGGCTTGGTTGACCACTTTTTTAGTTTTGGCAGTATCTCCTGCTTTTGTATTTTTATTAATTAAATCTTCAAGTGCACTCGCACCTTTTGTAACTGCTTTTTGTTTTTGTTGCTTTATTAAACTAGAAGCCAAACTAGCGGCTGCCGATTTCATATCGGTATTTACTTTCGGTTTTGCAAAAGTTCCTGTTACCGTTGCATTAATTGGGATGTTATCCAATTTAGCAACATCGGATGGCGATAATTTAGCCAACAATGAATTGGCGTCTGTACCTAAATATTTAACGGGAACATCAAATTTTAAATTGTAATTCATGGATTGGTCAAAACCGTGGGTACCTCCAATATTCACTTTAACATCTTGGTATTTTAAATCAAATGGTTTAACGTTGACCTTTCCATCACTAAAGTTAAGGGCTAGTTTCACGTCATTCAAATTTAATTTCTTCAAATCAATAAATTTCAAAGAATTACCAACTGTAGATAATAAAGGCGAACCACTCGGATTAATGCTAGTTGAAAGTAATTGTCCTGTCAAGTCTCCCGATAGGGTTTTTAAATCGGGCGTCATTTTTTTATCATCTAGATTTCCAGAAAGCTTAACGTTTGAACTCATTTTACCATTGACAACACCGGCAATAGGAGCAATCTTTTTAAACATATCCAATTGGGTAAAAGTTTGTGTAATGTCTACCTTGTTTAATCCTAAATCCATATTGAATTTTGGAGTTTTTTCTTTGGTAGAAACCATTCCGTTCATTCCTATTTGTCCACCAAAAATATTGGTTTTCACATTTTCTAAGGTTACTGCTTGATCTTTTACAATCAATTTTCCAGAGCAGTCTTTCAATGTTAAGTTATCGTATAAAACCGTATTGGCTTTTGCGGTAAGCGAACAATTTAAGAATGCTGGAATCTTCATAGCGGTTGGAGTGGCTTTAGCATCTATTTTAGAAGGTGCAGCAGTAGTCATAAAATCGGATACTGCAATTTGATTGGAAGTCATATTGAAATTTCCTTTTAACTCTTGTTTTCTAAAAGCAAATCCATAGAAATTATCTAAAACTCCTGTCAAGCTAATATCGCTTTTTCCAGTAGTGGCTTTAAACTCTTGTAAGTTCACACGACTAGGATTAAAAGCAACCAAAGCAGAGCTGATGTTCATTCCTTTGCCATTGTCATCAACATATTTAAAACCAGTTAAGCTCATAGTACCGGCATTATTGATGTTTTGGTATTCACTCTTCTCTACCGAAGCCATATCAAATTTAGTAGTAACATCGGCCTTCAAAATTCCAGAAAGCGGTTTGGCTAATTTAATAGGATAAGCTTTTGAAAGATTGCCAAGATTAATTGTCCCTTTTAAAGAAGCATCAACTAAAGCATTGGTAGCTACATTTTTGATAGTGGCTTTTGCATTAAACACATCTTGATCAATCGCGAAAGATAATTTATCTAAATTGACATAAGTATCATTCATCACCCCTGTTTCGTTAATGATTTTAGTGTCGATGACGATGTTTTTAACAGCTTTAGGTAAATTAGGATATTGAAAAGAAGCATTGTTAGAAGCAATGGCAATATTAAATTTAGGAACAGAAGTATCCGATTTTAATCCCTTAGCAAAACCTGTAACGGTAAAATCGCCAGAAGTTTTTACATTTTCAATGTTGCTTCTATAAGCAGCTGGAATCAATCCTAAGAAATTTTTGAACGATGATGTTGGTGTTTTGAATTTTAAATCAAATTGTTGTCCTTCTTTAACCATTTGAAGAAATCCATCAAATTCAAGTACTAGGTCATTAATTTTAGCTTTGTTTTCTTTGAAGGTATATTTGCTTTGGTTCAAGTCTATTCCAAGAATAGCATCTAGTGAAATAGCTACATGGTTCATGTAATTCATTTTATCCATCGTCATGGAGACTTTGGCAGTGGTTTTGGTATCTAAGTCCAAAATGTTATTGGTAAAATCTCCTTTCCCAGAATGATTGATGCTATCCAAAACCACTTTCATTTTTGAACCTTCATTTGTGAATTTGAATTTGAAATTCTCAACTTCATATCCTTTAATATTTAAAGCCAATGGCTTGCTCTTGCTATCGTCTTTTTTATCTTTATTTTTTAAAGCAATGTCAAAATTTCCAATCCCATCTTTATTTATAATGATGTTGATCAAACCATTTTTAGAAGAAACACCTTGAATGTTTAGAGGTTCACTAGCCCCGTGAAAAAGTTCCATAATGGACATTTTCAAATTCAATTCGTCAAATGAAACTAAAGTATCCCCTTCAAAAGGAGCTTTATTGATGATGGAAAGCTTCTGAATGGAAACATTGGCTTTTGGAAAACTTTTAAATAAACTCAAATCGGCATCTTTGAAAGCTACTTTTGCATCAACACTTTCATTAATTGCTTTTTCTATTTTAGCTTTAATTTGATCTTTAAAGAAATAAGGAATAGAAAATGCAGCAATAATTAATACCAACAAAACTACCCCAACGATTTTTAAAATTTTCTTTACCATGATTATTTAATTTATTGTCAACTTATAGGAATAAAAACCTTGCAATGGATTCTTAATGATGCAAATTTAATGTTTTAAAAAATAAAAGGTTTGCAATGTTTTCATAAATAAGACTCCGTAGTAACAATTCTACAATAAAAAAATCCGCCTCACATGGAAACGGATTAAAATAACTAACTCACTGATTTTTTAATTAATTTATTTTTAACTCATAGGCCATTCGTGCTTGAACGCCTTTTTGAGAAGTCATTTGTTTAATATGTTGCAGAATAGCATAATTCTGCTCACCGATTTCTTCTTTAATCATACTTTCTTTACTTTGTGCCAAACCAAATTTTGATAATATATCACCAAAGTCTTTTTCAAATTCAGGGAAATCTTGTGTTCGATATTTGGTTGTTTTCCCTAAACGAGCTGCTTCTTTAATGGCGTCATTCATCCCTCCTATTTTATCTACCAAACCAATTTTTATAGCATCTTGACCACTCCAAACTCTTCCTTGCCCGATAGCATCTAATTGTTCAAAAGTCAGTTTTCTTCCTGCTGCCACTCGATTAACAAACGTAGTGTAGATTTTTTCTACTCCTTCTTGTGCAAACCCTCTATAAGAATCGTCCAAAGGTCGGAATGGGCTATACTCAGAAGCGTTTGCATTGGTTTTAACTTGTTCAACGGTAAGTCCAATTTTTTTAGCAGCTTCAGCAAAGTTGGGTAAAATCCCGAAAACACCTATAGACCCAGTAATTGTATTAGCTTCCGCATAAATTTTATCAGCATTACATGAAATATAATATCCACCAGATGCAGCATAATCACCCATTGAAACTACGACAGGTTTTACCTTCTTAGTCAATTCAATTTCTCTCCAAATCAATTCAGAAGTTAATGCATTTCCACCCGGACTATTTACTCTTAAAACGATTGCTTTTACATTTTTATCTTTACGTGCTTCTTGCAAAGAACGACGCATAGAGCCTTCACCAATTACATTGACATCCCCTTCTCCATTTCCAATTTCACCTTGAGCATAAATGATGGCAATTTTGTCTTTGGCCTCAAAATTAATAGTGGTTGTAGCTATTTTTTCGGAGTAATCCGCAATCGAAACGCTGCCATAATTTTTATCAGAGTCAATTTGTAATGCCTTTTTGATGTCATCGTGATAGACATCCTCATAAGCAATTTTGTCAATTAACTTTTCTGTTTTCGCCATTTCTGGGGTCCGGGCTAGAAGTCCATCTGCAATTTGATTCAACCGTTCTACCGAAACTTTTCTGCTTTTAGAAATATCAACAATAACGGAGCTCCAAATAGAATGTAACAATTGAGAAGTTTGCTCTCTATTAGCATCACTCATTTTATTTTCAAGAAAGGGTTCTACTGCGCTTTTGTATTTTCCATGACGAATGACTTCCATTTTCAACCCTGATTTTTCTTCTAAATCTTTATAGAACATTATTTCGGCAGAGAGCCCTTTAAAATCTAATTCACCTATTGGATTAATATAAATACTATTGGCAACAGAATTCAAGTAATATTCTTTTTGTGAATAAGCATTGGCATAAGAATAGATGAATTTTCCAGAAGTTTTAAAATCTTCTAATTGGTCACGTAGTGCTTTTATTTGTGCAATTCCCAAATCGGACGTGCTATTTAAAATTGAAATTCCTTTAATCTTAGAATCTGTTTTGGCATATTCAATAGCTTTTAAAACATCTGACAAACCATTATGCTTAGCTTTAAAATAATCAAAGTCTTTGTAGTTTACTTTTCCAGCATAATCGTTATGAATTTTAGATAAATCCAATTCTATTACTGAATTGCTTTTTACAGATACCGTGTCATCACCTCTTCCAAACAAAGCTCCTATCAGCAAAATTCCAAAGAAGCTAATCATACAAAAAACAAATAAACCCACAATTGTGGCCAATACATTTCCTAAAAATCTCATAATATTAAATTTCTTAATTAGTAGTTAAAAAGATAATTTGTTACAAACTATTTGGTTATTCTAAAGCGAAAAATAGTTATCAACAGAATTCACAAATATACTTTAATTCTGAAATTGTTTTAGTTATTTTGTGACTTATGAAGACACAACATCAAGTCATCCTTTCATTAGGCAGTAATCAAGGCAAAAAGCTAATAAACATTGAAAAATGCATTGATTTATTGCACAATGAAGTGGGAACAATTGTTAAAGTTTCCTCCCTTTATGAATCAAAATCTTGGGGTTTTGAAAGCGATGACTTTTTTAATTGTGCTGTTTTGATGCATACTAATTTCTCACCTAACAAACTTTTAAAAAAAATAGTAAAAGTGGAGAATAAATTAGGTAGAGTTAGAGATAATAGTTTGGGATATCAAGCTAGAATAATTGATGTTGATATTATCTCCTTTGACAATGAAATCATACAAACTGAAAACCTTGAGATTCCACATCCTTTTTTAAAAGAAAGAAAATTTGTCTTATTGCCTATGAGAGAATTAATTTCAAATTGGACGCATCCTAAAGATAATCAGTCAATTTCTGAAATACTTTCAAATTGTCTAGATAAAAGTGATTGCAATAGTATTTATACCCTTATTAATCCAATTGAAAATATGGATTTTAAAAATTGTAATTATATTGCTGTCGAAGGAAATATTGGAGCCGGTAAAACTACTTTAGCCAGAAAAATTGCAGAAGATTTTAATGCTAAAACAGTTTTAGAACGATTTGCAGATAATCCTTTTCTCCCTAAATTTTATAAAGATCGAAATCGTTATGCTTTCCCATTGGAAATGTCTTTTTTAGCAGATAGATACCAGCAAATATCTGATGATTTAGCACAATTTGATTTGTTCAAAGATTTTATTGTTGCTGATTATCATATTTTTAAATCTTTGATTTTTGCTAAAGTAACATTGTCTGAAGATGAATTTCGTTTGTACAAAACACTTTTTGACATCATTTACAAAGAGATGCCAAAACCAGATTTGTATATTTATTTATATCAAGATACAGATCGATTATTACAAAATATAAAACGAAGAGGAAGAAATTATGAACAAGAAATTCCTGCGGAATATTTAGAAAAAATCAATAATGGTTATTTGGATTATATTAAAACTCAAAAAGATTTGAATGTTTTAGTAATTGATGTTTCAGAATTAGATTTTGTTAAAAATCAATCTGATTATATATTTATTTTAGATGAAATTAAAAAAAAGTTGAATTAGCGAATCATCGCAAAATGACCTTTTACTTCAGGTGAATTTTCATCTATTTTATAAACATACCAATAATCATCAGAAACTAAATTCTTCCCGTTTAAAGTTCCATCCCAAAAATGTTTATGCGAATTTAATTGAGTAATTAATTTCCCATATCGATCATATATTTTGACTTCTGCTTTTGGATAAAACGATAACCCTTTAATGTACCAATTATCATTATTCCCATCATTATTTGGAGTAAAAAACTTTGGAATAGAGATCACTATAAATTTTCTATTGTCTGTTCCACAACCATTTTTTTCTCTTACATATGCCATATAAAGTCCTCCATCTACAACACTAAATTCATTAGAAAGTTGATAGTTTACACCATCTATAGAATATTCAAAATCTCCTATTGTGGTGGTAATTATTATAGCAATAGAATCATTAATTTGTACATCAGAAATAATTGGAGAATTATGTGTAATTATCGTAAAATTCTTTGTTTTAGAACAATTTTCAGGCGACGGTGTTGTTATCGTTACTGAATAATTACTCAATCCATTTGTTGCTATTGTTGGTGTTGTTTCCCCAGTAGACCATAAATAAGACATTCCAGGATTACCTGCATTTAGAGTGACCACCTCACCTGAACAAATGTTTAAAATTTCATCTGGAGCAATTGGAGTGGCATAGACATCAATTTCTATAGGTACTCGATCTGATAAACAACCATTATAATTAGCTTCGGCATAGAAAGTTGTATTTTGATGAATATTAGGGACTACAAAATGGGTTCCTAAAAAGAAATAATTTGGATTAGTTAAACTATCATACCATAACAATATCCCAGATGTTGTCTCAACGTCAATAACAGTATAACTTTCATCACACATATAGTAGGGTGAAGAATAACTTAAAATAGGTTTAGGTGTTACATGAGCAGTTACTGGAATTCGGATGGTATCAGGGCAATTATCTGAATGGGCTACAGCATAAAAATCAGTAGTTGAAGTAATCGTTGGTGTTATAAAATCATTTCCTGTTGCTATTGGATTTCCCCCCGATACACTAGAATACCAATTTACAATACCAGTGTTAGATATTGCTTGTAAATGAATAGTCCCTGAACCACAAATAGTTTCAGTACTTGAGGAAGTTATCGAAGGAATAGTTAAGGTAGTTTTTGTAGATATGTGTAAAATAGGATCTCCTGCCATTCCTCCATATTCAACAATATACCCTTTTGGCTGATAATCTCCACTAAGAGCTCCAGTATTAGATAAATCATTCCATGAACCTGGGATTCCAACTCCTGGAGCAGTTATATGAGCATAATTTTCATTCCCTCCCATATTATTTGGTTCTCCAGTATTCCAAAAAGCAAAAGTGGACGTATACCCTGTAAAATTACCAT
>Ga0214164_1000588_pt1 | contig 23593 bp, 30 predicted proteins | sample TroBogepilimnion_13_FD_153003 | JGI IMG/M metagenome (GOLD analysis project Ga0214164, IMG submission 153003) | Freshwater microbial communities from Trout Bog Lake, WI - Practice 03JUN2009 epilimnion v4 | ecosystem: Environmental > Aquatic > Freshwater > Lake > Epilimnion/Euphotic zone ...
CCATTGCTAAGTTATTCATCTCATTTGGATCATTTTGTAGATCAAATAGCTCCAAATCATTTTTAGCTAAGAGTTCCTCCATTGTCGTTGGAGTATTAAATTGCAGTGGCGAAAAATATCGTGAAAAACGGTACCTACCGTCAAAGATACTTCGAATACCCACCCTATTAGCAAAGTTAGGTTGGTGCTGATCCAGTATCTTGACAGATGCTTTGTAGTCATACTTACCAGACATTAACCAAGAATAGGTTTTCTCAGCCCAGAACCAGCTAGTAAACATCAACAGGTATCTGATTGATTAAATCTAGATCGATATGGCTTGGAAGACTAGCATTTGCTGTTAATACATCAATGGCCTCCAGTAATTTTTCTTTACCAAAGCGCGCTTCACATACTTGCCAAAACTGATACAGTAAATCGGCATCCCCTAAGGCTCGGTGTCTTGAACTCACCTTAAGATCATGCACCTGAATCAGCGTATCGAGATTATGTCTTTTTTGCTCTGGAAAGAGATGCCTAGAGAGTTTGACGGTGCAGAGTACCTTGGGCCTAAAGTCAATCCCTAATCGTTTGAAAGAGGCTTTAATAAAGCCGTAATCAAAACGGGCATTGTGTGCCACAAAAATTTTGTTCTCTAATTGGCTGTAGATCTCTTTAGCCAGATCTGAAAACTCGGGTTGAGCCTGCACCATCTGCGGAGTAATCCCCGTGAGCTGCTGAATATTTCTGGGTATAAAGACCTGGGGATTAATGAGACTTTCCCATACTTCAACATGATCATCATGCAGTGTCTTAACGGCGATCTCAGTGATGCGATCTCGCTCAAAATGAGAACCCGTAGTTTCAATATCGATAAAGGCTAGCGGGGGATAAGCTTTTGATCTGCCCATCTCCAAATTATCAAGCCATTCTGTAAAGTTTGCTTAAGTCGACTGCACGGAGCTATTTACTCCGAATGATAAGCGGGATTAAATCACTTTTTTATAACAAGAATCATATTGTTAGGGGCTAATTTAATACCTTCTCGCCTCAGGCAGCACTTGCGGAGATCAGATCGGCATATGCAATGCATTGCCACTGAGAATTATTCTTTTTCCAAATACTTAAGCGGGGAGAATATTCTGGTGAAAGCGCAACGCCATTTCGATCCTCGATAGCAGCAATCCAAAAGCTAATAATGATGCTATCTTGAGCCTGGGTTACCTTAAAATCTTTAAATTCAACCAAGCCAAGATTCATTTCACGCATTAATGTCATTGCATTTTCACGATCATAAGCCCCGTTTAAATTAACAAATTGAAAGGCAGGGTCAAGCATTTCCTCTAGAGCATTCCAGTTTTTGTCTTGGATCATCTGGACTGCCAGCCTTTCCAAGGCCTTGGCTTCTGCCTCGATACTAGTTTGATCGTTTATTTTGCCCACGAAGAATCTTTAAAAGGATTATTTCCTAACAATGTCATGGCAATCAGCCACGGGACCTGATGCTTTGTTAGCAGGATTAACTGAAGCAGTTGCAAAACAGAGGCTCATTTTGTTTGTATCCATCATCTTGAATGAATAAACTCCATCTTTATCTGCCATTGCACCACTCATCAGATCACCCGCAAAGGATCCCACAATTGGAATTTTTCTTCCTTGAATAATAAATATTCCTGAAAAAGTACGATTTTCTTGTCTGTCGAAGTTATAGCTAACCTTCTCTTTTAAAAACCGAATCTCGTCTACTTTTCCGCCTGGATAATGAGTACCAGCACCAATGACAGCGTCATTGGTTTCGCCGACCCATGTCCCAATAACACTCGGTACTTGTTGTGCCATTGCTGAAGAAAATGTTAAAGAGGCTAATAAAGAAAATATCAATTTCATAATGGAATTCCTTTGATGGGATTATTACTGGACAATCAATTATGGCTGTGGGCGCATACGATAGAAAACAACTAAGTCATTTCTTTCTATGGGTGCAGCTAGTTCATCTTGAATATCTTTCATGAATGTAGCAAAGTTCTCAGTATCTTCTAAAGAGGCTGCTGCTTCTGGGTTTTCCCAAATACCAAAACCCTCAAGATCATTTCCTGCTTGATTACCAACTAAAATAACATCATGTAGATCTGGATGGAGCGACATGACCTCAACTGCAAATTGATGGTAGCGATCACAGACCTTTTTGAATGATCCTGGCTTAGTCTTAAGCGATAAATGAGCGACGTGTGACATACATTTCCTTTTATGATGAAGTGTTAACTGGGTAGTTTTATTGCGTCAGTCTTCCAGAGCTCTAATATTTTATGGAACTCGTTTGGTTGAATGGCATTAGGTCCAGAAAACGGAGTGTTGTAACTAATAATCAAGAAAAAGATCAAGCCCAAAACTATTGAGAGTAGCGAAATCATCAGAACATGATGGCGCATCTTGGGCATGCTGTATAAGGATTGATAAAAAATAAATATAAATGCTCCTAATACCAAAGTGAGGGTCATCGAATAGTCCAATGCCGCCTTTGAGCTGGTAATTCGGTCTAAACGAAGCTTGTAGTATTCCGATATTAAGTGAAGCTCTTCCTGCTGGGCCGCTAACTCAGCATTGTTAATGGGATTGTGATTTAGTAGCAGCAACTGAAATTGATGAAAGTTAGCAAAATTCTGATCATCAAATTGCTTCGCTACCATTGATGGCCACTCTTTTGTAATGACATTTTCAACATAAGTTGTTAAAAGTTGCGTACCAGTATCCCTAACTGCGGGCTGAAATGCACCCAAGGTTCTGTACATAGTAGTGAGAGTTGTAGCCTCTTGCACCACTACAGAATTAATGCGGTTGTAGTTCTGCCAGGTGGAAACGGTAATGAAGGCTAGGGTTAGACCAAAAATTGTGCCAATCGCAAATGAAAAAATTGCCGAGTGGCCAGTGTCATCAATAGTTAAAAATGAAAAGTACCTATGTACTACAAAGAATATCAGCAATGCACACGCAAGAAATGCCGTTAGTACAAGCAAGAGGGTTAATGGGATCGTTAGCATGGGTTATTTAAAAACGCCGAATGAATATCAAACTCTAGCATTATTCAGTGTCCGCGATGACGAAACTATTACCAATTTTTTGCCAAGCCTGATTTGGTTGGTTTGCCTGATAAAAACCACCTTAGGATAGCTTTTATTTTGAATCCTGATCCTGACTCTGCTTGCCATTCCACAAAGTGGCCTTGCCTAGCGCTACATAGTTCAAGGCAATGATGGCAGCAAACCAAAGCACTTCAGAGATAAAGAAGGTGGATTGATTACCACTGCCATTTCGATTATCACTATCGACTGCAAACAAGACTACGCCTGCAACAAAAGAGAAAGTGGCAATGATGGTGAAAATATCAAATAGCTTGGCAAAAAATGGTTTCATGTTGTAGTCAATCAACCCACTGGGAAAACTAGATACCCCGTAATTGGTCAATCTTTTGAAAATATTTCTTAGCAAAATTCAATACCTGACCATCCGTTGGATGATCCACTGTTTCGACGCCGACAATTTTTTTAGCAATCGCAGGATCGTGCGCTACGGCGTGCTTCTGTAATTCATTCTTAGCCGAGCCTGGCCCAACAATCAGAATCTCATGCACATCTTTAACTGCCTGAATGACCTTATGAAAGAAGGCATGCTCTTCTGGTGCATTGCCGCTCCCAATCGTATTGGCTTTGTGATGCAAATGAGCCGCGCCTTCACTCTTGATGAATTGATTCAAGCTCGCATCAAAGAATAAGACATGTGCTTCTCTGTGATCGATCCAAATTGCGACGTGATTTGCCGACATGCCTACTCCTTTAAATAATTAACTAATTTTAATCGCCACTTCGCGCAATGCAATAGCTCGCAAAATCATGCCCTTTTCTTTCGGCTTAGTGCTCTTTTCTAAGAGGGTTTTTAATTGTGTCAAATTGAGTGGGTAAAGACGGGTTTTTCCAGTCTTCGTAAGCATAGGATCGTTTTTCCTATTTCTTTGATTTTGTCCAGCTGCCATGATTTGCCCTTATGTAATGAAATGAATGAGCCAATCGGTTGATAGCCTAAACCCCAATAGAGGGCACGGAGTAGTGATTCACTTCAGACTAACACCCTTTACTACATTAAGCTTGATATTTATTGCTGTGAAAAATAGTCTTCGCTAGAAAAGCGATTCATAATGAACTTCACCCTAAACACATGGAGCATGTCATGAGCACAAAAATTGATATTGGTATTGATGAAAAAGATCGCAAAGCCATAGCGGCAGGTCTTTCCAAGCTATTAGCGGATAGCTATACCCTCTATCTCATGACACATAACTTTCACTGGAATGTGACAGGCCCCATGTTCAATACCTTGCATTTGATGTTCATGACCCAATACACCGAACAATGGGCCGCGCTCGATCTGATCGCAGAACGCATTCGGGCTCTAGGTGAGCCTGCTCCAGCCACCTATCAGGAATACAGCAAGCTGACATCCATTGAAGAGGTCTCTGGGGTCCCCAAGGCAATGGAAATGGTCAAACTTTTGGTCAAGGCTCAGGAAGCCACCTCCAAGACTGCTCGCAAGCTCTTTCCCCTGGTGGAAAAAGCCGGTGACCAACCCACCGCTGACCTGTTAACCCAGCGTCAGAACATCCATGAGAAGACTGCTTGGATGCTCAGAAGCCTCTTACAAGACTAAAGTATTGATAAAAAAAGCCCCTGTTATCAGGGGCTTATCAATTTTGCCTATGACAATTCTGTCATAATTATAGTTTTTAGCTATCAATATAAATAACTGATAGCTTCCATAAATATTATTCATTGGACGGCTTGGCACCCTTCCCGCAGAATGAACCCCGTTGTAACTCATTTGTAAACCCTGAAAGGAACCCTATGTCCATTATTAATACCCAAGTTCAGCCATTTAAAACTGAAGCTTTCCACAACGGTAAGTTCGTTACTGTTTCTGACGAGAGCATCAAAGGCAAATGGTCTGTATTCATTTTTATGCCAGCAGCTTTCACATTCAACTGCCCTACTGAAATTGAAGATGCAGCTGATAACTATGCTGCCTTCCAAAAGATGGGCGCTGAAGTTTATATCATCACAACTGATACCCATTTCTCACACAAAGTGTGGCACGAGACTTCACCTGCAGTAGGTAAGGCCAAGTTCCCATTGGTTGGCGATCCAACTCACACTTTGACCAATGCATTTGGCGTACACATTCCTGAAGCAGGTTTGGCATTGCGTGGCACCTTCATCATCAATCCTGAAGGCGTTATCAAGACTGCAGAAATTCACTCTAACGAAATCGCTCGTGACGTTGCTGAGACATTGCGTAAGTTGAAAGCTGCTCAGTACACCGCTGCTCACCCAGGTGAAGTTTGCCCAGCCAAGTGGAAAGAAGGCGAAGCAACCTTGACACCATCTTTGGATCTTGTAGGCAAGATCTAAGTTTTAGCTGGATGTAGTTCGTATTCAGTTGCAATACCCAGTCAGACTCTCTTCGGAGAGTCTATTGGAGAGGATCAAAAGTCCTCTCCAATAGATTCACCAGAACTAATACTGTAAGGAAAGCATCATGTTAGATAACAATATTAAGGCCCAACTCAAAACCTACTTCGAGAGAATCGTTGATCCCATCGTTTTGACAGCGAGCCTCAATGACGACCCCAAATCAGCTGAGATGCTCGAGCTCTTAAACGAGGTCGCACAGCAGTCAGACAAGATTACGGTCAATACCGATGGTAACGCTGAGCACAAACCCAGCTTTACTGTTAGCAAAGCGGGTGAAGTCGCACGCATTACTTTTGCTGGCTTACCGATGGGTCACGAAATGACCTCCTTTATCTTGGCAATCTTGCAAGCGAGTGGCTATCCACCTAAAGTGGAAGAAGAGGTCTTGAATAGCATCCGTGGCTTATCAGAAAAGATGCGCTTTCAGACTTTTATTTCACTGTCATGCCATAACTGCCCTGACGTAGTGCAAGCCCTCAACTTGATGGCTGCACTGAACCCCAATATCGAACATGAAATGATTGATGGTGCTCTGTATCAAGGCTTGGTAGATCAATACCAAATCATGGCTGTACCCACTGTCATTCTTAATGGTGAAGTCTATGGTCAAGGTCGTATGACTGTAGAAGAGATTGTGGCTAAGCTCGATACCGGCAATGCTCAAGAAGTTGCCAAGAAACTGAGCGCCAAAGAGCCATTCGATATGTTGATTGTCGGCGGTGGCCCTGCAGGTTCTGCTGCAGCGATCTATTCAGCTCGCAAAGGCATTCGGACCGGAATCATTGCTGAGCGCTTCGGTGGTCAGCTGATGGATACCCTTGGCATTGAGAACCTGATCTCTGTTAAAGAAACCGAAGGGCCTAAACTCACACAAGCTCTTGAGCAAAACGTGAAAAGCTATGACGTCGATATCATGAACTTACAACGTGCTAAAGCATTACGTAAGACCGATACAGGCTTGGAAGTCGAGCTTGAGAATGGTGCTGTCCTCAAAAGCAAATCAATGATTATCAGTACCGGCGCCCGCTGGAGATCCATGAATGTCCCAGGCGAAGAAGAGTATCGTAATAAAGGTGTGGCCTACTGCCCTCACTGCGATGGCCCTTTATACAAAGGTAAGCGTGTTGCCGTAATCGGTGGTGGTAACTCGGGCGTAGAAGCTGCGATTGACTTGGCGGGTATTGTTAGCCATGTGACCCTGATTGAGTTTGATAGCAAATTGCGTGCGGACGCTGTTCTACAAAACAAGCTCAACAGCTTACCCAATGTCACCGTACTCACAAGCGCGCTGACAACCGAAGCCTTGGGTGATGGTAAGAAAATTAATGGCTTACGCTACAAAGATCGCACGAATGAGAGTGAGCATGTGATTGAGCTTGAAGGTATTTTTGTACAGATTGGCTTGTTACCGAATACTGATTGGCTCAAAGGCACGATTGATTTATCACCCCGTGGTGAGATTTTGATTAGCGATAAAGGTGAAACCTCCTTGCCAGGCGTCTTTGCTGCAGGCGATTGCACCACTGTGCCTTATAAGCAAATCATCATCTCAATGGGCGAAGGTGCCAAGGCCTCTTTAGGAGCGTTTGATTACCTGATTCGCTCATCTGTTCCAGAGCCTGAGTTAGCAGTTCATTAAGACTCGTTGAGTTGTAGCAAGAAAAAAGCCCTTGAAATAACTCAAGGGCTTTTTTCTTAACAATTTTTTTACCACAAATCAGCTGGCTTCTTTATCCCAGTGCTTTTTCTGATCTGGGCTCATGTTTTCCCATCTTGCTTTATGGGCTCTCATGGCCGCCTGTTCGTCGGGAGTCAAGGCGTCAAAATAAGCCTTTCGTTCAGCTTTCATTGCTTCTTTCTGTTCGGAAGTCATTGCCTTCCAATCTGCCTTCATTTTTTCATGAAGCATCTTACGGTCCTCAGGACTCATTGCTTTCATTTGCGCCTTCATCTTTTGCCAATAGGCTTTACGCTCTTCGGGAGTCGCCTTAAGGAGAGCAGCATCAGTTTGCTTCATCTGCTCAAGTCGCTGATCAAAAGAAAGATTCACCGTTGCCAAAGGATTGGGAGGCTCAGGAATAACTGCGCTGGATACAGAGATTACTGAAAAGCCGAATACCAATCCAGCCACAAATCTTGACACTGCTTTAAAGTTTGATTTCATAAGTTCTCTTTCTCATTAATGTACTGCAATTAGTAGACTACTCTCTGCCAACCGCTGGGACAAGCCTGAGTTTGGGGATAGTACAAACCATTCTCAGGACAATATGCCGCGGCTTGTTGTTGAACAGGATAATAGTATTGTGGTGGACCATAATATCCAACTGGTCTTGGATGGTAGTAAGAGCTCACTATAACCGCTCCCGCAACAGCACCGACTGCCAATGGTGCCCATCCACCTCGATATCCGCCATACCCACCATGCCAACCACGAGCATTTGCTGGGGAGACTATACCTAATAGCGTAATTGCGGCAATAAAAGAAATGAGTAATTTTTTCATGATTACCTCCTCATTTTTTGGGGTTTCTAACCCTCTTGCTATAACAACGCTCAGGAATCTACCAAAGTTGACAGTTATTTGGATTTCTTATTTCTGCACGCCTCAGAACAATACTTCACCTCTCCCCAATTCTTAGCCCAGGATTTTCTCCAAGTCATTTCTTTTTTACAGACCAGGCAGATCTTGCTCGGCAAAAATGATTTATTGCCTTTAAAGCTTGTACTGGATTTAGAGCTCATCAAGGTGATTCAAAATATGCTGCGCATGCAGCGTAATTTGTTTTTGATCCTCAGGACTAATCTTATTTAAATTAGCCGTCATCAATCGGGTGCGAGGGTTACCATCAAATTGCTTGCGGTGCTTGATCAAAAAATTCCAATACAAATTGGTTACGGGGCATGCAGTTTCACCATAACGAACATCGGGTTTGTATTGACAGCTTCCACAGTAATTACTCATCCGCTTGATGTAAGCGCCACTGGCAATATAGGGCTTACTCGTAAAGCGCCCGCCATTAGCAAATAGAGCCATGCCGGCAGTATTGGGTAACTCAACCCATTCGATCGCATCAACATACACCGCTAAATACCAATCACACACCGCGGAGGGCAAAATCTCTGCCAAGAGTCCAAAGTTACCCGTAACCATCAGACGCTGAATATGGTGCGCGTAGCCATACTCCATAGTCTGACCAATCGTATCCTTCATGCATTGCATTTGGGTGTCACCAGTCCAATACCACTGGGGGAGAGATCGTTGGTGATCGTAAAAATTATCCTGAGCCATCTGCGGCATATCGAGGTGATACATGCCCCTGACAAATTCACGCCAGCCCAAAATCTGACGAATAAAGCCTTCAATGGTGGATAAATCTAAGGAGTATTTTTTCCAGGCTTTCAGAACCGCATCAATCACTTCGCGAGGGTTTAGTAGCTTGAGATTTAAAGAGCTCGATAAAAGAGAGTGCCACCCAAAGGGAGTATCAGTCCACATCGCATCTTGAAAAATACCAAAGTTACGCAAGCGATACTCCACAAAATAGTCGAGCGCTTTTAATGCCTGCTCGCGACTCACGGGCCAATGAAATTGGTCTAAAGAGCCTGGATGATCTGGGTATGTTTTATTGACATAAGTAATCACCTCTTTTGTGATGGCATCGGGTTTAAATTCAGCGGGGGCATCGGTAATCCCTGGGCCCTTCTTGGGATAGGGCTTACGATTATCTTGATCAAAATTCCATTGACCACCCTCAGGGTTGCCCTCAGCATCAACCAAGATGGCATACTTTTTTCGCATCAAGCGATAGAAATACTCTAGACGTAATTCTTTTTTATTAGACGCCCACTCCCGAAACTCAGCATGCGTGCAAAAGAAGTGAGTATCCTCCCGCATCTCTAGCTGAATCTCAAGCTCTTGCGCTAAATCTTCAATCGCTTGTTTCAGTCGCCACTCGCCAGGCTCGACACATACCAGATGTTGAATCTGGTTTTTAGTCAGATGTTCGCGCAGCACCTCGGTGATTGTTTTGGGAGACTCTGAATAGTAAGCAAGGGGGTATTGTTTATCTTTGAGCTTTTGCGCAAAGTGCCGCATGGCTGATAGAAATAAGGCAATCTTGGCTTTATGAGACCAAACATATTGAGCCTCATTAGCCGACTCCACCATGATGATTTGATCATGCTGAGCATCAAATCCTTGTAGGGCCGCTCCGTTTAAATCGAGTTGATCCCCTAGGATGAGAACGAGTTTCTTATTGCTCTTCTTCAACAATAGCCCAGGTGCTATCACCCAACTTTTTGACTGCCATCAAATAAGACCAGTTATCAGGAATACCGCAGCTCCAATTATTGGGTGCGTTCTGAATCAGCATATTGACTGCATTACGACCATCGTAATAGAGGTAATAGGTTTTGCCATGAATAGGATTAAAACCAAACTTAGCGCAGTGAACCATCTCGGTGGCATCAAGTCTAGCTTGCAAGGCTCTTGCCTGTTTCATTAAGACCTCTGCCTGCTCCATGATGCGGTCGTACTCAAGCTTGGCATTTTGCCGAGCGACATTGACTGCTTTATCTTTCTCCTCAACGACTTTGATCGGAGCAAAGACAGGAGCCCCCACTTCCATGGGGTACTCGATAGCAGCATGTCTAGCTGGGTCGGTATCTTCTATTCTCATTAATTGATTAAGTCGCTTTAATGGCTATTGCTTTGACAAGCTTTTAACTTATCCGCACTTCTTTGCTGAAAATCCACCATCGAGTGATAGCCCATTTGATAGCAAGGGCAGTGATGCCCCAAAATCCAGCGCGCCAACTTAATCCGAATTGCTTTAATCATTCTGTCTCCCCTCAAGGCCTTAGAGCCTGATCTACCTGCCCTCAATTATGAATCTAACCTGAAATTCTTGCTCTAAGCCCCACTTCAAGCAAATTTAGGCGTTTTTTCTTACACTTAGGGGACTCATCCACCGCATTCCTTCACGTAAAAATATCGAAAGTAGCCATGACCAAAGAAGTTGCTCTGAACGTTCTGGGCGAGCCCCTCGTGCCCTGTTCTTTTGACCCTCTAACTGGCTTCTTTCGGGATGGTTGCTGCAAGACTGATGACAACGATCTTGGTAGACACCTAGTCTGTGCGATTGTGACTAAACCATTCTTGCAATTTAGCCTTGAGAAAGGCAACGACCTCATCACACCCAGGCCGGAATACCAGTTTCCAGGCCTAGTCCCAGGAGATCAATGGTGTTTGTGCATTAGCCGCTGGGCAGAGGCGCTAGCAGCCGATTGCGCCCCCCAAATTAAGCTCGAGAGCACACATATCAATGCCCTCAAGACCGTTCCTCTCGAGACTTTGAAACAATTTGCGCTAACTGAGTGAAGACTTTACCCCTTAGGTAAGAATGCCCCCCAACAAACATGCTCGGTAAGATTCGGAAAAAATTAATTGAGTCTGAGCCATCGAAGACGGTGCAGATAGGCCCCATCGTATGCCCAATTTGTGATCGAGCGATTCCACAGTCACAAAAAGATGCCCACCACCTCATTCCTAAATCTAAAGGAGGCAAATCAACGGAATATCTGCATCGCATCTGCCATCGGCAAATTCATGCTCTGTTTAGCGAGACTGAACTTGCCAGAAAACTCAATACCGCGGAGTCACTCAAAGAGCATCCATATATGCAAAAGTTTATTAGCTGGGTAAAAACTAAGCCAGATTCGTTCTATCAAAGAACTTCAAAGAGTGACCGGATTAAAAACCTTGATCCTTAGTCGAACATCAGCATCTAACCTAAACAAGCCTTAATCTCAGAAATAATTTGGGGCAGTTGATCTTGCCTAACAAACTGTCCAAGCTCAATGTTTTGCTTCTCAGAGCTCAGAATAAAAATTTTGGGTTTATTTTTGGGTAAAACGATTTGGGTCCAACGACTATTGAATTCATATTCTTTAGTTTTGCTACCAATAAATTTGGTAATCTTGAGAACCGTGCCATTAATCTGAATCTCTTCGTAATCTAAGGCATGGCGTGCGTAAATTAAAAAGCCTAAGGTTAGTGCAGTTAGCTCAATACAGGTGAAGATCAGGATCATCCATACCCCTGCAATCAGAAAGCCTATCCCTACCAATAATGAAAAGAATACCAAGACAGCATAAAACTGAAAAAGCTGTTTAGGTGTCAGGGCGCAGTTGCGCTGCATTCGCCAGGTTCTCATATCGGACCAATCGCGATTAGGCTTTTAGGTATGCTCCATAAATGCCATAAGCGGCGCCTAACCAAAGTCCTGCGATCACCATTAAAGAAATTACAAATCCATATCCTCGCTTAGCAGGGTTGGTTTGGTAGGCAATTGCGTACCAGATACGGGCAACTAGCCAAATCATTCCTGAATCTCCTGCACCCTTATCGCCAATAAAAATGGCGTAGAGCCATAAAGCAGGCAAAAACATCAGAATGTTTTCGATCGTATTAAGCTGAATCCGATAAGCTCGCTCAAACATCTCATGACCAGAACTAGCAGGAGCTTTGATTTGATACTTACCCCTTGCCCTAATCACATTAAAGGTAATGCCAAAGAGCAAGGCTACTGTCAACAGCGTAATGAATGCGGTGTAGAGATAGGCGTGCATAAGTACTCCTCAGTAAAGCGATCTTACTATTAATGAATTAAGACTGCTGGCGAGGCTGGAATTGCGCCTGGTGATTTAGATAGAGTCAAGAATTGAGACAGCAGATTAATGACTGTAGGTGAATAGCCATTATTTTGCGAAGGAATCGAGTAATAAGAATTGTCTTCAGATTCAATTGCTGCAAATGGCTTGGGTTCGTTTGCCTGAAAGCGATGATCTTTTTCGACTACTAGCAAAGCGTATTGATTTGATTGACCAACCTTTAAATTGGTAGTGTAAGCAGTGGGTGGAAGTGTCACCATATAAGGCTTTTCACTGAGTTGAGCAGCGACAACTTGGCCTAAGAAGTCATAAATATTGCGAGTAGAACGAATATTGATCTTGAGGTCTTTTTTAGTTGTTGAGCCTTGTCCAGGTGGCGCTTGACAATAAAGCTTAGGGCCAAACTCTTCTTTTGCAAAATTGTCATAGTGATCGTTGTCGATGCACAACTTAAAAACTTTAGTGAACCCAATTACGCTATACAGGGTTTGGTTCCCGATCAAGACAGGTCGAATTCCTTTATTTTGATTGGATAAGACCTGCTTAAAGTTTGTACCATAGGTTTTAATCATGTGCTCTTTAGAGTAGGGTCCGCCCTCCTCGATTTCCTCGGGCACTTCTTTAACGGATAAATTAGCATCAATTAATTTATATAAACGTCTTTGAAATTCTGAATAGCCAGGCAGTAAAGGGTTGTTGAAATAAAAATGTCTAGTGCCATCAGGATCGGTAATCACAATGGAGTCCACGACTAAACTTAACATCACTTCACGCGGGATATGGTTGTGGATAAAGTATTTCATGTAGCTTGGCGGTATTTCTTGCAAGAAGGATTTCCAGAAAACCGAGTTATCCAATGAAGATTGGGAGAAGTTAAAGGTATTGGCCATCGCAATGCCAGCAGAAGCGCCAAAGATTGAATCGGTAGGATTTGAGGCTCTGAGCGGGTATGTATAAATACTGCCACTAGTCCCGAGAGTAGAGGTAATGGAGCCAGTGCCCGTAATATTTGGAATATCCAAGAAACTCATGGGTCGCTGGGTTGAAGAGCGTACGATATTCGCCAACTGCATATTCATTTGATACTGCACTAACGTACTGGCATATTTTTCAGACATTTCACCAAAATTCGGTGATGGTGAAGAACAGGCAGCTAAACACAGAATTCCCGCCACCAATAAGATGCGGTTCTTAAACTGGATGTATTTTTGGGCCATGGCTGACATAATCATTTGTAATAGATTTGAAATCGAGATCGCACATAATTCCACAAGCTGTGCTTTGAATCATACTAACAAATTTATTAGCTTAGAATATTTCAATGCCAACAAATGATCCCTCGAGCCCAGGCTCAGAAGCTCTTCAGCTTGAAGTCCGAAAAATGGAGCCCAAGGATGCGGAGGGCCTGATCCAATGCGTCTACCGCTGTTATGGGTCAAGCTACCCCAACCCGATACTGTACGACCCGCAAAAACTCGATGCTGCCCTCTCTGAGGGACTACTGCATTCCGTAGTTGCCTTAGACACTGAGGGTGAGCTAATTGGCCATTGCGCTTTGAGCTTTGATGAACCCAGCGATCCTGTTCCTGAGGCAGGCAAGCTCTTAGTTGACCCCAGCTATCGCGGCCATCATATTTCAGACAAACTCTCAAAAGTCAGGCACCAGGAGGCATTAAAGCTCGGTATTCCAGGTTATTGGTCAGCTTGCGTTACGAACCACCCTTTTAGCCAAGATGAAATCATTGCAACAGGTGGCCATGAAACTGGCTTACTCATTAATGGTCAGCCTAGCAGCGTTCACATGGAGGGATTAAATAACATCGCCGATGTCAGGCATTCATTAATACCTTTTTTTGTTCCCCTAATTAAAGATCAATCACTTGAAGTTTTTCTACCCAAACACCATCATGCTTTTTTTGAATCTCTCTGTATCAATTTAGGATTGACTCGAAGTATAGGTACGACTAGCGCTAGTCAAGTAGCTGCTAATAAAGGCAGGATCAGCACCTCCATTGGCGGCACTGGTGCAGTTGAATACTTACATATTCAGATTGATGGCTTTGATGTGATTGACAGCATTAGTGATCAAATCAACAAGTCCACAGCCCTGAAACCGCCCGTGATCTATATTGATATCCCCATTCATCATCCAGACTCAGTTCAGTTGATCGAACAACTAGAGGGCTTGGGATTTTTTTGGGGCGCATGGCTACCCCACTTTAGCGCCGACGGAGATGTCCTGCGCCTACAAAAACTCATTGACACTCGGATCGATAGCCAAGATATTGTTTGCGCAAGAGCAGCAGGTGAGGCTTGCAAGACCTATGTAATGGCCGAACAAAAACGGATGCAGCCAGACTGATTTTTACTGTAATGGTTGATTTTTACCGTAGTTAGCGGCCAAATGCCCTTCATGAATCCGAACAAAATGAATCACATCCTGTGGATGCATTGGCTCATTTAGATAGCTCTGATTAGATTCGATCCAATCAAGCGATGCAAGCGTATCAGCTAGCAATCGAGTGAGTTCAGGATGTTTCACTAGCAAAGCTTTGAGACCGCTCTCATTAAGCTCATATAAAAGTACATCAGTTTCAGCAGTCACCGTAGCAAGGTATGGCATAAAAGCAAACAAAGCATTACGTCCAAAGAATTCAGTAGCAATAAAACGTTGCTTGATGAGTTGATCATTTTGGTCAACACGCATACGAGAAGCAATGCCCTCGGCCACGATGAACATCATATGTTTACGCGAACCAGCCTCAACGATTACTTGGCCCGAAGAAAAACGCTTCGGAATGAGTAAGTCACTTAAGGTTTGCCAAGCTTCTTTTGAGAAGTGCTGGAATACTTTGACTTGCTGAACCAAATAGAATAAGTCCTTAGAACGGTTAGCGATTGTGTTGGAGTTCAGGGTTATCTCTCCATCAGTGTCAGTAATGCCGCCTGCAACTGTGATATTGGCTACGCGCATGCACTCCAAAATACTCTTGATAATGGCATGCTGAGACAGCACTAGATCACGGTAGTCTTGCAAAATAAAGCGTACTTCATAGCGTACACCCGTATCCGTCATTTCCATGGCGCTCACAATAGGAGGGGCAGCCAACTTAACTCCAGATGCACCAAGGGTCGCAGCATACAAAATTCGCTCAACACTCTCTACCGAGACGCCATAATCGATCGTGACTGAAATCATTTGTTTACGGTTGGGATTTGGTAGGGAATAGTTCGTAACCACTGCATCAGCAATCTTGACATTGGGGATAAAAACTGCTTCAAGGGTATCTGTCAATAGCACTGTATTGCGCCAAGTGATCTTATGTACGACACCAACGTTGCCATCAATGACTACCTTATCGCCCACCTTAAAGGTATCTTCAAAGTTGAGCATGATCCCCGTAGCGAGGGCGACTGCAAAGTCTTTTAAGGCAAAGCCTAGGATGGCTGCAGAACCCGCCCCGGTAACAATTAGGGCTGAGATATTTTGGTGAAAAACTAAAGAAAGTATTAAGCAAACGCCGATGAAGATGACGATGCCTGAAGCAATATCACCAATCAGGTTTGGAACCTTCACTGACCATGAGCGCTCAATATAGCCGTGGATAAATTCTTCATTGAAAATCTTAGCAACCAAGAAAGTCAAAGCCAATAAGAAAAGCCCTGTGACACCCTGCCAGACCATCTCATCAGGCAATCCCGTAGCCAAAGCAATCGGACCAATAAAACCGTCCCGCAATAGACTGAGTATTCCCAATACGATGACGAGCACAACTAAGCCACGGTACCCTTTTTTCATCTTGTGCTCTCTAGTCAGTATCTCGGTTTAATCAGCAAGAGGAAAGCGCGCAATAAAGCCAGGCTCGCCAGTAGAAGCTACCTGTAAGTTGCCGCCAAAGCTCTCAATAGTTACTCTAGCTAATAGCAGGCCAATGAGTTTTTCTGCATTACCGGTTGGGGTGATGCCTTTTGATAATTCAGCTAAGAATTGCTGGACTTCATTGAGTAGAGCTTCATTAGGGGCGTCTGGACCTGCTAAAGCCGGCCCAGAGATACTCAGCACAGCCCAATTCTCATCACGCATAGTTGAGATATTAATATCGCCTTGTCCTGCAATGTGAATGGTGTAACCCATTAAGCCATCGATAGCTTTAGCTAATAAATCCACATTACCGCGAATGAATGGCAGAGTCTCAGCTAGGTTCAAATTGATACTCAGATTAGGTAAGCGGCGATATCTTTCGATATTAACCAGCGATTCTTCAATAGCGCCCTTTAAAGAAATCGGGGTGAGATCCGTATTCACTAAATCGTGTCTGAAGACCTCGATCTGCTCATAGTCAGACACTAAACGCTGAACATACTGCGCCTCTTTAGTTGTGTATGTAAACCGTTCTTCCAATGCTTTATCTGTTAATAGCCCTTTATCGGAGAGCTCTTGCCTGAGAGTCTCTAATTGTCCTGTTATTGCTAGAAGCGGACGATTAATCGCATTCATGAGATTAGCAAAGAAACGGCGTTTGACAATTTCTACATCGCGTAACTTACTGATGGCTTCATCGCCTTGAGCTAAACGCTCTTTTAATAAACGTTTCTCAGCACCGATTGAGCCCAAAATACCTGAACGTAAGTTGTCGATCTTCAAATAGCCAAATACCAAAATGGCACTCAGAATCAGGAACAACACTCCCCCATGAATCAGAGCCTTTTGAAAAGCAAGGGCATATTCTTGCGAGATATCATCGACCATTGCAATCGTAATAGTAGGCTTGCCAACGTAGTTGTAAATTGGAAAAGTCTTAATGAAGATATGACGTCCATCAAATACATAAACGCCATGCTCTTTAGAGCGCGGATCAAAATTCACGTTCTTAATGATGTCGCGGGTGCCGCTGTCTAAGTACTCAATATAAATATCATTATCTTTAACAGCGTCTTCAGCATCATTACGTGGTCTCTCAGTTTGCTCAAACTTCTCTTTACTGATACTCAGACCCCACTTCATATGCGACTCACCCGCTGCGCCGTTCAGGGGGATGTGAAAATTAGTGACATACTCAACTAAACCGTAAAATTTTTCACCATCTAATACGGGAACAATCCCCCGAATACCTACCACACCCCCTTGCCCAGTCTCAACAGCCATAATGCGCTCCTGGCGTTCATTGGCAGAGACCACGGTATTCCGAAACTTACTGGCATCCATCTGACCCAGTTCTGGAGAACCGGCTCTGTAAAACAGGATTGCCTTTGGAATCCAAAAATTGATTTGTAAGACGTCATGCTTATCTTTAACGTATCTAAAGTAAGGATCTATCACTGCTTCTAAAGCAGCGCGATCTCTTTTCATAAATGGGTTAATAGTGACTTTACTCTGCAGCAAGGTATCTGCTGCAATACCCATCGAGCGATAGCGTGCACGCAGTAATTCCTCAGCCACAACCTGGAATTGCTTGGCGCGTCCCTCAGTTAACTCTACAGCATGCTCAGTACTCGTTTTATAAGTCGAGGTTCCATAGAAAATCGCAATCAGGGCAGCAGCCAAAATCAAGCCAAATATTAAGGCGACATTTAAGCGAGACTTTGTTGGCGCGGAATGCACAACATTAGAAGTGGTCGATTTAGGTGCCACTGACTCTATATTCTCTTCCATCGCCAAGACTCGCTCTCTATCCAGAATTTGCTACTGTATTTAGGGACTCTGCATCATTAATAAATAATGAGAAAAATGCCAAAACATAGTATCAGATTCAGCTTGCCCAAATCGAATTTATGGCGCTCTTTTGATGCCCTAGCCAGAAGGGGCGATATTCTTTACGCTGAGGCAGACCAAAAACCATCATCACCATGAACCCAGACCTTACTATCTCCTTAAATTTACCTATCTTGCGCTTCTTGCTCGGCTTATCTGATATGAGTCTAAGGCTAGCTTTAGTGGTTTTAGTGCTTTCTGTTTGTTTTGCCTTCTACTACCTTTTTCAACTTATTTTCAGGAAGTATTTATTTAATCGGGATCATTCTTCCTATGCTGGCTATATTTATAACGCTATGGGCGTTGTATTCAGCTTAGTCTTTGCATTTATTACCGTTCTAGTTTGGCAAAACTACAACGGGGTAAATGATGCAGTTACTAAAGAGGCAAGCAATTTAAATAATATCTATCGCCTTTACTCGGCATTTCCACCTGAAATTGATACAGCAGGGAAGGCGGCCATTCGTGACTACACACACTCAATCATAGAGGAAGATTGGCCCCTCTTGAGCAAGGATCAATTTAATATTGCTAGCTATCAGAAATTCCTAAAAATTGAGAGCGAAATTATTCGCTACCAACCTAAGACAGCTGGCGAAATTAATGCCCACCAACAAATGCTTCGCTTAATTACCGATTCTGCTGAGTTACGAAGAAGTCGTGTTTACAACGCCAAGTTTGCATTAGATCCTCCAGCATGGGTAGGCTTAGTGAGTAGCGCACTTGTCTTTCTGTTTTTCTCGTGCTTATTTGAAATGAAGTCGCGAGAAATTCATTTATTATTAATTTTATTTTTGGGACTAACCATTGTTGGAGTGCTGTACTTTTTGGTTTTATACATTCATCCATTCTTGGGGCCGATGGCGATACAGCCGACACCCTTCCAAAACTTACTGAACATTACTTGGGCAACTCCCTGAGGCCTTACTCCCTTTGGTAGCTATTCTCCAAGTTGTCCTGAAGAACATAAGCAGTCCCGTTAGCTTCGAGATTGAGATCTTCTTTCAATACTCTCGTTTGATAAGTCCACCCCTTTGGCAGCTTGAGACTCGCTCCGAGCGTGGGTAGATCTTTCATGGTCAGCGTAGGATTCACAATTTGGGAATATGACTGCATGGCATAGGTCTCACCTTCAGGTGAAACTAGCTCATAGACTTCTTTGCCTGCTTGATAGATCCACTTAGTATTTCGAGATACTGGCGTAGCTTTATATTCGCCCGATCTGAAAAGCTGCCAAAGACTAAGCTTAATGATGGCCCTGAGGTTCATTTCAATACCACCGAATTTTTCTCGGTCATGATTCACGGTATTGGCACCTGAAGCCATAATGCCATCGATAGTCCAATAACGCGGGCCATTCAGTTTCACAAATGACGCTGCATGCTTCTCGGTAATGGTTTTTTCTGTAACGCCCTTCCATAGATTTTCTGGACAATCATTCAGGCCTTCGGTGCTAAATACTTGTATCTTTAGGCTTAGCCAATCACGATTGCCATATAGGACTTCACAATAGCGTTGATTACGTAAATGGCTAACACTGACTTCGTACTTTGTTGTCTGTGCCACCGAGTTAATGGTAAATATCAAAAAAATCGCTGCAAGAAGTCGCGCTGGATTGAGTGTCATGCCGTTTTTGAATTTAATGTAATTTAACAATCGAGTCGGTACGACGGTGAATTAATCGGCTGATCGTATCGAGTGTTACCTTGATCCAGCCGTGCAATGCTAGCTGATGGAGTTTATAGAGGCTTAGATACATCAATTTGGCGAAGAGTCCTTCCACCATCAGGCTACCCCCAATTAATCCACCCATCATGCTGCCAACGCTACTGTATTCACCTAAAGAAACGAGTGAACCAAAGTCGCGATAGCGATAGGCTTTGAGTTGCTTGCCAGCAATGATACTGTCGATCTCTTTGTAGATATGACTAGCTTGTTGATGGGCAGCTTGCGCACGGGGCGGAACAATGCCACCCACTCCACCATTCGCCTCCATCCAAGGACAAGCAGCACAGTCCCCCATGGCAAAAATATGGGGATCTCTTGTGGTTTGTAAAGTCGGCAGTACGACCAGTTGATTGCTTTGATTGGTCTCAAGGCCGCCAAAGTCTTTCAAGAAAGCAGGTGCTTTCACTCCCGCAGCCCAAACAATCAGCTCGGCTGGTATCACAGTGCCGTTAGCTAGATAAATTTGCTGAGGCAATACTTTCTCAACCCTGGCGCTGGTAATGACCTCGACACCCAACTCATCTAAGAGGTTCTCAGCAGCACCAGAAATCCGCTCTGATAGTGCGGGCAAAATTCTGGGGGCAGCCTCAATCAAAATGACTTTGAGATCTTTATTGGGATCAACCCGATCTAATCCATACGAGATTACTGCTCTAGTGGTGCGATGCAATTCGGCAGCCAACTCTACCCCTGTCGCACCGGCTCCAATGATTGCGACATGCAATTGGCCTGGTGCTAAAGGGGTGGTCTGGGTTTGTGCTCGTAAGCAAGCATTAATCATCTTCAAGTGAAAGCGTTTTGCATCACTCTGCGACTCGAGACGAATGGTGCATTGCTCTACTCCCGGCGTCCCGAAATCATTTGTGAGACTACCAATGGCAATAATCAGGGTATCGTATTGGATCCACTGCTCAGGAGTCACTAATTCGCCAGATTCATCAATAAAGGCAGCAATTTGAATTTGCTGTTGGCTGCGATCAATATTGACTAACTCGCCCAGCCTGAATGAAAAATGATGCCAATGGGCTTGTGCAATGTAGTCGAGCTCCTGATCACCCAGGTCCATACTACCTGCAGCAATCTCGTGTAATTTGGGTTTCCAGATATGGGTACGATTGCGATCGATGAGGGTGACGCTCACCTTTTTACCCCCGCTTTGACGTGAGGCATAGCGATCACCCAGCTTGGTAGCTAACTCTAGGCCGCCAGCGCCACCACCAACAATCACTATCCGATGCATCTCACTCATGTCTTGACTCCAAATGGTCTTGCCGGGGTTTTCTGGGTGATCCCTCTTCTGTCATTTAACCACTAAATCTGACAAGCCTGCCTTCCTTGAACTTGGATAAGCCAAAAATGGCGACTACCCCGATAAACTAGGGTTTGCACCCAAGATAAGCTGGCCCAAAACCATTACGATCAAATCGTTAATACCCCTTTTAGGAGACGAATTTTGAATACCTTGATTGATCGAGTTGATCACCTTGTTTTGACTGTGAATGATATTGAGACTACTACCCAGTTTTATGAAAAAGCGTTTGGCTTTGAACGTGAGTTCTTTAAGGGACCTGAAGGTCAACCTCGCTATGCCCTGCTCTTTGGTCAACAAAAAATTAACCTGCAAGATCGCGCTACTGAAACCCCAACCAAAGCTAAAGTACCTACCTTAGGCTCAGGCGATTTTTGTCTCATTAGTAAAGTGCCTCTCGATGAAGTCATTACCCATTTGAAGCAAGCCAATATTGCAATTGATGTAGGGCCTGTTTCTCGTCGTGGTGCATTAGGACCTATTCGCTCAATCTATCTACGCGATCCCGATGGTAATCTGGTTGAGGTTGCTGAATATGTTTAAAGTAATACAAAAACTTTCTACCCTCTTCTTCGTTTCAGGGGCTTTTCTCTATCTGGCTCCAGCTATTGGAGCAGAAGCTTGGCCCGCACCCAATAAAACGATTGTCATCATTAATCCCTTTGCGCCAGGTGGTGCAGTAGATGCTTTTACAAGACCTATTGCTAAACAGCTCACTACTCAACTAGGTGATGCGGTCATTGTCGATAATAAGAGCGGTGCAGGAGGTACATTGGGCGCTGCTATTGCAGCCAAAATGACGCCCGATGGGTACACCTGGTTTGGTGGCGCAGTTCACCATACCATTGCGCAATCTCTTTACCCTAATCTTAGTTATGACATCACCAAAGATTTTGAGCCGATTGCCGTTTTAGGTAGCGTACCGCAGGTCATTGTGATCAATCCTAATAAGTTTGGTACTACCGATCTCAAAACCATCATTGCAATCATTCAGAAGAATCCCGGTAAATATAACTACGGTTCAGCAGGCAATGGCACCTCTCAACATTTAGCAGGTGAACTTTTTAAACAATTAACCAAGACTGACATCACCCATGTGCCTTATCGGGGGGCTGGGCCTGCCCTGCAAGATTTGGTTGCGGGTCAGCTCGATATGATGTTTGATACCCTGGCAGCTGCAGGACCCTTCATCAAAAATGGTCAAATCATTGCGGTCGCGGTTGCAGCACCTAAAAGGGTTGAAGGTTTTCCAGATATCCCTACCGCCGCTGAAGCAGGACTACCCAATTACAACGTAGCCAGTTGGTATGCTCTCTGGGGCATTAAAGGGACTAACCCTGTAATCCTCGATAAGATGGCAGCTGCTGTTCAGCAGGCCCTCAATTCTGATGAAATCAAAGAGCGTTGGGCTGCCATGGGCGCAAGCGCACCTAAGATGTCACGAGTAGAGTTTGGCAAATTTGTTAACCAAGAAGTGATTCGTTGGCGCCAAGTTGTCAAGGCTTCAAATATTCATCTAGACTAAGCAAAGCATGAAACCCCTACCTAAAGTCCTGGCCTTTGATGTTTTTGGTACTGTGGTTGATTGGCATGGCTCGATCGCCGCTGAAGTCAAACGCATGGGCCTAAATGCCGATCCCGATGCTTTTGCCACTGCTTGGCGGAACGGGTATCGCCCTGCTATGGCTCGAGTACGCTCTGGTGAACTGCCCTGGACCAAGATTGATGACTTACATAGATTGATTTTGGATAGCGTCTTAAAAGAATTTGCTATCACTCATTTATCCGAGGACGAGAAAAAGCATCTCAATCTCGTATGGCATCGTCTCCTACCTTGGGAAGATACGATTGAGGGATTATCACGCCTGAAAAGTAAGTTCACTATCGTGACTCTCTCTAATGGAAATTTGGGCTTACTAGCCAATATGGCTAAGAACGCTGGGTTGCCCTGGGATCTCATTCTGTCTGCAGAAGTCTTTCGGCACTACAAGCCTGATCCAGAAACCTATCTTGGCGTCGCGAGCATTTTTGATGTCACCCCAGAAGAAGTCATGCTGGTCGCAGCCCATAAAGATGATCTCCTCTCAGCAAGCAAGTGTGGCTTGCAAACAGCTTTTGTCGAAAGACCGCTCGAGTTTGGGAAAAGTGTGAAGCGGGATGATCTGGCAATTGAAAGTTTTACCAACTACCACGCCAAGAATTTTTTAGATCTAGCAGATCAGCTGGGCTGTTAGGTATTTACTACCAAGCCGCTTCCTGAAGTGAAACTCCCAATAGTTTGGGCATCATTAAAACCGGAATGATGCAGAAGGTCTAAAACTTCTCTTTCAGCACCTGGCGCACAAGCAATCAATAATCCACCGCTCGTCTGAGGATCGCTCAGGAGATGACACTGCCACTGTTCAAGGCGAGCTGATTGCACTTCATTGCCATAACCAGCCCAATTGCGAGTGGATGCGCCAGTAAAAATATCTTGTCGAACCAAGTCAAGCGCCTCTTCAACGATTGGCAGAGCGCTCCAATCTATCTCGGCCTGTAACTGTGCGCCACGTGTGAGTTCTAATAAGTGCCCTGCGAGACCAAATCCTGTCACATCTGTTAATGCATGTACCTCCGGCATCTGAGCTAAGGCTTG
>Ga0214164_1000590_pt1 | contig 23588 bp, 38 predicted proteins | sample TroBogepilimnion_13_FD_153003 | JGI IMG/M metagenome (GOLD analysis project Ga0214164, IMG submission 153003) | Freshwater microbial communities from Trout Bog Lake, WI - Practice 03JUN2009 epilimnion v4 | ecosystem: Environmental > Aquatic > Freshwater > Lake > Epilimnion/Euphotic zone ...
CACCTACCGTTATCAATACATACTGAGCAAGGAAACGAAGTGATTTTTCGTGCTGCAAAAAGGCAGGTACTACAGGTTTTTTCCATTGTTAGCCTCCTTTTCTAATTTTAATTCGTCAATCATTTTTTGAACATTCCATAACTCAATAGGTATGTATTTGCGGACAATATCGGCAGTTTCTTTTTGGTTTTTAATTCTTGCAGCAGCAGCCTCCGCAGCAGCATAATAAGCAGCATCAGCAGCATTAGCAGCAGCACGAGCAGCAGCATAATAAGAAGCATCAGCAGCATTAGCAGCAGCACGAGCAGCAGCATAATAAGAAGCATCAGCTGCATAAGAAGCAGCCTCCGCAGCTGCATAAGAAGAATAAGTAGAATTAAAAGCAGCCTCCGCAGCACGAGCAGCAGCACGAGCAGCAGCGTTAAGCTCTTTAATTGTCGCCCTACCCTCACCAAATGCAATTGCCGTATCAACTGCCTTTGGGCTTCTCTTGTCTTGCATCAAATGTCTTACAGTATTTGCGCAATGTCCTTTAGCTAATGTTCTAACTTTTAAATCTTCTTTATTGGTATGGTAGTGCAACCACAACAACCAGTCACCTCTATGGCAGGTGTTATATACTTCTTCCCAAGATTTATCTCCTGCCCATTCTATTGCTGGGTCACAAGCTTCTAATTTAATTAGTAATTGTTTCACAGTTTTAGATTTCTTTATTAATTGTTACCTCATATTTTTTACCATCAATCTCAACCGTTTGGGTTGTTCCTACTACGGATGGGTTGCGGTAGTTATGGATTAATCGGTGAATAGCATTTAACTTCATCCTTGGATTGGTTTGGTCTTCGCAGTTGGATTCAATCTCATCCACCAGTTTGTTTAGCTTATCTATTTGTAAAGATTGCAAATCTTTATTTGCTTCTAGGTTGGCAATCTTCAATTTTAAATCTTCAACCTCTTGCTCTAGTTGTGTACCGTAGGCTTCCCAGTCGTTACAAATTGGTTCTTGTTTCGGTTTATTTTCCACATCTTTTTGTTTTAAGTGGTTATAAACTTCTTCTGGTGTTGCAAGGTCGTTGGCGCATCTAAATTCAAGATTGTCTATTGGTTGCTTAAATATACCTTGCGTTGATTTAAAAAATAGCCCAAATTCCGAGTATTTAAATGGCTTCATTTCATGAACATCTTTCCAAAAACTATCTCCTTGAGGTGTTATGCGCCAAACAAATGCCCCAATTAAATACTTTTGCATAATTTCATCTAATCCGAAGTTCGGATTTTGTTTGATTGTTTCCACAACAGCCATTTGCTGTATCTTCGGGTCTTTGATGTCTTTGATTTTCATAGTTTTTAGTTTTCGATTAATTTTGCGATTTGGAAACCTCTTTCAACTGATTCAGTAGAGGTAAAAATAACTTCAATATTCCAAGTAACGGCTTTGTTTTTAAGTTTCTTAGCCTTGCCACCGATTACCGGTAGGTAGTAATCAAATCCGTGATATGAACACATCTTAGCATCATTTATTCGCACTTCAATCACCGTCTTAGCTTCTTCATTCTCAATAACTGCAGTAACGTAGAAAAAATTTTCGTCATTTTCGTCTTGACACACTCTTGCATTACTCACGATCAATAATTCATTAAGACCACTCACTGCAACCGGGAATTTAGATCTCAATTCCTCTAGTACTTTAGCTTCAGTTGCAAAATGCTCTACAATCGGTTTCAAGGTCCTGGCGAACTCGGTACGTTGATTATCGTAATTCTGTAAAAACCAAAGAACGTACTGCTGATCACTCTCCCAAATCTTCTCAATTGAGTGACCCTCATAACGGCCGAAGTTGAAAATCTCCAGCGGCATTTCGATTTTCTCGCTCTTAGTCCATGTAGTCGTTCCACGAAGCGATTCGTCGATTGTCAAACCTGGATATTCCGACTTGACGCGTTCAACGTCAAATGAAACGTTCTTAACATACTCATAAATCGTATCACGAGCAACTAGATGACTTTTGCCATAAGCGTCGACATTGAAGCGATCTTCAACGCGATAATTCCAAAGGGTGTAAAATTTACCGCCGAATCCTATTATTTTACCTGTTTTCATGATCGAGATTTTTAGTTGTTTTTATTAATTATCTATACCTAAAGATATGACCTTTCTTTCGAATAACAAGCATTTATTCGAAAAATAATGTAACTCACTGATTCTCAGTAAGAAAGAATTCAAATAGTAGTATTCTTTGAAAGGATCTGGGATTTCCTGGAGATTTGACCGGTAAAAACATTTAGACGTTTGTCTAAATGTCTAAATAGGGCACCAATAGTTGATATCCTTCGATTTCACGCCTACGGATCAGTGTTTTATCGATTTAAATTTTTTCCTGGTAGATTCTTCATCTCAAATGAGATCCTTCGTAAAACACAAGTCATCACCTCTTATTTCAAGTCCTCTCTCCTCTCTCTCCTCTCTCCCCAAAAGCCCTCCAAAACCCTTTAAACTCTCTGCCCCTCCAAAACCCCCTAAACTCTTTAAACCCCTTAACTCTCAAGCCCCTCTTCTCTCCTAAGCCCTTCTCTCCCCAAACTCTTTACCCTTCCAAACTCCTCGTTCCCTAAGACCTTCGTCCCCTCCTTCAAATCCCCTCTCAATGATTCAGCACGTAATTTACAAGAACAATCAATCCCAATATGAATGCAAGGAAGATGGCGAATGCTATTTTGTTTCCGGTAGATTGTTCTTGTTGTTCTTGTTCTGGAGAGAGTATTTCTTTTTCTTGTATGACGCGAAGTCCCTTCATTCGTTTTTCTTCTTTGAATACCTCTCTATTGAATACATCTTGGACGTAAGACAGGGTGGCTCCTTTGCAGAGCGTATCCCATTGTTCTTGTTTTTCTTTTCGTCTTTGGACTTCGTAATGTTCTGGAGAGATTTCTACCAATCTTACCTTTGTACCCATTTTGTTTTCTTTTTTGTGTTTACTTATTTCTTTATTCTAGTCTGCGTCGTATTGACCTCTTTTTCTTTCAATGGTTTTGGTTCTTATGATCTTTGAGGTTAGTTCTTCCATTCTTTTTCTTTCTTGTTCAGTTAGTAGGTCTGGGCGGTACTTCTTTCTTGATTCTTCTTGTTCTATTTTGATATGATAAACATTATCTCCCAGTCCCATTATTTTTTCTCTTGATCTTAGGGCTTTTTCTGCATACTTAATGTATCCGTTTTCCCTAAACCATTTGTAGAGTTGTTCGTAACGACTTAAATGAAGGTCAACGGTTTCTTCTAGTATGTTGAGTGCTCTTGCTCTTATTATATTAAATGCTTGATGAATGAGTCTATCGGCAGATCCATAACTGTAACCATATTCAGTACAAAGGAATTCCATGATGGTTGGACTATCTTCTCCTGCTAGTTTTCTTTCGATTGTTTCAGCTAAAGCCTTTTCTGCTTCTGCTTTTATTCTAGAATTAAGACTACTGGAACCCTTTTTCTTTTCGTTTTCTCTTTTCTTCCTGGTTCTCTTTGGAGGTTGGACATCTATTAGACCTTCTTCAAGTAGCCTTTGTTTTTCTTCCTCTTCAAGTAACTTATCTTTTTCTTTTCTTTCGGCTTCTTCAGCTAGTTTTCTTTCTTTTTCTTCTCTTATTTGAGCGTCCTTTAGTTCTTTCTCTTTCCTCTTTTCTTCTCTTTCCCTTTCTTTGACCTCTTTCTCTTGTTTGATCTTTTCCTTTTTCTTATGGATCATGCTGAGAGCTTCCTCTCTTACTCTTTCTATTCGTTTTTCCTCCAGCTCTTCCTGGGATTGAGCTTCGATCAAAGTTAGAGGGTCCCCATCAGGGGAATAGAGTTGAACTCTCCATAATCCGGTTTGGGGATCTTGAATAATCTCTCCCGACTTAATCTCCCTATTGTTTGACACTCTCTTCATTGTGAATGGCTTGATAGCATTTTAGGATTACATAAATAGATCTCCTTCCGTACCAATGATTGGTTCGTCTTTGGATTTCTTCTTCTGCTTCTAGTTCGGTTTCGTAATCTTTATCTTCTACTTCGATCGTTTCAGTTCGTCCACTTACATAGACTAATTCTGCAATTCTGTAAAATTTTCTCATAACAATTCCAGTCCCTCTATTCTAGGATCTCCAGATCTCGATTCGTAATTGATTCTTCTTATATTTGAAGGTCTAACGACTTCTTCAAGAACTTGCAATTTTGCTTCTAAAGCCGTTAGTCTTTCTTCAAACTTTGTGGTCTTGAATAACTCAATCAATTCCAGTATTACCTTTTCTCTTTGCTCTACCTGCATTTGTAAATCTTTTGCTAATTGCAGGTCGACTAAATCCTCCCAATCAGATATTCCTGCTTTACGAAAAGGAGATTCAATTGTGTATTTATACATATCCATAATGATGAAGTATAGCTCTTAGAATTATCCCTATCATGACAAATAATAGTATTCCGAAGATTATGTAGAAGATCCTATCTTCTTTCTCTTCGCTTTCTTCTCGATTACTCTTTACCTGCATTGTTGATCATTTTTAGAAAGCGACGTTTTGCATTCTTCATATTCAATGAAGTTGTGTAGAGGTGGTTTTCCTTAACTACAATTACTTTCTTACCTTCTCCAGTACGAAAATTGATTGATGCAGTTTTGTATTTTGCAAGAACAATCTCTCCAGTTTCAATATTCAATTCATAGACTGAATGACCTTTATGAGGTTGGATTGTCCCAAGGTGTTTGAGTTTCTTTTCTGCTTCTTGTTTTTGATCAACGATCACTACTTGATCCTTACTATGGCTTTGTGTTTCTTTCATCTTTTCTTCAAATAAGAGATTAATACTTGATACAAGTTAGGAATTTGATTCCATAAATCATATAACGAAATGTGATTTAAATGATCCGGACAAAGTCCAAGAGCATGAAGAATGGTTTCCATTACATTAATTGAATCAATCCGTTAGCTGACGGGATAAGGTTTGTAGAATTATACAACAATTCTGCTGCAAAGACTATTTTCTTGCGAAGGTCCGGTGTGATGTGTTTCTCAACTGAAGGTTGAGTTTGAATGATGCCGTCTTTGGTAACGACTCCTACTGCACCTCTTTTTCTTCCGTTTACGGAGATGCATTTGATTTTTAGAGATCCTTGTTCAAGTTCTGTGTAGAATCCTTGTTGACCTTTTTTTGCTCTTCTTACCTGAATAGTAGGATTGATTAGTGTTCTCATGTTTCGAGATTTTTAATTGTTAGTTATTAGTTTAGGGTTTGTATTAGGTATAATTTATTATTCTTCCAGAATTCAATTTGATGTTTGAGTTCGTTGATCTCTCCTCTTTGTTCAAGAACTTTGTTACTATATTCAATAGCTAAAGCTTCTAGTTGCTTTATATGATCTTTGAGATCGTTAATCTCTTTCTCTTGCTGCGTCATATTAACGATTCGATAAAGAATTGTACCATACTGTAAAAACAACTCCAAACAATACTCGCAAAAGAATGAATAGCGTTACAAGCTTTTCTAACGTAAGAGTAGGACAATCAATAGGTACTGCCAATATCACTCCAACAAACAAAGTATTCAAAAATATGAATTGAAACAAATGCCAAGCGTCAGTTAAGAATACTGGATAAGGAATAATCCAAAACAGTTTCTTTGAAGTCAGCGTCGATACATTTGAATACTTATTCTTCCAAGATACTGAAGGGTCCCAGAATTGCGGATTTAAATTCACAAATCTCGATACTGCAAAATGAAATTGAAGAGTGTCCATAATAGCTTTTGCGACTGCTGCAATTACTATAAGTATAAGGGCTAGAAAAATCATACGTTTGGATTATTGCGATTCTTGTAATCGTAGATTGCCATATTGGTCATGAAGTAAAAAGCACCAACGAGTACGGCGATCATCATAATGATGATAAATATGGGTTGAGAAAAGAAATCCTTCAAGTTGGTTAGAATTCCAGTAAGGATAACTCCTGCTACAAGAAAGAAGAAAAGGTATTTAGGATACAATTTCAAAAAAGAGATAATGTTTTTCATATTACTTTGGTTTTAGTTTTAAAATAAGTGGAGGTGCAGGGAATCGAACCCTGGTCCAATAAACTCACAATAATATCTTTGTTTATACGCTTAGGATAAGATTTAAAGTCTCTTCCATGACTTTGGACGTTTTCACGTCCTGACTCCACCATCTAATTTTACAGACATCAGAAAACTGTACTTGGTTTGAGAAACTTCTGTTCCAAAGACTGCAATTAAGCAGCTGCTCTCATCTCGTCTGCAGCGAATGCAGAAGGCATTGTGATTACTTTGCCGGTTACTTTGTGAAAGTAATTTATGAATCGGGTACTAACATCCGATGCGTAAGATATTACTAGACTATTTACTGTCAAAAGCCTAGCACCCCCATTAAGTCAAAGAACGTAAATTGGTGCAGAACCTGGTACTATATCTCTGCTTTTGTCAGGAACCAATTACTTGGAGTTGGGAAGGATTCGAACCTTCAGCGATTACCTTCAAAAGAATCTCGACAAACTTCGAAGAGACGCTTCTGCCGTGACCAACTCTTATAAAGAACGAATATTCAAGAGAACTAAAGATAGCATTTTATCTTATGTGAAACACTAACAATTCTTTTTCTGCAATTTTAATTAAATACTCTGTTAATCTTTTTGATTTTAAATAAAGAGAGTTTGGCAATTCAGATAAGTAAGAATTACTCGTTGACAATAATACGTTATTCATATGATTATACGTAGCCCTGTATTTACTTTGTTTAGTATTTTCCCAATCAGGTTCCCATCCTTCATTCAATGCTTTAACTATAATCACAAGACGTGCCATTGCTCCTACTGAATCATAATCTTCTTTGTTGAAGAATTTCTCGCCGTGCTTTATACCTAATTCCTTGCATGCTGATCGAAGATCGGTAACTCTTTCAAAGATTGTTTTAGGTTTTTCCTCTTTAGGTTGCTCTATTCCTTCGTAAACTGGTTCCCAAGTTTCGGCTATTTCTTTAGGAATTGTATACTTTTTTTGAGGTATATAGTAACTCAAAGTGCTAAGTTTTAAAACTATATCACAAGGCTTCCATTCTCCACCAAACATATCAAATGGTACCTTGTATCCAATGATCTTTTGTGATTTTCCTTGGACTAATTCAAGTCGGCTTTCTTCTATGTTATAGGTGAAGTTATCTTCTCCTAACAAAGAATACCAAAATGAACCTTCTAATCTTAAACGTGGACACACAATTTCGAGTAGAAAATCAATTCTTTCACTATCCTTTACTCTTACTATATCTTTTCTTTTGAATTTTGGTTGCATGATTGTTTAGTTTAAACGTATCTACTGATTGACCTATGTCGTTATTTGCGGATTAAAAAATTGTAAGCAAAAATTGCTGTCATTAAAGCTGCAATAATATAGACGGCTGATACTGTGATCTTGTCTCCTATAACTAGGATCTTTTCAAGGTTTTCTGAAGTGAGGTGCTTTTTCATTTTGTCGAGTTTTAAATTATTTAATTATTTTTAAACCCCTACCAAATAAATGATAGGGGTTTTTTATTTTTATCCCCTTACCCCACCATTATAACATCTTTTTACAATTATATAGGCAGTGTTCAATTTTCTTTCTTTACGCATTTCAACCGCTTTTTGTTTTGCCTCTTTAATGTTGCTAGCAACAACATAATGACCTGTGCCTAAAATTTCGTAAGTGTTTGCTTGTTTAGTTTTCATAACTGTAGTTTTTAATTGTTTTTAATTGTTTTTATTAATTATCTATACCTAAAGATAGGTACTAAATTTCGAATAACAACAGTTTATTCTAAATATTATGTAACTCATTGAGAATCAGTAAGAAAGAATTCAGTATCATCTATTAAATTCGTTGATTTCCCTCCTTCTGCAGCCAGTTTGTCGCAAATTTCATTCTCTCTATGCTTATTGTGACCCTTAACCCATTGAAATCTTACATATCCTACAGGAAATAACCTAATTTCTGCAAGGAATTGTTGGAGAAGATCTTTGTTTTTCCTACCAAACCATCCTTGAGCTTCCCAGTTCTCCAGCCATCCCATAGCATGACAATTAACCACATACGAATTGTCGCAATAGATCGTTGCTTTGAGTGTTTTATTCTTGATTAAACGCAGAGTTTCAATCGCTCCGTGCAGTTCACATCTTGCAGATGTAGAATTGATCCATTGGCCAAAAGAATAGGTTTTCTCAAATCCTTGACATTGAATAACAATTCCACATCCTCCTGCTTTTTTGGTTTTATTATTACAAGATCCATCACAATATGCTTTTACTTCAATACTCATAACTTAACGGTAATTAATGAATGAACAGCTCTTGTAAGAGCAACAAATTGAATGTTTCTTTCTGCTCGGATCTCCCAATCTGATTTAGCATATTCTGAAGGCATCAGTGCTTTATCTTCAAAATGAGTAATAAGAAACACTCTATCGTTCTCCAATCCTTTCGATTTGTGAATGGTCATGAGTCTAGTTACGTTATCTCTTGAAATAAACATATCATGGATCTTGTCTTCAATTTGAGACATGTGAATAACATCTCCAGCAAGTACTTTCATTACAGAAACTTGATCGCAGAACTCTCCATATTGCTGATTATAGTTGAGGTTCTTGATACCTTTTGCTCTTAATGAAGTAGCTAGTTCTAATTTCATTTCCTCCAGTTTCTCAATTCCTTCTACCTTATCGCAGTTAATAATATAAGAAAGGGTCTTCATTAAGTTATTCTCAATATCTTTTCCTACGATCATCGCTCCTTGACCTCTTCCAAGTAAGGAGAGATAAGCAAAGACTAGGGGCTTTGAATTTCTACAAATAACAATATCGTCGTCGCAGATTTCTTCAAGTGATCCCTCTCTCACTTCCCCTACATGATTTTTCTCATAAGGTTCAATTCCTGGATTGATAATTTGAGCATTCTTAACAATCTCCAGACCGCACCTATAGGATATACTCAAAGGAAGAGAAACTGTATTGGGGCGATCTTTAAAGAATTGAAAAGAATTTCCATCTGCTCCTGCAAATCCATAAATAGCTTGATTTTGATCTCCAACAGCAATCAATCTTCCGTTTGGTTTTAAAAGGCGAAGAACAAGCTGCTGTTGTGCTTTATTGAAATCCTGACACTCATCAATAAAAACAATATCAAATTGAGGAAGGCGGATCTTCGGATTTAAAGCAAGAGTGATCATATCAGTGAAATCCACTTGATTATATTTCTTTGTAAATGACCGGTTATACCTCTCAAGTGCTACCATTGCTTCAACTACTTGAGGATAAAACTCAGCACCTAAATTAATATTATGACGGAAACAGATCGTATTAATATTCTCAATCGAAGGACTAAGGAAATTCATTCTCATTAAGTCAATAACGTCCAACATCTGGAACTTAGTAATAACCAGTTTCTTTTCATCTTTGATCTTCTCCTTCAAGATTCTATCAACAAACGATAAACTCTTCAACGGGTTGAGCTTAAATTGGATTTTGTGATAATTAATCAAAGCACTGAAACCAATTGAGTGAGCTGTCTTACAAGTAGTATAAGAAGGGAGTTTGGTTTTGAGATGTTCTACAATAGTTTTGTTAAAGGCCAGGAAACAGGCCTGAACTGATGGAGGTAACAACTCAGCACACGCTATGATGGTTGAGGATTTTCCTGACCCTGCAGTTGCTTCTACTACCATATTGTGATTGGTCTCGAGTAAGGTCTTAAAGATGTTCTTCTGGAAGTGAGAGGGATTTTGGATCATTGTTTTACCGGTTTATCTGTTAGTACTTGGTTTATAGGTCTATAATCTGTTGTTGTTCGATTACTTTTAAGTAGGTTACACATTCTGCAAAGGATTTGCATATTATCGATTTCATATTCGAGTTCGGGGAATATACTTCTTGGTTTTATATGGTCAACACAATTAGATTTATCAGTTAGTCCACATTTCATACAAGTGAATCCATACATTGCGTGTATTTTCCGTTTAAATTTTCTCCATTCTGGAGTATTATAAAAACAACCATCTTGTCTTTTAATAAATTCGTTTTCTCCTGAAATGTACAATCTCAGCAACCAATCTTTGTGAGGAGTTGTTAAGGTAAGATTGTAATGTTCGGCAAATATTTTAATTGCATTTTTGAGTCCTCCTCGCTTTTTTGGTATTTGAAATTTATGCTGTAAATGCTTCTTTAAAGCGTTAACAGCTGCTGTGTATTTGTTATTCAATATTCCGTCTTTGTAAATTACTCCGTCGAAGCAAACCTTACTTTCATTACTATATTTCATACTGTCGTCACTTTGTCGTTTTAACCTATTCCTTATTATTTATGCTACTTTCTAAGATTGGAGGTACAGAAAATGTTTATACTATCTATACTTCGAGATATAGAGTAGGAGTAAACACTGCTGTACCAATCACTTTCTTGAGTTGTGAGGCTGTAAGAGGAAAATGTTGGATCCGTGCCTTACATTTAAACTTTTGTCGTTTATGTGTTCTTTTTGTTTACTGTCGTGGACTCTTAAAAAGATTCTTCCTCTTACCATTAGACTATCAACTAATGTTTTACCCCGACGCCCTACTATCTCAATCGGTAATGTGTCTTTTTATATTCAGGAGCACCCCTGAAGTAAAACAACAACTCACCTAGTTTCTTGCCGGAAAGGAGGGGTGAGTTGTCTCGGACGAATCCGATAAAGTTCTTTTTAAAGTTGAGATCCGGCAAGGATATCTGTTTATTGTATCGAGCATAAAGATATAGTTTTTGAATTATTACTTCCAACAAAAAAGTTAAAAATATTTTTGCAGTCAGAACAACACAGGATCTTGAACGCTAACACTGAAATGATATAATCTATCATCTCAACAGAGATCTCTTGTAAATCACCGATCGGCGATAGTGAATTTAAAGAGTTATACTTGATACTGATTCTGGAGTAATAAAAGACAAAGCTTCAGCGTTCCAACCGATAGCAATTAAATAAGAAACTAACTCACGGAGAGATCTATCTCTCACCTCACCAATCTCAATGATATGAAATTGAACATTCCTGGAATGTCTTCGGTCGATATAGAAAGAGCCGGACGGCTCATGATAGAAATAGTACAACATAATAGAAACTAAAAAAGGCCGTCTTTCCGGCCTGTCAATCTTTTTTAATCTTTTCCCTATGGATTTACGCTTCGGGATTTATGTAGATAGAGAACCAATTTTCAAACTGGAGGAAATTCTCTACGAACAAGATTAAACCCACTCTTACCAAGATATCGGCAAACGTTTTACTGAAGACAACCTCCGCAACGTTATTTAAGAGGATTTCTCTTACCTGCCTTCTGATCGGCAAATTTCTTTTTAAAGTAAGAAGCTTCTCCAGGAGGTAAAGTAGGAAGAATGTTTTTCTGAAAGTCTTTATTTGCTCTTTCTCTTTTCTCCTTAGGAGATCTACCCTTAGCGTGTTTAGCTTTATCTACAGCAAATACTGTAGGTAACTGCCCCATGTACTTCAAAGGAAGCGATTCGTTATAGGGACACGTAAGAGAGTTCTTTTCTTTCTCAGTAGTTTCAAATTGGAAGTCTCGATCCTTTCCAGATCTTCCGCAGGTGCAATCCTGACACCATAAATTAGCAGTTATTTCTTTACTCATTTTATGAAGTATTGAAGTTTAAGAATTTCTCCAGTTGAATTGTTAGTGATATCAATATTGTTCTTTAAGCGAACAATTCGAAAGTTGCGACACTTACAGAATTCAGTAAGAGCGCCTCTCTTACGAGAGAGAGGAGTCTTACAAAGCTTACAACCTACAAGGTCTTCGGTAATTAATAGATCTTCCATTATTTTATCTTCCTCCTAATATATTCAGCGATTAATAATGCATCAATGATACCATCGTGATCTTTCTTAGAGCGATCGGTTTTACGATTGGTGTCTCTGAGATCAATCGAAGGAAAGAGGCGCTTACAAGCAAGAGAAGAAGTAGCTTTCGTGTCGGCCTTATATTTGATGTTGCCGTCTTTGGTTTTCTTACCGGTGTTGATTAATACTGGACTAATTCCACTCCACATTTCTTTTTGCCATACTTTGGGTTGAACCTTAGTGAAGGGAAAATCGTAAGCGATAACCATTCCTTCAAGAATACCTAATGATCGACCAAATTGAAAATTCGATTTAGCAGAAGAGCCAAAGATGGAATGAACATCCTCAATCGCACAATGTATCTCTCCTTCGAAAGAAACAAGGAAATCTCTTAAAGCGTGTACGTCAATCTCTCCAGCAATCTGAGGAGTGGAACGAACCATTATGTTTCCCCTTTCGTCGATCACAGCAATGCCGCCTCTTTTACCGACATCTAATCCAATGTAGTATTTCATCAATTTAGTTTTTGACTGTTTAAATCTACTTCTTTTTCTTTTCCTAGGTCGTCTTCCTCTTTCTTTTTCAAAGGTTCAGATTCTTCAACCTTATTAAGGTCTTCTAATTCATTTTCATTTGGATCAATCATTGTTCAGTTATTTTAGAGATACCGATTTTCTTTTCTACCCTTAGAGCATTCTCAGTTGTTGGAAGATCAATGTGGGAGATCAAAAGAATGGTTTGACCTACTTGATCTAGCGACTTAATCAATTCTCCCAAAGCTATTCTATCTAAGGAATCAATGATCTCGTCAATCCACAACAAATCCAATCCTCCTGAAGTAGAGTTTAAATTTATAAGTTTTTGCATTGCTAGACAACCGGCTACGTCAATTTTCGACCTCTCACCTGCTGAGAACTTTTGGAACGGCTCAAGAGTGAGTCCATTGTCTCTAGATACCATTACCGTAATCTCTTCCTTTAAAGTTCCATCAGCTTTCTCTCTAAATCCATCTACTGAAACAATTAAGTGAGTTCCCATCTCTTTTAAGAAATGATTGGTTAGGTTCTCAATCATTGAGATAGAATTGTTTGCAAGATAGGATTTGAATTTCTTGAAACGCTTTCTCCAAGCTTCTAATTTCTCTTTCTCGTCCAGGAGCAAATCTTTTCTTTCAATCTGAGGAAGAAGGTCATCACTAATCTTTTCAGCTTGATTGAGTAAAGGAGTTACTTTGTCTTCTGGTTGAGTTGCTTCGATCTCATCAATCCTATTCAATAGGATAGGAATTTCTTGATTTAGAGAGTCTAAGAGTTGAGTATTCTGTTGGATCTTCCTTTCTGTAGAAAGAATACTCACTTCTGCATTATTAATCGTCTTTTGCAGTTCATGGATCTTCTTTTTGATTTCATTCTCTTCTGAAGTGAGTTCGGTTAACTCATCTTTCAAAGATGTTCCCTTAGCTACAATAGATTCTTGCTCTTTAGCTTTCTTAGCTAAGATCGCTTGACGAGTTTCGTTTAATGACCTGTCAATAATTTCGTATTCAGCAGATAATATGTTAAGACTCTCAAGCTCTAACTTCTTTTGAGTTAATTGCTTTTTTGCAGCTTTCAAATCAAAGGATTTGTCCTTATAAGAGAAAAGATGATGACATGAAGGGCATTCGATCTCGTCTGCAAGATGTTTCTCTACTTTAGAAATGAACGAATAAATCGCAGTATGCTCTTCTCTGAGTTCTTGTTTCTTTACTTCGTTTGCTTTTTGATCTTCAGTAACTTTCAACAATTCAGGTTCGTACTTTTGATCAAGTGCTTGATATTGAATTCTTTGTTCGGCAATAACTTTTTGCTTTTCCTCTACTCGTTTATTGATAGCAAGTAATTGATCATGTAGGGAATTGTCTTTTTTAAGAAGAGAAAGAGTTAATTGCCCTTTTGTTAATCCATCTTTAAGGACTTCGATCTCTTTTTCGACAGCTGTTTTCTGATCATCTTTCTTAATGATTTTCTCATTGCATTGATCAATGAGGATTTGTTTATTCCCCTCAAAATCATCTTCCTGGATTAATTTGATTTGTTCTTCCAGAAGTTCTAATTTAGCATTGGCTGCAGTGATAGCTGACTCTACTTCATTGATTTCAGTTGTTTTTGAAGCAATATCCGCTACAATCTTTTGATCAATAGGGTCAATGATGTTTGCTTTAGAAAAGCGATTGATTACTTCTTTCTTTTCAGAATCTTTAGTTGTGAAGAATGATTGGTAAGTGTCTTTACCTAAGAGGAAGTAATTCAAAAGGTCTTCCTTAGAGATGGCCACAAGTTCTAAAATCTTCTTGTGAGCGTCTTTAGGTGACATATCTTTGAGCTGGGTATCTAATACTCCATTCTCCCACAATTCAACCTTATTCCCCTTTGTTTTCTCTACGAATTCTTTAATAACAAGTTCAGTCCTTAACATATCATTGCGAAGTGTTAGAACTAGAGATCCGGAGGAATAACCGTTTCTTACGATTTCCTTTTTAGAGATATTACGAAGGGGGTCTCCAGTTAGGGCAATTGCTAATGCATCAAGAAGAGAGGTCTTACCTGAACCATTACTTAATACTTTCGGGTCAGTTAAATTCAATCCGTAGATACAAGTGATTCTACCTTTTCTTTTTTCGAAGTTGAGGGTCGTTTTCTCGTAAGAAAATAAATTTTCTATTTCGAGTGATATTGGATAATACATAGGTCGAGATTTAAAGAATGGTTCTTAGATATTTGATACCGACCTCTACGTCTTCGAAGTCGTTTGTTTCGCAAAAATGATTGAATGCATCTTTGATGGTTTTGTTGTTGAAGACTGTGTTATCTTCCAATACAGCAGAAAGGTCTTGGCGAGCAATTTCTTTTTCAAAAGAGACGTCAATTCCTAGGTCAGTGAATTTAGATTTGTTTACTGTACCTAATTGAGTTTCGTCTCCGGTCAAGATCACTCTTACTCGATCAGGAGAATCGGCGTATTCTTTTTGAATGCGTTTGATTTCTTTTGCGTTTGAGATATCAACCTTAAGCTTAATGTATTTTGGAAATACCGTAGGCACGAATTCGAACGAATGATCGCTGTATAGTACTACAAAACCTTTCTTATCGTTTTCGCCGAAGTTTGCTTGATAGGCACCTGGAAAATACCAGATCTTATCACCTATCCAAGACTCATCATGGTAATGACCAACTAGCGTCATATCAAATTGATCAAAGAGCTCTTTCTTAATACCATTCTCTACTGAAGAGCCGTCGTTGTTTTTAACACCTGTTACTGCAATGTGAGTAACTAAGATATTGAAATAATCCTCTTCGGATTGAAGTTCAGATAAGCGCTCAAGGTATGAACCATGCTCTTTAAAATATGGAAGGTAGTGTAGTATTATAGTGTCCGACAGAAAAATAAAGCTCTCTTTATTATAAACATAAAATTGAGGATGAGTTGCAAAGGGTTCTAGATAACTGAATTCGCTCTCTAAATCAGTTTTGTCATGATTTCCAGGTATTGCAGAAAGATGTAATCCTGCAACGCTAAAATCTTTCAAAATTTCAGAGAATGTTTTTAATACTTCTAAGGGTTGCGAAGCTCTTGAAGTAAAAATGTCTCCAGCATGAATAACTTTCTGGATCTCATTAGCAACACAGTAGTCCATAACTTGCTTATAGATCGACTTATTGATCTCAATTGTCTGAGGAGAGAGATGTGTGTCTTTAATGAAGACCGCGACCGGTCTTCTTGTTGTTTTCTTAGCCATAGTGAATTTAGTTTTACCGATTTTATTAATTGCTCTACGTGCAGGATTCGAACTTGCATTTCCCTTCTCAAGAAAGGGTCCTTCCAATTGGACGAACGTAGAGTTACTAGATTACTTCTTTTTAGCAGCTTTCTTTGTAGCAGTTGCTTCGTTCTTTTTTGCTTGGATTTCAGTCCTCAAGGCAGTTGCTACTTTCTTGATTTCTTGCAAACCTTTGCGAGCACGAGTACCTGCAGCTTTTTGACCATCATTCACTTTTTGAATATCTTGTTCTAATGAAGATACAAGATCTTTTAATACTTCGAAGTTTTTCATTTTTAAATTTATTTGATGTTACCGATTATACCGATTTTGTGATTTGATTACTTTTTAAGTTTGTTACGCATTGCTGCTACCCTATCAGCTGCAGACATTCCTTTTGATTCAGCTTTCGGAGCTTCTTCTTCCTTTTCCCAAGGAAGATCTCCCTTTACTTCATTAGGATCTGCTTTTGGAGCTTTAGCTGGTTCAGGTTCTACTTCTGGATTTAAATCAGCATTCACCCATTCCCTTAATTTGTTACGAACGTCTTCGTCAGACATTTTTGGAGTAACAACGATTCCGGTTTTGTTGTCGCGAATGTAGATCTTTAAATCGTTACGACTCATTTCTGAAAACTCGTCACCTTCTTCTGCGATTTCCTCCTCTTCGATTTCTTCCTCTTCTTCAACTACCGGTTTCTTAGCAATAGGTTTTGCTTTAGTAGGTTGCTTTGCAACTGGCTTCATTTCTTCAACTTCCTCTTCTTCTTGTCCTTCTCCGTCAGTTGGATTTTCAACATCTGGATAGTATGCTTCAATTTCTTCAGCAATATCCAAGAACGCTTCGTAACCAAAGATTCCAAGTTTGAATTCATCGTCGAAGTTTTTCAATCCTTCAATTGCAAGATTGAAATCCTTCTTTGAATAAACGTTTTTGAATTGAGAAGCAAGAGAAGGATAGGTCAAGAATTTTTCCAAGTCTTCATCAGACAAAGGATATAGCTTGATCATCTTCGTTACCTTATCGAAGGTTGAATCGATTTCGGTAGTGTAGTAATCTTGAGACTTTTTAGCATTACCGTCGTAAGTAATCTTCACTGCACGACCATCAACAATGTCGGTGAACGGATCAGTTCCTAATGGATCATTTGGACTTTCAGATGCAGCAATGGCATTTAAGCGTTGTTTAACTGCACGACCTACTTCCAAACGACCGAAAGTTTTCTTTCCATCATCACCGATCAAATCAGCATACATTACCCAAGTCTGACGAACTAGAAGACCATCGAACTTTGTTCCAAATCCACCTTTTATTGGAGCAAGGAAATCTTTTTGTTTATCTAAAGAAGTTGGGAAGTTTTCTTTCGCTACTTTTTCAGCAAAAGCTATGTACTCTTCAACGATATCTTTAGGAGTGCCTCCGTGGATCTTTGAGTTGAATACTGGTTTCGGACGAAGTTCTTTGATTTCATTTCCTTTGTCGTCTTTTTGAATCTTTCCGTCTTTATCTCTCTTTGGAGACATTACTTTCAACCAATGAACACCCTTTACTTCGCAGAATGTATCGCCTCCTCCATCAGGATGGAATGGATAGATACGAACTGTGTAAGTTCCGTCGATTTTCTTTCCATTACGATCTTTCGCTGGAATATTGATGTAATCTGCTTGGTTTGGCTTGTTACTTACCAAGTTTTGAGTTTCCTCATCTTTTTGCTTCAACGTCTTGGACGTGGTTGCCTTGAATTTACTGCGATCAAACGCCATAACTTAATTGTTTTGTGAATCGTTCCGATTCGGTTTATTTAATTAACTTGTTTTGAAATTTAATAATTACTCCGTTGACTGACCCTTCTACGATCTCTTTCTCAAAATCTTCAGGCTTCCACTTGTCGCTTAACTTCATCACTACAAAGGATTTGTTTTTAACTGACTCATACAATGAATCAATATATTCAGCATTCTTTTGTAATTTGAAGATCTGCAACTTTTTAGCCTTGTACCCTGGAGTTCTAATGATCGCCGAATCAACTTCTGCTACAGTTGGGCTACTCACTTTTCCATCCGCCTTTGTGAAGGTTAATTCTTTGCGCTTCTCTTCGTGAGTTTGAGCATAGAAGATATCAAAATCTAGGTTTGCTTCGCGTAGGATTTCTCCTATTTCAGCTTTGAGATTTCCTACCTTATTCAACAACCTGGAGATGGTAACTAATTCTCCGTACATGTTGTGAGGCTGGATCTCAAGAAGTTCTTCAATATCGACATCTGTGTCGAAGGGTTGAAGAACGAGTCGAACAATCTTATCAGAGAGCTCGACCGTTACTACTTCTCCCTTAGACTTTGCCATCTTCGCGATTTTTGAAGACTTGATGCACTTGAGAATAATGTGCATTCAATTCAGGGAAATACTTTTTAGAAACTTGCAAAGGAGTGAATCCAAGATCTAATAATTGACCAATCTTTTCTGACTTCTTCAAAAGTTCATTGTTAAGAATAACCTTCACTTCAGGATCAGCAGCGTTAATTGATTCAATTGATGAAGCTCTAGTTACTTTTGGTTTTTCGACCTTTTCCTTTTTCGCTTTCTTAGGCTTTTCAACCTTTTCTTTTACTTCTTCGATCTCAGGAGTAGAAGGAGCTTCTTCCTCTTCGACTTCAGCAATCTCAGCGACTACCGGTTTTGATTTTTTGGGAGTTTCAACAACTGGAGCAGCTGTTTCTTGAATTTCAACACCTCGTTTTTTAAGGATTTCAAGAGCTACTTCTCGAGATAAGCCCATAAGCTTATTGGTTTCGATTTTTTCTTGAAGTTGTTTGGTGTTGTACTTACTTAGAGCTTTGTGGGTTTGCTCTTTTACCTGCTGCTTAGCAGGACTTAGTGTTTCTTGTGACATTTTGTTTTATTTTATTAGTTAATAATTGGATCACATTTGATCCGTAGCGTTTAACGAGTGTAAAATTACAGATAATTTTGTTCGGGACAACAAATTTCAATTATATTTCTAAGAGAGTTTTGAACCAATCTATGTTCATTTTTGCCAAAGATTTTTGGGTTTCGTCGATTGTTCTTTCGAAATAATCTTTAGGGGTTGGAATGCGATCAAATTGACCTTCTCTCCAATTTTGTCCATTCATTGCACTCCAGATTGAGTTACAAGAGTCTGTAGATCTGAACAAAGGATTTTCCCAAGCTACATACTTTTGAAACTCCAAAGGATTGCCCATTCCTAAAAAATGAAGAGGCTTTTTAAGAAGATCGTTATCTAACAAGTAATCTACTGCCATGTGACGAGCTTCCATAATTCCTTGATCATTTTTTGCTTCACCTAAGAAAGCCTTAGGAATACCTAATTTCGACATACCTATCGTTTTTACTTTTGGATGAAGAAGCATGTAAACATAACAAGCTATCCATTGATGTCTATCGGCTCCTTGAGGAACTGCAAACACTTCGATATGATCTAATCCTTCTCGTCTCATTCGATCAACAAATGAGTCAAGAGCGTTCAAAGTTGAAGAAAGATCGAATAAAATATCCGGAGGAACGATCTCATTTGGTTGCAAATCTTTTGCGCACTCAATCAGGATATCTTCCGTTATTAGTGCGTGGTCTCCGCTTCCGTTGTCCATAAGAATCCAAGCTCCTTTAGCTTTTTGTTCTTTAAAGAATTTACGATAAGCTTCGTTGCTGTAATAGTGTTGAGCTAAACAGAAGTAACCCATGTTACCTTCATGCATTAATTCCATTGCGGAATTTGGAGGAATTGTGAAATTTTTCATTGATTATTTATTTAAGGATTAAATTATTCGAAATCTCTTACTGCGATCATTACAGGAAATCTTAATGATCCGTCAGGTGTGTAGTTCTGGAATCGGACAGTTGCCATCTTACCTATGTATTGACCTTTATTGATCAACAATTCTTTGAAGTATTCATGAGAACCTCTGGCGTTAGAATCGAAGGTTTTTCCGTTCTTCATTTTGAAACAAACCCTTCCCATCATTCCAGAACGTCCTCCAACTCCTTCCTGGATATCGACGATTTCAAATTCTTCGTCCATAAATTCTTTTCGTTTAAGAAGGTTCTTTGAACGACTGTTTTCGTAATAAGAATTTGAAATACGGATCATTTGACCTTCATAACCTTCTTCAAGCCATTTAGCATAAAACCGATCAAGTTTAAGTTCATCGTCTTCATGTAAGAATATTGTAGCTACTTCAACGAGGAAAGTATAATGTTTTGAATGTAATGCAGAATATAATCGAGCACTTCTATTGTCGAATAATTCACATATCCCACCAATCCCACCAATGTCATAAATATGATATTGAACAAGTTTCTTTGACTCTTCTAAGTCTTCAGAAGTTGGTTTAGTTTTTCTGACAAGGGATATGATTTTATTGAAATCGCTTTTTAATTCATGGTTATACAATTCTCCATCAAGAAAGGTTCCTTCAGGAAGACTTGAGAGGAGTTTCTTAGCTTCTTCCCAGATATGAGGAACTGCAACAATTTGTTTCCCATTTCGAGAGAAAAGTCCATCTTTTGTAGCAATACATCTTATACCATCTAACTTGGGTTGGATTGCTATATTCTTTTCTCCAAGAATTTCATCTTTGTAATCTACCCACTTATGAGCAAGCATTGGAGCAATTTTAACTTTTGCAGAATCGACTTCATCAATATTCTCAGTGTATCCGCTTTCTTGCTTCTTTACAATTTTAGCTTTAGCTTCCTTAATTGCTTGTTCTTCTGGAGATGTCTCATTAGAAGAGTCGATATTTTTGCCTTTGCAGATGGTCCATTCTCCGGTAGTTTTTACTCCATCAACAAATCCTTCAATTGTTCTAAATTTGTTACCTTCTGTTTCGATTGACCAAACTTGGACTTTGCCGCTTTTTGATCTTTTATAAAGTGTTATCATGACCGATTTTATTATTTGTTTAATAATTATCAACAACTCTTACTTGTATGTTTTTACAAAAGAATTCAATCTCAGCAAGACCTAATTCATAATCTTTGCGAATGATCTCTTCGAAAGTTAATCCTTTGTCTTTTACATCGTCCCGATTGATGTATCTTCGTTGCAATTCTTCTTTTGGTACTTCCAACCAGACAATCTCGATATCGCCAAATCTGGCGATTAGGTAAAACAGAATACTCATTTGACGAATTCCGGTAATCACTACACCAGTTTCGTTAGTAGAAGAAAGCAACTTCTGAGTAAGTATTTTACAAATCTGCTCATCGAGAGACAAAATGTGTTTACGTTCTTGTGTTTGAGTGATTTCTCGAACAATATCTCCTACTTCAATATGATCGTGGAGTACATGATTTTCTGCGAAGGTCGTTTTGCCTGAAAACGGAAGCCCTACTACTAGAATGATTTTCTTCATTTTTTAAACATTTCAGCACCGTTTTCATTGTCTTCAAGAACACTTACGTAATCTAGGCCATAAGCTTCCATTAAATCTTCGCAGATCATTTCGCATGACTTACCCTGGAAATTACAAACAGCTAGTTCTCCGTCGAAATAATTACGTTCGAAATAACAAGAAAGTTCCCGTTTGAACAAAATGATCTCTACATCTCTGTCTGAGTGACTTACAGCTTTTTTAGCACAAATATGGAATATGTGACGATGGGGGTGTGAAAGAAATGCTACATCTGGAGCATGTTTCTTAGCATCTTTCCAAAAATGCAAAGCTTCGACTTGAAGATTAACGATAATGTTGGTTTGCTTATTCATTGTCTAAAATATTTGAGTTTAACTTTTGAAATTTTTTCTCTACTAAAGCTTCTTGATTTCCTAAGAAACAAAAAGCGTCTTTACCGAAAGCGTTTTCTCCTGGATACCATTCTGCTGGAGGATAATATTTTCCGTGAATGTCTCTTCCGTTATGAGACATAAGTCTTATCACTTCGAAATACGAAACATTAAATTCAGAATGTGTTTTGCGATAGATTGCTGCTCGTTCTCCTCTTTTGACTTGAGTGAAGAGAAATCCTTTTTGAGAACCTTTCCCTTCGAATTCGAGAGGAAGAGGCTTTGGTTTGATTAATCGTTCCATGGTCGAAATTTATTTAAAGCGATTCTTGTAATTTACTGCATTTCGCTTAAGGCTTTCGCGAATAAGAAGACTATACTCTCTTACTTCTTCGGGAGTTAATGGAGGATTTTTGCTATCCTTCTCGTGAGCAAGTTCTTTTGCTCCTAAAAATTGCTCTCTTGCGAGCATCTTTTCGTGATTTTTAACTGATTTCATTTTCGAGATTTTGGTTAAGACGCTTCGCAGCGTTTCGACTATTAAAGTCTCTTCAGTTAACCTACTGGATTTAGAATTCAATAGCATCTATCCATTTTCTATTAACTTTCACGATTGATGAATAATTTCTTATAACAGAAGAAAGGCCGTCTTTTGTTTCGGCGAAAATCAAAGCAGTCTTTTTTGATTCATTTCGTACGATTTTCTTAATAAAAAAATCTGTGTTTTCTTGCTTTTCGAAAGAAACTGATTGTCTTTTTTTTAAATCTAAAGTTTTCATAGTCGAGATTTTTAGTTGTTTTTATTAATTATCTATACCTAAAGATACGGTCTATTCTTGAATAAACAAACTTTATTCAGAATAAATCGTAACTCACTGAGACTCAGAAGAATAAAATTACTTCCTCTGTTTGTCGTTTTGCCATTGTCCATCGTAGAGATTTTCAACGATCAAGGAATTATGAGCGTAAATTTGCGCTATTCTTGCCTCATATTCGATTTCAATCGGTGTAGTGACAACAATCACTGTACCCATTGATTCTGTCTGAAATCCAGCGTCAAATACACTCGAATGAAGAATGGTTCCGTTCCTCAAAAGAGAGCTTCTTTGACGAATTAACAACATTTTATCGTTCGGAATTTTGCAACCTTGTTTGAAAGTCACTTGATACGTTCCTGGAGTCAAAAACCAACTTGATGAAAAAATAGGAAATCCGTTTGTATCAATTCCGCTTACAGATTCTTTCAATTCAACCTCTTTGTATTGAACAAGAGATGTTTTGCCTTTTTTTGGAATCTTTCCAACTCCAAATAAGCGATCTACTTTAATCAATTCAAGATCTACTCCGTGTTGTGCGATACATTCAGCCGAAGCGTTTGTAATAATACCTTGCTCTACGAGCATTCTACCTGTTAGGTTTCCCATTGCTTGTTTGTTTTTATTGGTTAGTAATTAAAATTTAAAGCTTTTGCAATATTTGGAAAATTCGATTCGAAGATTTTAGCAATTTCCAAGGCTATTTGGCGGTGTTCGAGTTGGGTGTGTTCATCACAACGAATTTGAAGATAATGGATCCAACTCCTTACAGAACCCTTCATGTAAATTTTGGTCTGAGTAGTTAAAGGTAAAACCATTCGTGCACATTCTTTTGCTACTCCTTGTTTTAAAAGCTCTTTGTAAATTCTTTCACTGTCTTTTATGTGAGCTTCTATAACTTCTTTAGCTGAAAAATAACCCAATACCTTCGTAGGATCATTAGGATCTGTAAATTCAAGAAGGTGCGGATTGAATTCTTCAGAAGAACTTTGTCTGTTAGTTGCCGCTTGTTTTCTCAACTGTATCGGCTCAAAGTTGGTTACTTCAGCATATCTCTGAGAAAACTCCTGGAATGAAAAACTCCTATGTCTCAAGATTTGTTGAGCAATAGCTCTTGAAGTTTCGATTGAAACAGTCATATCAACCATCTCAAATGGAGACCAGTGCTTGTTTTTAATTAGATAAGCGATCAACCGGTCTGCAGTCTCCATATTCATTTGGTTAGACGGATTAGAGACTCTCGCTGTATAGACAACTAATTCTTCAGCACTCGATACTCCTTCGATTGAGGAGGTTGTTTTAGATACCAATTCTACTTTCATAATTAT
>Ga0214164_1000592_pt1 | contig 23573 bp, 28 predicted proteins | sample TroBogepilimnion_13_FD_153003 | JGI IMG/M metagenome (GOLD analysis project Ga0214164, IMG submission 153003) | Freshwater microbial communities from Trout Bog Lake, WI - Practice 03JUN2009 epilimnion v4 | ecosystem: Environmental > Aquatic > Freshwater > Lake > Epilimnion/Euphotic zone ...
ACGTCTTTGTGCACACGGTTCAGCAGTGCCCATTCTTTCCAGTCGTCGATGCTGACGTCAAGGGTGACGTGTGAGAAGCGGTTGGCCAGCGGCATAGGCATGTTGTATGCCACACCCTTGTCTTTCACGCGATTGCCTGCGGCAACAATCACCACATCTGCTGGCAGTTCATAGGTACCAATCTTGCGATTGAGGATAACCTGGTAGGTAGCTGCCTGCACGCTGGGAGGTGCTGCGCTCATCTCGTCAAAGAACACCAATGCGCGGCTGTTGGGATCTGTGGGCAAATCGCTGGGATTGCTCCACTTGAACACCTTCTCAGTAAGCGGAACATTCTGCTCGTCGCGCACCAAGTTGCCCTGTGCGTCATAGACCTTGACCTCAGCGAGGTAAGGGATACCACGCACGTCTGTGGGTTCCATCAGAGGCAAGCGGATGTCAATCAGTGGACGATTCTGCTCGCGTGCTACCTCAGCAACGATGTCAGACTTGCCAATGCCTGGGGGACCCCAAACGAACACAGGGCGCTTGCGGTTGATGCTGTGGGTCAGCGCCATCTTCAAGCGCGACGGGGAAATGCCAGTGTTCTCAAGAACACGATTCTTAGTTGCTGTAGCCATATGCTTGCTCCGTTGTTTGATGTGCTACAATAGCACGATTCGAGGATGTGTCAATAGGAAAGATCAGGCGCTCCAGTAGCTTTCGCTAGCAGGACTGCAGTGATATGGTCGGTCGTATCGCTCTTGGAACTCTTGTCCAGTGAGCAGATTCTTGCGAGTAACCAAGGTCTCGCGTATCTCAAACCGATAGCCCTGTGTGGCAGGATATGTTGAATTCAGTTCACGAACCTCACGCTGCATGGCATCCAGATCTGGGCGATCGTATTCGTACTTGCCGCAGAGTCGCTCACCTGCTTTGGAGCGTCGGTCTGTTTTGTAGATTTCCATGGTGTACAGCATAGGCTTACTCCCTGTTGTTTACACACAATAGCATGTATCTATAGGCTGTCAACCGGTATTTTTGCCTTGTTTTTCAAGTAGCTAAGCGTCATGCTGACCCCAAAAATAGGCACGAAAGCACGTTTTCCTGTGGCCATTGCCCAGCATTCTCTGGTGTATCTGTCCGCAGTTTCTGCTAGTATCTCGTCCAATTTACCAGCCCAATACTCGCGGACTGCGCAGCCTGTGGCAATGTCATCTGCTGTGATCTCGCTGTAATCGCGTTGTGATATAGTGCGTCCCAGCACATCGCCGTAGCGCTCATCGGATTGAGCAACATCTATGGTAGTCCTGTACAGATGTGCTGCCCAACCCCAGTCACGATCACTGCTCAATGGGAACCTCGTGATCCATCCATTGTGCGCAGAACGCTTCTGTGTAGATTGGCTTCTCAGCTGGGCCAAATCCAAAACGTGCGTTGAAGCTGGCTTTGAACGCTGACCACAGATCTGCATTGATCTCATAGCAGGGTTCGTCGCTGGGCAGTTCTGGGCTGTGTGCGTGTTTCCATCTCATGCTCACACAATAGCATGATTACGCACACTGTCAACCGCTTTTGAATTCCACGAATGCCCTGGCGCTACCGCCAACCATCTGCAGCTCAAAGTGTGTCTGGGCATCAAAGGTTATGATGGTCTTGCCGCGATATGCCCAAGGTCCTCGCACTGCTTTATCCATGCCTATCAACACCCGACCTGTCATGATCTCGTTCTCATCGCTGAGCGCTTTATAGTGATTGTAGCAGTCCATGAACAGCTTGGTGCCTGTGGGTGTTAAGCGCCAACCTTGATTCACGAACAGTGTCTTGCGAGTGGCTAACAATTCATCTTCGCTCACAGGTCCCTGCTCATCTAACAGGTTATGCACTATGGCACTGGCCATGCCATGTTCTTGGATCCACTTGATAGGTCCGTATGGACCCTGATCCCAGAGATCTTGATGAGGCCAATCTGATTTTGTCACCCCATATTTAAGGGTGGTTAGAAGCGCCCGCCGTCTTGCTTGATCTCTGCGCTCATGATCTGTGCTTGTAGGTCAATTACCTTGGCAGCCAGTTCAGTTTCTCGCGATAACATCACAGCAATGCTGGCAGCAAGCACATCGGCTTCTTGCATGGTCAGTCTGATCTCTCGGCTGTTGGCCATCTTGGCCACGCGATGCTTCTCTAGGAAACTGCGCACTTGGTTGATTTCGTCGCTCATAGCTTGCTCACCCTCTTCTTTTGGGCCATGGCATTCTGCATCTCTAACTTGGTGCGGAACGGACCTATGTACTCATTCTCTTCTAGCGTCTGTGTGCGCGGGCAATAGCTGCCTGTCCAACCGTGTTCAAAATCTAGCGCATAATAGCCAGCTGCAAATCTGGCCTTGCCTTTGGCAGTCTTGCTGTAGGTCACGATGGTACCTTCTTCCACATCAAACACTGCTTTATGCTTGATTGGGTAGCCATTGATCTGCCCAATCTCATCTTCCTTGTCATCCTCGGATTCGCGTGCTTCGATGGTGAGATCTCCGCCTAGATAGCGTGTAAGCTCGTCAGCATCAGCAAACAGCTTGCGATCAAACGGTCCTATGACCTTGAAACCTTCTACAGTAACAGTGACCAGTCCGGTATTGCTACCGTCCTTTTCAAGGATGTAGCTGGCCTCGGTCACTTCTTTCAACTTATAGATGCTCATGCTGTCTCCATCTTTAGCTGGCCCTCATATAATGCGCTCAGCGTGGGGCTAAAGTCATTGACATTCTTTTCAATGCGCACCAATCCGTTGATGTTGCAGAATCGCATCAGCGCCAGGCCAACTTGTTTCTTAACAGCTTGATTCACCTCTTCGATGATGGTGCGATCAAACTTGTCTATGAGGTCTGGTGGTTGCTGTGTGAGATCGATCAGCATGCGGTTTCTCTCATAATCGTCCCGCACTCTGTGTTCTGTATTTTCATGATCTAACCACTTGCTAAGCATGAGATTATTCCACGCATATCCACGGTTATGACGGTCTTCAAACGCAGCTTCTAGCTTGGTCTTGCGCACGCCAGGGAATGCGCTCATCACGTTGTCGCTGTCGTCTCCGCGCATGCATTTTTCAAACAGTATCCATTCTGGATTGGGTACAGGCATCTGCTTACCTTGCTTGTTTACGGCAAGCTTGCCATCCTGGTCATAGATACCCGTGTGAGTGTACAGCAGGCTGGCTATGCCATTGTAAAGTATGACATTTTCTGCTATCAGCTGCTGGAAATCACTGTCGCTGCTGATGATCACGTGCTTGTCGTCTGGATGCAGCTGGATCCAACGTGCGATCATATCGTCTGCTTCGCCATTTGGGTGGCGCAGCACTGTGCAATTGGTCTTGGTCTTTATGAAATCTATGAAACCGTCCATGCTCTCGAAGAACACAGCATCTTCTTCTACCTCGCGCTCTGTGCGCTGAGCAGCAGCTACCTTGCGGTTGGCTTTGTAAGGAGCATATACGTCCTTGCGCCAGCTGCGTCCTTCCAAGCAAAACACCGTATGGCTGCCTTGAAAATCAGACCATACCTTCTTGATGCTGCTGAATATGATGTGCAGTGCCATGCCCAGCTGTAGGTCAGTGCTGGGCGCTTTGATACCGTGGCGCACTCTCATGAAGAGATTTTGGCAGTCTATTACTAGATATGTGTGCACCGCATTTTACCTTCGTGATGTAATTTATAACATTAGTATATTACTACATGTCAATAGATCCATCAACCTGCTTCTTGATTCTTCCTGCCTGCCAACCTTTTCCCGGATATGAATGTCGCCGTATTTCTTGCCGCCCGTTGTTCCAATATTTGGTACCTTTAACAACAGTGGCACGACCTTGGCGATTCTGTGACATTAGCACTCTGGTTTGTATAGACCTAGTTTTTCCTTTGTTGGCTGCAGATATTTTCTCTTTGGTCGTATCAGAATGCGGCCCATATGTTTTTCCTCGCCTACCTGATTTACCATGACGTTTGGTAATTCTACCTTTGGTCCAACTATCATCTGGGCGAGCGTGTGATCTTTTTTCTAATGTTCCGTTATTCCACCATGTGATACCCTGTGATTTAGCATTTTCTTTACCTTTTAACGGACTTGACAAACGGCCTCGAATCCAATCTTGATTAGGTATCATCTCAGATTTTATCTCAATTATTCCGTTATTGTACCAATTCTTTGTTGGTCCAATCTGCTTCTTACCTTTTAAGGGCGATGTTTTTCTAACACGTCCTTTGTGAGATGTAATATATGCTAATTTTAGTCGTTGATATTCCATCGAAGATAACGATAGCCCATTCGTTTTTAAAGATCTTTGAAATGATGACAGTGCATATTCCATTTTAATACGGGCACTTTTATTTTTAACCATCTTAATTAATAGCCAGTGGCATACAAAATGCTCTCTTGGAGTAAGACAAACCAAATTATCTGGTTCATTTGGATTGCCTAATATCCATCCAGGTCTACGACCTTTGCTTCTATTTTTTATATAGAAACAAACTGGAACAATATGATGCCGTTCAATGTAAGCATCATTTATTCGCATTTTTGCATGTGATATAATATCAAAATACCACTTGCTATATTTGTTGTTCTCGAATACATCCATGTGAACGTATTTAGTAGATTTATCTATATGAATAGGTAATGCGTATATTAGATCTGTTAAGATTTGCGCCAATACCAACCATCGTTAGCCACCATGCGCAGGTTTTTGCTCGGTATGCCGTGTACCTTAGCCCAACTGGTTACTGCAAAATTCACTGAGAATAGATTGGCATCGTGCCCGGCTACCAATCCACCTGGGCGCACTTTTGGTACCCAGCTATCCAGATCCGCTAGCACCTGTTTCATGCTGTGCCCGCCATCTATGAAAACGAAATCATAGGCTTCGTCTTCCAGCAGTGCTGCGGCCTTTTGGCTGTCTTCTCTGATGAAATGGAACCTATCGCCCATCAGCGGCATGTTGGCCTGCAGAATCATGTAATTGGCTTCTGCTTCGGTTCTACTTACCGGCTTATCCCAATCTTCATATGCAGTATAATGATCTACACCTGTCAAAACGGCAATGTTAGGGCATTCAGTTAACATAAACCAACTGTTCATACCCAGACCTACCCCTATTTCAATGCCTATGGCAGGTGATGGCAGGTTTTGCAATTCCTCGAGGATGCCACGACTAGCCTGTTGTCTGTAAATGCGAGGCCATTCGGGGCTGTCAAATAATGTGGTAAGAGTCTGGTTCACACATTATTTATGGTGACTTGCGGTAGAGCCAACTGGTCACGTTGCCGTCTGGTGGTGGCATGGGAATGGTAGGGATGATTTCCATGTGTCCTGGTAAAAGTTCATTGCATACCCGTCTAATACCAGGATGCATGGGATGATCATAGTCGTGTCCACCAAGATATCCATTGACCTTGACCTTGGGCAACCATGCCGTAATGTCTCTAAATATGCCCTGATCGCTGTGATCCCCATCTATCCAAACAAAGTCTAGGCTGTTGTCAGCATAGAGATAAGCTGCAGCTGTGCTGCCCAGGGTGATGGGCGTGAATCTGCCTGCCACCGGCCGGAGATTTTGGCTAAAATCATCTGTGACATCTATCAAATCCATGCTGATGTCCTTGCCACTGTTGATGATTTCGACCATCATGAATGCAGCACTCTTGCCTCTGTAAACTCCAACCTCTACAAACTTACCTACCTGTGGGCACGCTGTAACCATCTGTGTGTAGATGCTATGATAGTTGAACCAACCTGGTATAGTCTCGAAGAAATGTTCCATATTAATTGACCTTTATATATTTAGCTGTGTTCTGTCTTGCCATCGTCACGCCTAATTCGTCGAACATTGCTGACAAATTCTGGATCAGTTGGCGCCATCTCTGACAATATGCTGTTGCACACATCGTTGAGCCAACGATTGATCACGTCCTCGTCTGTGCCCTGATAGCTGTTGGCCCTCAGTGATCGCACGAATGCTTCATTGTAGTCTAGCTCAAAGAAAGTCTTGCTAGGATCAACCGGATCCCAACTGATCTTGGGCATGGCCATGTAGGGTTCGTTCTTGATATCTGCGGTCTTGCGCTCGTGTTCCTGGGCACTGATCTTGTTGTGCTTGAGATCCACATCCAGCTTGGCCAATGCCAGCGTGACTTCATCAGTGTGATCAATCTCTGCCAATCTCATGTCGCGATCATAGGCACTGATTTTCCCATATGCCAGGGTGATGTCCAGCACACGCTTGGTGAATGCTGGGCTTTCCAGCCCATGCTCGATGCGTGCCTTGGCAATGTCCAGGTCATAGCCAGTGAGGTAGTATTCTGCTTCTGCTAGTTCTCGGCTCTTGCCCTTGAGACCCCAGCTGGCTGGTAACCATGAAAACGGAATCTTGCTCATGTTATCGTCCTATCACGTTGCTGAAGATCCAGCAGTGTATGCGGGCTGCCACGTTGTAGCCGCGCTTGAGCGCTTCCTCTGTGACCCACATCTGCACGTCTTCTTGTTCTTCTCGAGTGGCACCCACTGGCATGATCCACACTGGCCAGTTCACATCGACTGCACGGAATGCATCAACTGCACGCTCCAGCTCATCCCAGGTCAGAGGATTGCGATCTAACACAAACTTCAGCTGTCCCACATTGCTGATCAGTCGATAGTCTCGCACGATTGCTGGTTTGATAGCATCGTCCCAGTTTTCGCCTGACGTGCCCAGCTTGGGGCTCACGCTCCAGAACAGTTCGCCGTTGTACATGCCCTGATTGGTGAAGAACTCATCAAAGTTCTTGCGCACTGCTTGTGTGCCGTTGGTCTCTATGGTGATGTGACGTGGGCTGTCATTCTGTGCACGCAGCGTGTGCATGATGTCCACGATGCCAGTTTGGCTCATCATTGGTTCGCCGCCAGTGAATGCCAGATGCACATCCTGTCCGCTGCGAGGATGTGTGAATGATCTACCCTGTAGCCTGCTGCGGAAGTCTGCGCAGATCTCTTCAGCAGTGCTCTGGTGTGCTAGATGACCGTATTTGGTGCTCCAGCTGTAGCTGCTGTCGCAGCCTGTCTTCCACACGGGTAACTGGTCCATGGATTGGATGTTTGCTGCGATGGGATCATAGTCCAGATAATCCAACTGATATGTGCTGGTATCTCTGGGATTGGCCTGTCCAAAGCCACCACATGTTAGATTGCAGCCCCAAAAACGTATCCACACAGTGGGATGTCCGCCATAGCGACCTTCGCCCTGTATGGTCGGAGTTGGACCGTCATTACCACCGAATATCTCGCTGTAACGGTACTTCTTGGCAGTGCTCATGCGTGCTCCTTGCTCAGCTTATAGATCATTATAGCTTGATCCAGCACTTCGCGCAAGGCTGGATTGTCCTTGGCTGCGTGCACTATGTCGTGCCACAGATAGATATGTTCATAGGGATCTGTGGGATCGCCCTTTACCAGATGGCGATCCATATGTCCCAGCTCTCGGCCATATACTGTGACACCTTTATCTGGGCTTTCGAATATCAGCGGCATGAGAGATTATAACGTGTCTGTATGCTGTGATGCAAGCTGTCATAGGGCAATTTCCAGAATTGATGTCGGTTGAATTCCAGCAGGTCGTGATCCTGTTGCCAAAGATCATGCAGCTGGCCAGTGTCCAATGACAAAATCCTGTCCACTTCCTTGACAAAAGCTGCAAATCTCTCATCTGTTTCTGCTATGCTGTCGTAGCTGTAATCTATCCAACCTGGTAATCTAAATCCTCGATCAACAATGTCCTGTATCAACCCACAATATCCAAACGGTAATATAAAATGTCCTTGTATCAAAGGGTCATAGGTCTTTTCTGTGATCAGCTTGGCTAGTGGACTGTGTGTGAGAGTTTCCACATATATGCTGACGTAGCTGTTCTCATAGTAAAATCTTGCCGCAGGCCACCAAGTGCCAGCACCAGAAAGCAGATGATATTTCATGTCTGTGGTCATTGCTTCTGGCTCAATGATCACTCCTTTATGCGGATCGCTTATCCAACCATCGCAGTGCTTAAGATGATTGGCCAAGGCAATCCTATATCTGATTCGGTGATTATCTGCTGTCTGGTAATATATTCTGTTGAGGCAGAGGAATTTTTTGGCATTTGGGCATTTATCCAATCGTTTCAAATCATATGTTTGCTTGTTGGCACTGAGTGACCAGAGGCGATTAGAAAGATCGTGATCATCGTAGTTGATGTAATATACCTTGTGTCTATTCAACATTAGATCATAATAGATATGATCTGCGTGTTGGTTCATAGAATTGGTATGGATTACTGCCACGTGCTGAGATGAATCGCGTAACATGTTGGCTTTGCGTTCACAGTCTGCCAAGCAATCCTGATTATCTGACATGTGGAAGATCTGTAACATAACCAGCAGCTGATCGTGGCGCAATGATCCAAGCTCTTGTTTGATGCGATCAGGCGAATGATGATTCATCATGGGCACTACCTGTGCATCTGGTATGCTATCAACGTAGATCCATTTGTCTTTTTCCAGATCGAAAGGCAGCCAATGAGCATGAACAGCTGCGAACAATGCTGATCCTTGTGGCGGCTTGTATATGCGCATCAAGAGCCTGTTGGCTCAACCTTGCGCACAGTGATATGACCTGTGGTCTCGTCAATGTCCCAGTTCACAGTGTCACCTTCTGCCCAGCCCAGCTGAGCCATGAGATCATCTGGGAACTGCAGGAACAGCTCGCCGTGCTCGTCTTCTTGCACATCAACTATCATGGTGCGTTTGGTATCAGTCATCGTTGGTTTCCTTGCCTAGTGTTGCCGGCGAATGATCCAGATAGGGTTCACCGCTCCTGCGTTCATAAAAGTATGCATCATCATCTGTGATGGTCACGGTGAGATCGCTGTGGAAGATGTCATAGTCTGTGAACATGCCGTCTGGCTCATACACTCTGAACACCCAGACTTCGCCGATTGGTAACAGGCATCCGGTTACACCATTTGCACTCTTGGGTTTCATCAGTCGTCGTCCTTGCTCAGTGCTCGCCATACCTTGGCCTGTTCTCGCATGCTGTCGTATTCCTCTTCCATGTGCTTGAGCTTGTGCAGCGTGACAGCCATTATCTCAGAGATAGCAGCATCTACTGCATCGTCATAGGCATCTCCAAGCTGGCGCATGGGTTCGTAATCACGTTCCAAGCTGCGATCGCGACGCATGATGCCCATGAGCCTTTCCAAGCGTTCCAACCGAGCAAACACACCATCGTCTGCGTTGGTGCTGCCACCTTGGAAGATATCACCATCTGCGCTGATGCGCATGACCTCACGACCTCCCACACCAGTCCAAGTAGTGCTACCACCTGTGTTGGTCGTGAGCACTTGGTTAGCATAACCTCCTCCACCGCCACCTGCACCTGTCACAGTGATATAGCCATTGTTGCCGTAGCCTGTTCCAGTGTGTGATGTGGTGGCTGATGTGCCCGTGCTAGTGTAGGTTCCAATGCTGAACCCACCATTGGTGATCGCAGTTGCTATGGGCAGTGTGACTGTGGTTGGCATCAGTACCTCAGGCTGTGCTGCATGATGATGCTGGTCAGTTCTGGTCCAAGCTCAGCATCATCGCGCACGATGTAGAGGTCACGCTCATGTTCGCTCTTGCGCTCGTCCCAGTGGCTGATTTCAATGACCTTGCCACCGTGTGCAGCATGTATGCGTATGGTAGCTGCCCCACGGCTGTCCAATTCTTGACTAATACGTCCTGGCGCACTTGCAGTCTTTATCAACCTCGGCTGGTCGTCATAGTTGTTATCCCAGGCTTTCTTGGCCTGCCGTTGGAACCATCTGTCAAACCATTTCATTTGGTCACCTTTTTCTTGATGAAGCTTTCCCAGGCAGAGCCCGGTGCTGTGCTGACCTCGTCTATCCAGATTTGGTCCACGCTGGTGCCTCTGAGTTGATTCCAACGCTTGAAGTTACTATCTTGTGTTGGATCCATTTGATGTACCTTGAGCATTTCCACTTCTTGCATGAGACTGTCTACCGCACGCTTCAGTTCTCGTACCTCTTTACGGCTGTCTTCAAAGCTGTGCCACATGTGCTTGAAGGGTCCATCTGTGTCACCGTCCGGATCGCGAGTCAGTGCCACCATCATCACCAGCGTGTTCAGCGCTTGCTTGACCTGCAGGTCTTCACTGGTCAGTGCATGATCAAACACAGCTATCATGTTGCGGAAATCAGTTTCCGTGCTCATATCAGCTCCTCGTTCCACTCCCTGTGACCTTCTCGCCATGCCATGTTAGATTGTGTTTCTCTGACTTCAACTCTGAAGCACCAGAGGCGTTCTGCTTCGCCTTTGCCGAGATAATCTGGTATGTATACGCCGTTCACGTACTTGTACAGCATGTCAGCGATACATTCACATCCCATGCCCGGTAGAATGGTCAGTTTCATGATACCGTCGCGTTCTAATTGACGGTACGTGTCTAGATCAGGATCATCTTCAGCGATAAGTGTGCGATGATCAAACTGATCCTTTAATATCTGCTTGAGCTCCTTGAGACCGCCGTAGTCACAGACCCAACCTCGTTTGTCTAGCTCATTGGCACCAAAATAGAATTTCATGCTGAATGAGTATCCATGGTTGAGATTACAATGTGTGTCGGCTTTCCATTGTTTGTATGCGCAAGGGAATTCGTCGATATATTCTTTGGTCGATACGAATCTATATGTTACTGGTTGAAGTGTCATGGTCATGCTCCTATGTTGTTATACCACAGGCTGCAGAATTTCTATAGCGGGAATGAAGCCCAAAGCGCCGCTTGTCGTACTTATCGTGGTGCGAATTCCTGTTGCAGCTTGATGTTGTCAAAGAATTCTTTCTTGGTGCTCTGATCTGTGAAGAACGCGCCTCGCAGCACAGTGGTCTGTGTCAAGCTAGAATGTGCCATTAGGCCTCGATTTTCGCAGCATCCATGAGAAGCTTGGATGTACACTCCCACGTTCTCGCTGTCAGTGGCCCGCATGATCTCCTTGGCAATGTCGTTGCACAGTTCTTCCTGCAGCGTACCACGGCGTGCGCACCACTGTGCTATCCTGCTGTACTTACTGAGACCGATTAGCTTCTGTGCTGCGATGATGCCGATGTAAGCCACGCCGCTCACTGGCTGGTGATGATGGCTGCACACGCTCTTGAGCTCGCTGCGCACAACCAACATGCCTTCGTAGCGTTCGTTGCTGTCATTGGGGAAGCTGGTGGCTTTTGGCGGTGCTGTGTAACGCCCGCTCATCAGCTCTCGCACATACATCTTGGCCAAGCGGCGGCCTGTGTCATGGCTGTTGGGGTCATTCTCACGATCGATGATCAAGCTGTCTAGCACAGCATCAAAGCGTGCGTTGAGCTCTTCTATGAGCTGATCAGTCTCACCTGGTTCTATGTAGGCACTGATGTTGTCATTGGCGTTGAAGCTGGCACCTGCTTCTCTAATGCGCTGTCTTATCGTATCACTTACTGTCACTGATTGTCTCCCGATGTTGTCGCAGTGGGTTGCGTGTGTTATTGTACTCTATTTAGGCGGTGTGCGCAACTACAGCTCTGCTGTGCCTGTCCATGCATAGCTGTGATAATCACCGTGTCCATCCACAAATCCACGCATGTCTGCCGTGACTCCTGGATGATTAGATATAGGCGGAATCGCTCCGTATCCCTGTTGATATCCACCATTGGCACCCATGCTGATCGATCCCGACGTTCCAATGGCACCAGTTGCACCTGTGGCTCCTGGCCAGCTCAGCTGACCCATGCTCAGAGTGCTGATGTCAGCTGTGGTCAAGGCTGAGATCTTGCCCATGCGTTTCATGATGTCGTCGTTGTTCATGGTCATGCCAAAGCTTTCCTCGTCACGCTGTTGCCATATGGTGCTGGTCATAGCATCCTCTTCGTTCATGATCAGACCAGCCATCACAGGATCAATGCCATCGTCTATCATCTTGGTGATGACCTGCCTCATGTTGGCTAGGTCGCGTGAGATGCGATGGCGTTCTTCCTGCAGTTCCGTGCGGCGCTGATCATAGGCTTTGCGAGCTATGTCGTTTTCCTGTTCATTTTCCTTTAACCTAGACATCAGTTTGCGATAACGGCCAAAGTAGCTGTCCATGGCTTCTAAACGTTCTGCGTCGTTCATGCTTGTTCGTCCTTGCTATATGCAGCCCAGGGCGTGAACACCTTGCGATCCATGAGATCATGCAGGCTGTGCACCCACACACCTGGATTGCTGGCCTTGAATCCCACGTCGTCGATCTTCACGCAGGTGTTGTAGTTGCCCAGCGCAGCGTAAGGTATCTTCACAGAAATCTGCGGGATGAACTGATTGTGGCTGATAGCACTCATCTCGGCCACACCCAGCCAATGCTCTAGATCAAAATCCAGAGTGACCCAGTAACCTCTGTCCAGCAGTGCCACACAGAGATCATCCCAGAGCTTCCAGGTATGGAAGTCTTCGTATCCATTGACTTTGAAGCTCTGGTTGGCACCTAGATAGATGTGCTTGCATACCTTGAGCTGAGCCATCTGATCAATGTCATCAACGTCCTGGCGACCTACCACGAACAAGGTATGAGCTCCTCGCTGCGGTGTGTGTTCTACTTCATAACCTGTGAAGAAGATCACGTCGTTCTTCACGCCATCTGCATAATCTCTTTGCATCACATGTCCTCCACTAACATTGAAACTGAATTGTCTGCATCCATGCCCGTGATCTGCTGCAGTAATTTTTCATGTTGTATGATCAAGTCCATGGGGCGCTCGCTGGTGAATATGTCTTCTACTAGATCCTTGAACTCTAACAGATCTGGTGTGAGGTATTCTTTGGCTTCGCTGATTGGAAGATCCTGTGCCCTGTTGGCTGCTTGTATGGCATTGATATGCAATTCTGTGTTGTGATTCATCATCAACAGGTAACTGAATCCGTCTAGGCTGCTGGGCCACTTCTCTTGGTACTTGCTGTGAGCATCTGCGAATTGGTTGATACCTAGATCAAACACACCGCCATTCTCGTGGCTGTGTATGATGTATTCCTTGTAGGCCTTGGTCCACTTGAACGGATCATTGGCCCTGCCTTCTGGAGTTGAAGCCCAATATCCGCTGTCAATTTCTTTTTTAGTAAACGCTATCTTCTTGCTCTCGAGATCATCATACCCTCTGATGCAGACGTCGCCAACTGATACCTGGTCGCCAATCCTGCTGCGCACTGGTATCGTCTTCTTGGGCAAGTTCGCAGCCAACCAATCGTTGAGCAGCTGCGGATCGTTCTTGAGCTCCTTGAGGTCTGGTATAGGCCCACCCTTGAATCCAACGTTGTTGGCGCTTAACTCGTGCCCGTAATAACCCTGCCCCTTGGCAGTCATAACAAACGGACTTGAAGCATCAAAACTAACAGTGAGCTGATCGTCCACATGCTTGCGCAGCGCACGCTGTAGACTTGTTAGAGCACAGCCTGCCTTGATCTTGCCATTGCCCAGATAGTGCAGCCATTCGCGGCCCTGCAGATAATTCTCATCCCTCATGATGATCAGTCGGCGCAGATTGATGGTGAAGTTTGAAGCCTGAACGTTGGAGAATGCCCAGCTCTCAAATGGCAAGTCCTTGGTGTGTTCCCACCACACGTCGCCTTCTTCCATGTTACGTCCCTGTAACACGTTGAGGAACTTTGTAGCACCTTCCTTGCGATTCTTGATGAAGAAGTGGTGATTGTCCAAGCTGCCAGTCAAGCAATCGTTGAAGCTCTTCAAGCTGGGATGTAAGCTGGCTCCTGTGACTGGATCCAATCCATACTTGACCAGTGCGTAGGTAGGCCAATCCAACACCATGCTGTAGTCTGCCGTGGCTTCCAGCCAACGCAGCAGCTTCATGCGCACATCATCCTTATCGTTCTGATGTTCTTCTGGTGTCTGCTTGGGCTTGGCATGCCATGGATACTTAAGCACGCCTGTGGCAGCTTGGAAGCCGCCGCTGTCGCCCAACAATATAGTGTTGGCACGATCGCGCTGTTGTACCATGCTTTCCTGTACCCAGCTTTCCTGCGGATCAAGTATGGCATGACCAGCCGAATACAAGCTCACTGGATAGTAGAACAAGCTGTTGGCCGGATCGAGGAAGTTAAGATCCTTGAGGCCCTGCGGTAAGCCCTCTGGCATCTTGTCGCGCATGTTGTACTGCACCATGCTGACGATCTTGGCATAGATCATGCTGATGCTGGGAAGGAACAGAGCATAATCGCTCTGTGTGGCGGCCATGTTTCTGCACTTAGAGTTGAAGGCAAGGTGGTCAGTGTTGAAACTGAATCTCTGGAAATCTTTGTTCATGTATGAGTATGGCCTATGGCGGTGATCTTGTCAAGCACGAACCAGCTCTTGGATCAATGGAGTTGCGTTGAAGAACTTGGCACTGACTTGTTCAGCTTCGGCTGTAGCATGGCTAGCCAAGCTGTTGCGGTTCATGAGGTAGCGTATGTGCTTGATAAGCTTGTCCTTGTGGGCTTGATAGCTGTCCCAGTTCTTGGTCCATTCGCTGGGATATGTTTCGCTCCACATCTCGGTGTAGCTGAGTCGGTCTGGCACCATTGGATAGGTTCCAACCAACGCTGCTTCATACATGCTGATGCCCAGGGTCTCCTGCAGGTTGGCGCTGAACGCGATCTTGCTCTCGGCCAAGTGCTGATGATACTCGTCCTTGGAGAGCTTCTGTTCCTGTGCCACGAACCATTCATATTCTGGCATTGCAGCAGCTAGATCGCGGAATATTTCCAACTGCTTCTCTGGTGCCAAGCGATGCGGGAATATGATCTTGTCGCGCTTGGGCACCGATCGATATGGTTCTAACACTGCTGGTAGATATTCCATGGGCCAACCCGTGAGCTTGAGCCGGTTGATCTCACTGTCTGGACTACCCACGATGAACTCTTCGGTCTCGTCTTGGCTGAACATGGTTTCCACACCCAGCAGCTGGCGCAGGAAAAGATTGCTGTGGAAGCGCGTGGCAAACCAGTTGGTGTCATAGCAATAGAACATGCTGCTTTCGGCATTGCGCACCCAGGGTTTATCACCTATCAAACGCCCGAGGAAATCCTGCGGATCCCATGATCCTGCATGAAACATGCCGTGTATTTCAATCTTTTTGCCAAGCAATTCAGCCATGTAGCGCAGCTGGATCACTGTGGGGTTCCACGCGTCTGTGTAAAGGAATTTGTCACCATCTTGGATCTTGTTGTCTCGGAACAGCTGTGCGATTATCATCAGCTGGCTGCTCTTGTAGATGTTGGTGGCACCAAAGTCCAGGAACGCACCTGGTGTTGGCGTAGCTGGTACATCGTCGCCTTCTATGATAACGACATTGTCCACACCTGCACCATCCAGCAGGATAGGGATATGATCATACCATTGGCGAGTGTAGCGTGTGTCAATTGGTTCTATGGGTACGACGTAGACTGTCATGCTGGCTCCAATGTTACGTTCAGCTGTTCTAGCACCTGCAGGTAATGCTGCTCACCTTCTGCGACCCGTTCCTGCCAGGTCTTGCTGCTCTCAGCATCTGCATTATCAGTGATATATTTCCAGATCTCAATATCGATGCCTGCGGTCTTGGCAGCCCTTGCTATGCTGTAGGCTTCCATCTCTACAATATCGCAAGGTACTCGTAGCCTATGCGGTTCAGTAACGAATAGGTCTCCACTGGCACAAACTTTGCCTTGGCCTCCGAGATGTATATAGCTCAAAGGATCATTGAGATGCTGCCCTGGTTCGAGCCCCAGAGGCTGGATGTTTACATCGTGCTGTACCACTTGGTTGATCCTGTGTATGCCGGGGCCGGCTGTGATAGAACCAGCAGTTCCAAGATTGATCACGCGATCTGCCTTGAACAGCGTGATCAACCATGTGGCATTGATAGCACTGCTGACCTTGCCTACACCAACCGTGCGAACGTTCTTGTACAGCTTGGTAAGGTTTGGTGCTTCTTCTGGCAGTGCCAGCAGTACGAGATCTCTCATGATAATTCTCCTTATTAAATTATAATTTACGGACTTTAATATGTCAATGCATAAATATATGTCGATGGACATTACCAAGGCAATAAGATGACGATACCATACACATACCTTGTGCATTGCATACCAACAGGAGAGGTTTATTATGGGGCCAGATGGGCAGAAGGTTGTTCCCCTAACGATCTGTGGACCACATACTTTACAAGTTCAAAAGAAATACAGCAACGAATAGGGTTATTTGGTAAAACCAAATTTGAGGTTGAGATACGACGGACATTCCTGACTGGTGTTGCAGCAAGACAGTGGGAAGATAAAGTATTGAGGAGGATGCAGGTCATCAACAATCCTTTATGGTTGAACAAATCATATGGATTGGTATATGATGTCAGAGGCACCATTAAGGGTAAGAGAATGGTGTATCTGATATTAGAGAACCGTTATGTGTACATGGATGATAATCTAGCATCTGCTGCAGAATCCATGGGTATAGGTATGATTGGAGGTCCACAGAAACCACCGGATCACGGTAAGAAGATATCAGATAGTCTAAAAGGTAGATCTAAATCCACTCAACATGTTGCCAATATCAGGCAATCATATATCAATAATCCCATGAATAAAGGATGGAAGGTTTATACAGATGGCGACAGAAATATACATATTAGACCAGGAGCATCTGTGCCTAATGGATTTTATCCAGGCAGTATATTAACCGGCATATCTCAACCAAATAAGAATGTTGGTAGATCATATGATGAAATACATGGATGCGAACGTGCCGACGAATTGAGAGCAACCAGATCAAGATTCCTTAAGGAACACAATCCTGGGTTCAAGATGAAAGGTAGATCGTATGATGAATTATATGGACCAGATAAGGCCAACGAGTTGAGATTAAACCGGTCAAAGGTCGGGAAGAACAATGCAAAATTATACGAGATAAAAGTAGATGATAACGTGTGCTTCTCAGGAGGCAGAGTGGAGGCTGAAAATTATCTCCACTCTGTATACGACGGTGCGAAATCAAACAACCTGTATAATCACAGGTGGCTGGAATCAAAAAATATCAAGGTTTATATTCGGTATATGAACCGTTGATACCTTCTTCGCTGATATCTATCCTGATTTCCATATTTGGATATCTCTCCGTCAGTTTCTGATACAACGCATCACTTAACATCTCGCAGCTTTGATGGTCAAGTTCAAGCATGTTGCTGGCATACAGGCTTTCAATCCACCTACGAAGTTGGATGAATTCAATTTGACGATTAGCATGTGTGACCTCTACCCATACCTTAAAGTTGAAATAATGCATGTGTCTCAGTGCGAGATGTGACACATCATATTCATCGCCCGTGGCATATTGTGGATCTTGATCGGCCTCTGGGAAGCGATGATATGCTTCTTTTTGGAAAGTTGTATATACAAAGGTCTTTTTATCTGCGTTTGGATCTGCCATGTGTAATCTCCCTTGTGATATAAGATGATAACACAGATCGCTGATTATTTCAAGAGATGTTTGATGTAGTCTGATCTGGCTGGTTGCAGCGCACGGTATTTGGCTATGAATCTGCTAACTTCCGGCCAATTGGGTTCTATTTCCAAGTGAGCCATCATGTCGTGATAGAGAAAATAACTGGTATCTTTCTCAAACAATTCAACAAAATCAACATGATAAGCAGCAGTGTCAGCCATGAGATGCTGCATGCCCAGTTCTATCTCTTCATATTGGCTTATTATGTACGCTCGGCGTTCTGCATCTGTGACGGGATACACTGTCATATCGCGTCCATTGGCAACTTCGCGGTCGAGATTGGTTGGGGCATGAATGTTGGGTTGGTGTGTGGACCAAGGTGCAGGCGGCATAGCCAGCCATTTTTGGTACAGCAGATCTATGGCTAATCTGCTATCACCACACACTGCCACGGTCTTGCATCCAGGCAGCAGCTGCCGCATGTGCACAGAATGCACGTGGTCGCTGACCACTATCTTGTGCCTGCACATGATCTCATGCAGACGATATCTGTGATTTTGATCCTTGGCAAACAATAGCTGCGGCACGATCCTCTGCCAGTCTTCTATGATATCGTGGGCTAGCGTGTGATCGAACTTGAAATATATGCCCCGTTGGTTCATGTATTCTATCATGCCAAACAATGGCTGCACATCAAAGTCTGTCAACCATCCAAATCTAGTCACGGTTTTGTTCATACGCCCGACCTGGTCTGGTTCTGCCATGCGGTCAGGGTTCCTACGATACACGCTGGGGCTGAGCTCTATGATCCGAGCTATGGCTTCACCTCGGCTTCCGGCAGGATAGCAGACAGCTATTAGATTCTCATACATGCAGTTAGTTTATAAGTCTATGGCTGTGCGCACAACCTTGATGTTCATGCTGTCGCTGGTGTTTGGTGTAAACAGCAACTCGACTATACCACTAGAGATGTCTGCTGACCATGATCCTAAGCTGGTAGAAGTGTAAATGTCAGCATATTCGGTTAGGAACACATCTGTGCCATCTTGCAGCAGCATGATCTGGCTGGCTTGATATGCAGTTGTTGTGGTATCAGTTATTTGCAGCATGTAATGTGCAGTGCGGAAGCTAGCAGTAGGCCAGCTATCTACTACCTGTTGTACGCTGCTGGTGCTGGTGTAGGCATTGCCGTCTACTACCCAGGTGTTGCCGCTGACATACCCGTTGCTTTGTAGCAGTTGCACATTGGCAGTACCTCGGCTATTGATCTGATCAAAGCTGCCTATGGTTGCAGAATATGCAGATAGATTGCCAAGAACTATGAGATTGCTGTTAAAGGTACTATTGTTAGCAACCGTGATGTTGTTATTAAAGAAAGCTGCGTTAGACACAGACAGATTTGATTCAATGCGCAGTCCCAGCCCGTATGCGAATCTTGCTACTTCGTTAGCTGACGTAGAACCACCTTGCACGAACACGATGTCATTGTTAGCCAACGTGCCAAGAACCAGATTGCCGCCGCCTGTTGTGGCATTGCCGTGCACGAACAAGTAACCGTCATTGGCACCATCAACTGTGGCTTGGTTGTAGCCGCTGCTGTTGATGCCGAGGTCGATGTAGGTATCAGTGGCTGTGCCATTGTTAGCTGTGGCTACTATATCTGTGCTAGCCGAACCACCGTTGCTTTCATTGTGCACATTGATCTGTGCTTGTGCATTGGCATTGCCAGTGAACAGGGCTATAGTGTTGGGTTGATAATTGGTCCAATCCTGTAATCCGGCATAGATAGCACCAAATCCGCCATTACCACCAATGAACATACCCATCTTGGCGGTGACAATGGTTGTGTTGCTGCCATTCAAGTTACCGCCTAGATTTATAGCACCAGATATCTTGGCATTATTTGCTATTGTTATATTGCTGGTGAACAGGCTGAGATTGGCTGCATCCCAGGCAAGATTGGTGCTATCGCCGCTGAATGTGTTGCCAACTCCGGCAAACTGCATGGTGTATTGCGGACCAAAGCTCTTGGTTGCTGAGGCCGCGCTGGCTTGGAAGCTACCATCTGCAAATATGATGCCATTGGTAGTAGCTGTGTTGCCAATGTGTATGTTACCATAAACATCCAGAGGATATTGGGCAATAGCTGTGCCTATGCCAACTGTGGCATTTGATATGATATTCTGTGCAACGATGTTACCACTAGCACTAACATCGATGGTAAACAGAGTGTTTACGCCGATGATATTACCACCTGTACCAGTAATAGTTATGGTACCACTGGTGGTTAGATTACCAACTGTGGCATTGCCAGTAGCCTGTATGGTTGTGTTGCTTATTAATGCATTAACAGTAGCAGTACCTGCAGCAACTATGGTTGTATTGCTTACTATACCCTGTGCAGTAACAACATCTGCAGCCTGTATTGTGCTGTTACTGTTGATCGAATTAGCTATGATCTGACCAGGTGCCTGTATGGTAGTATTACTGTTTAATGAACCAACAGTGGCAGTACCCGCAGCTTGTATGCTGGTATTGCTGTATAATGTTCCGACTACGGCATCACCGACAGATTGTATGCTGGTATTGCTGTATAATATCTCGAATAAGGCTTCGCCAGCAGCTTGTATGCTAGTATTGCTTTCGAAAGATTGACCTAATATACGACCACCAGCTTGTATGGTCGTGTTGGATTGTATACCCTCGCCGAGTATCTGACCGCCAGCTTGTATGCTGGTATTGGCATAGAACTGAGTAGTTTGCATGGTATCTCTAGCTATAACGCTGTTAGTTTGCACATTGTTATTAGCTATGAGAAATTGTGTTATCACACCACCATTTGATTTGATACCAAGGATGCTTTCCAGATAATTCGTGGCAACATAAACATTGAATTGCGCAAAGTTTGCAAACAATCCATCTGTGTTGACGTTGCTGTTGCTGATGATATTCTGACCAAGCAGCACAGAGCTTGCTGTAATGTCGGGGCTGGTAACAGATATATTAGCTACGATGACATTGGCAATCATCGTGTTGGTTATGTAGAGATTGCTTGCGGCCAAGGCAACATTGGCAGTGAGAATGTTTGCCGATATCTGGTTAGCAGCACTTATGTCATTTGCACTGACATTGGTGTTGCTAACCAAGCTGTTGACGGTAGTAGTACCTGCAGACTGTATGGTACTATTGCTGGTCAGTGCTGCAGAAACGATATTGCCTGCAGACTGTAGGTTACCTTGCAGTGTTAATGGTACCGCGATATCGATAGACGATGAACCAATGGTGGCTACTATGTTATCAGCCATCAATCCACCAGCTACTAACCTGACCACAGTGTCAGGCGTCACGGTACCAATGACCAAATTGCCGCCGTTGTATCCAGCTATATCGCTGTTACCTACGCTGATCAGATAACTGTCATTAGCATATTGGCTGGTCTGGTTGTTGGCTATCGGATCATATGCAGATCCGTTGATACCAAGATCTACATAATAAGCAGTGTCTGTACCATTGTTAGCAGTAGCGATATAATCAGCACTAGCATTTGTACCACTGCTGATGTTCTCGAGATTGACCTGCACATAGCTGTTGCCATTGCCACTGAACTGTGCGATGTCGTTTGGTAGTATGGTGTATCCAGTTGGAACACCTGCATATATTGCGCCATATCCGCTAGCATCGCCAAAGAAGCTAGCACTGTTGGCATAGACGTTGCCAGCTGTCAGTGATCCCTGCGCATGTATGTTGCCATTAACACCAACGCCGCCATTGACTACCAGTGCACCCGTGTTGTAATCAGTGGTAGGTGTGCTGTCTGTGATCAATACATTGCCATTGACCACCAAGTTACCGCCTATGGTGGCGGCACTGTTGCTACGGAAGGTCTGTGTAGTAGTCAACCCTGCAGATTGTATGAACGTGTTGCTGGTTAGGCTGTTGACTATGACACCATTGGTGACCTGCAAGCTGCTGGCACTGATGCTGTTATTACTAACCAACGAATCAACTGTAGCAGAACCTGCGCTCTGTATGGTGCTGTTGCTGGTAACCGAGCCAAATACTGCGTCGCTTGAGGCCTGTATGGTGGTGTTGCTGATCAGTGCATCAACCGTGGCTGTTGCACCGATGTTCAACCCAGCAGTAGTAGCTATCTGATCACCGGCATTGATAGCACCACCTACTCCTAGACCGCCGCCACCAAATATCGTAATAGCGCCAGTTTCACTGCTGATGCTGGCTGTTTGACCGGCTGCGTTGATGTTACCTGCGATGAACGCACCGTAGGTCAGTCCCGGTTGGGTCCAGTCTACGGTAAGTGTTGGTTTGGTAGCAGCTGTATCAAACACAGTCCACGCACCGTTGATGTAATCTCGAGTGATACCTGTATAGAAGCGATCGGTAGTGTTATAATTACCAACCAACCCCAGATCCCAGACATCGCCTGGATTGGCATTAGCTACGAATATGATTGGTCCAGTTACATCCAGCTCGCTGGCATTAACGGTTATGATATTGCCGCCGACATATAAGTTACCACTGACATATGCGTTGCCAGCAATGCTGGTATTGCCAGTCACTCGCAGTCCGCCTGCTGTGGCAATCAAGCCGTTACCAGCTGTCACAGTGGTATTGCTGATCAACTCGTTGACCGTTGTAGTACCAGCGCTCTGTATGGTATTATTACTGTGAATGTCTTGAGCTACTATTAGCCCGCTGGCACCAAGAGTCTGTGTTGATATGTCAGTGTTACTGACTATCGATCCGCCTACTATCTGGCCAATGGCATGCACGAACGTGTTGCTCTTGAGCGCATTACCAGTGATAGTGCCTATGGCATGTATGTTGAGATTGCTGTAGAGCTCTCCAACCTGTGCAACGCCGGTTGACTGTATAGTGGTATTGCTGATCAAACTGTTAACCTGTGCAACGCCAGTGGTATTGAGAGTGGCTGTGGTGATGTTGTTGTTGCTGATCACATCGCTGAGCACTGCCTCAGCAGTCACGTTCAACAGGTTGGTCGTTATGTTGGTGTTGACTATGAGATTGGCCAGATGGCTAGTGCCACTGCTCTGCAGGGTAGCACCAAACACATTGGTGTTGCTGATCAGAGAGTTAACAGTCGCTGTACCATCTACCTGTATGGTAGTGTTGCTGATCAATGCACCCACTTGCACGTTGCCATACGCATCCAACGACGCAGTTGTAATGTTGGTATTGCTGACTAGATCGTTTACTGTAGCACGCCCACTGGTCTGTAGGCTGGTTCCAAACACGTTGTTATTGCTGATCAGCGCATTGACTACGGCTGTACCAGATGATTGGATGTTGCCATTGCTGTTGATGGTACCGCCTGTTATGGTACCCACGGCCTGTATGAACGTGTTGCTCTTGAGCGCATTACCTGTGATATTACCTATGGCATGTATGCTGAGATTGCTGTAGAGCTCGCCTACCTGTGCTACGCCAGTTGACTGTATAGTGGTGTTACTGATCAAACTGTTAACCTGTGTAACACCAGTAGAGTTCAGCGTAGCAGTGGTTATGTTGGTATTGCTGATCAAACCATTTACTGTAGCGGTACCAGCGGCTTGTATAGTGCTGTTGCTGATCAGCGATCCACCGGTTACCTCACCTATAGCGTGAACGAATGTGTTGCTTTTGATAGCGTTACCGGTTATGGTGCCAGCGGCATGTACATTGGTATTGCTGTAGAGATCATTGAAGTAGGCCTTGCCAGCTGACTGAATGGTGCTGTTGCTGGTGATGCTACCTGCTACCAGTGCAGTACCTGCAGTGATCGTAGCATTGCTGACGATATCCTGGCCATTTATTATGCCAGCTGACTGAATGGTGCTGTTGCTGGTGATACCGCTGCCTATGATAGCACCGTTGCTGTTCAAGCTGCCTGCAGTTAAACTACTAGATGTCTGTATGAAACCATTGCTGTAGAGTGTACCAACTGTTGCAGTGCCTGCGCTCTGTATGGTGGTGTTTGATGCAATGCTGTTGACCTGTGCACTGCCTGTGGTGTTTAATGTTGCAGCAGTGATGTTTGTATTGCTGAT
>Ga0214164_1000593_pt1 | contig 23558 bp, 27 predicted proteins | sample TroBogepilimnion_13_FD_153003 | JGI IMG/M metagenome (GOLD analysis project Ga0214164, IMG submission 153003) | Freshwater microbial communities from Trout Bog Lake, WI - Practice 03JUN2009 epilimnion v4 | ecosystem: Environmental > Aquatic > Freshwater > Lake > Epilimnion/Euphotic zone ...
TTGGTTAACGCAATACTTATATTCTATAAATCTAAAATATTTTATATATATATATACTCTAAATTACTGGTGATATATCAGTATATAAGTAGATTAGGATTACGGGTTCTTAAACTGGGTAGAAGGCTGAGAGACTACCTACTCTATCCGCTCTATCGATCGTTGATTCTAGGCCTGTTCTCGGCCGTTTTGGGCAGGGTTCTGAGTACTCAGAGTCATTACACGCACTCCAATGGTCAAGTGAATGGGGTAGGCCCCCCTAGTGAGCGTGACCCCCAACTGGCTATCCCCCATAAAATTTTTACTATTTTCCTGTACGTGTTACATTGCGTACTATGTTGAAGGAGGGAATATGCAGATAGAGAAGGACATACCAATACCTAGGGTAAACAGTTACCCGTATGAAGACTTAGAGGTAGGTGATAGTTTCTTGGTAGAGGGCAAGAGTATTCACAATGTGTGCAATATGAATACTAGGGCGAGTAAGAGACTGGGAGTTACACTGGTAGCCCGCAAGGTTGAGGGTGGTATCAGGGTATGGAGGACAGCCTAAAAGAGTCTAGGCGCAGATATGCGATAGAGATGAATAGGGCGATTAGGTGCAAGACTAAGGTGCAGAAGTTGCAGCTAGTACAGGATTGGCAAGCCAAGTATGACCCGATCATGGTGAAGGAATTGATTGGTTGTGCTAAGGATAAACAGGTAATGGCTGCTATATCGAATTGGGATGTAGACAACTGGGGTTTGACATGAAGTTCAATTTGCAACAGTTCTACAATTTCTGTTCACAGCTAAAGATTGAGACTAAGGAGAAAGGTCTCAGGAAGATGGATAGGCTGCTAGGTACGCAGACCTATGTCATGGATGAGATTGCTAGTGGCTTAGAACAAGACATTCACTTCTTTGTCATTCTCAAGGGTAGACAGTTAGGTATCACCACCATCTCCCTAGCGTTAGACCTGTACTGGCACTTTACTCACAATGGTTTGGGTGGCACGTTGGTCACTGACAGTGAGGAAAACCGGGATATGTTTAGGGGTACGCTGGGTGCGTACATGGATGGCTTACCTAAAGAGTTTAAGATTCCCCAGCTTGCTCACAACAGAAATAGCTTATCTCTCAAGAACCGTAGTCGTATCTTTTACCAGGTTGCAGGAACCCGTGCCAAAGGCTCTCTAGGGCGCGGTAAGGGCATTACCTTCTTGCATGGTACAGAGACTTCTTCTTGGGGTGATGAAGAAGGCCTAGCTTCTTTGCTGGCCTCTCTCGCAGAGACTAATCCTGATCGGTTGTATATCTTTGAATCGACTGCTCGTGGCTTCAATATGTTTCATGATATGTACACCACTGCTAAACGCGCTAGAACGCAGAAGGCAATCTTCTGTGGTTGGTGGAGGAATGAGTTCTACTCCGCATCTCCTGACAGCGATGTGTACCGAGTCTATTGGGATGGCAAACTTAATCCCGAAGAAAAGGAATGGACGAGAGAGATCAAGAAGCTATACGACTTTGAAATCACTAGCCGACAAATGGCTTGGTGGCGTTGGAAGCTGGCCGAAGGCATGAAAGATGATGCTCTGATGTATCAAGAGTTTCCTCCTACTGAAGACTATGCCTTTGTGATGACAGGTCTTTCTTTCTTTTCAAACGCTAGATGTACGGACGCAATGAAGATTGCTAAGAAGATTAGCTATGACAGCTATCGTTATGTGATGGGGAGTTATTTCCATGATACCCAGGTGGTTAAGAGTACGGAGCGTCTGGCTACGCTTAAGGTTTGGGAGGAACCCGTTGAACAGGGTTATTACGTCATTGGTGCTGATCCTGCTTATGGTAGTAGTGATTGGGCAGACCGCTTCTGCATACAAGTCTTCCGATGCTACGCAGATGGCATGGAACAGGTCGCGGAGTTTGCTACCTCAGAGATGAACACCTATCAGTTTGCTTGGGTGATCGCGCACCTTGCAGGTGCTTACAAGAACTCAACTCTGAACCTTGAAGTCAACGGGCCTGGACAGGCTGTCATCAATGAACTGAAGAACTTGAAGCGTCAGGCCTCCAGTCTTGGAGGGGTAGTAGGCCGTGACTTGATGGACGTGTATTCATCTATGCAACAGTTTATCTGGCGTAGGAATGATTCCCTTGGCGGCATGAGCAACAGCATTGGTTGGCTAACAACACAGCAGTCTAAAGAACGGATGCTGTCCTACATGAAGGATTACTTTGAACGCGGAATGATGAACATCTACTCAGAGGAAACGATTGATGAGATGAAGACCATTGTGCGTGACATGGGCAGCATCGAAGCCTCTGGTCGCAACAAGGATGACCGTGTGATTGCCTGTGGCTTGGCAGCGGCCGCGTATGCGGAACAAGTAGGCCCTAGATTGATTACCGCTAAGATCACTAAAGACTTGAACAAGAAGCAAGAGGACATGACACCCGGCGAGATGGCCGCCAGTCGTGGCGTATCAACATATCTAAAGAGGATAGGCTTTGGATCACAATGATTTAACCATCGTATCTGTATACGGTCACAACACTGGTGCTACGGCTATACCCAGCATTCTAAAGTCCATGCAAGAACTGCCTGGCAGCCGAGGTTTGCTCTTGAGCTACAACAAGCCTGTAGACCTGCCTAGTGACATTGAGTGGCAAAGGATAGAGCACACGAACTACATGGAGTACAGCCCCTTCATGATGCACTGTTTGCAATCATTTATTAAGACTGAGTATTGCTTGGTGGTGCAGGATGATGGATGGGTACTGAACGGCAACAACTTCAAATCAAATTATTACGACTATGACTATATCGGTGCTCCTAGTCACTGCGGCCTTGTGGGTAATCAGTTTCTTTTACAATTCGGATGGGTGATGCACCCTGAGCGCAGGGTAGTACAGAACGGAGGTTTTAGCCTACGCAGCAAGCGTCTACTGTCTATATTGAATGAGAAAGGGCTTATCCATAGATACGCTACCGAGATTCATAGCTGGAATGAGGATGCACAGTTGTCAGCCTTGCTTAGACCTACCCTAGAAGAATGGGGTATCAAGTACGCACCTGAGAACATTGCCAAGAACTTTAGCATTGAGTATGTTGGCCCTATCTACCATGACAGCTTTGATTACTCAGTTTTGGTTGGCCACCATGCACAGACCCGACAGCTTGTTGGTGATATGCACATCAAGATGAAAGTGACAGATGAAGAAGTAGACCGTATGTACGGTGAGAGACAATTCCTAAACTATTTACAATCAATAGGTTACACAATTGAACCCCGTCATACCTAAAGCAGAACTACGTCAATTACTCAGCCGTTTCTTTGATGACGAAGATCGCGGTATCAGCTTGCAATTGTTCGCTGAGTTAGCAGGGTTAGAGAAGAAGACGTTGATAGATATTTTCTATCGTGGGATGAATATGTCTCAACGTAGTCAGATACGTTTGTCCAAGGCCTATCACGCTTGGAAGAACGGAGAAGTACGCATTATGCAGAACCGTGATAGGACTAAGTTTGTGGAATACCGTGAGGAACCCAAGCCCGTCTTGGTCAGGTCTACGGGATTGATTGTAGATAACGGTAAGATCAAATTGCAGATAGGTGTAAAAAATCCTAGGGATTATTCTGGTAAGACTTTGGATGAACAACTAAGGGGAAGATTATGATGTTAAAGGATTATAAGTGTCCAACACATGGCTACTTTGAAAGCGATATTGCGGCTTGTTTTGTTGATGATTGTGAGGCGAATGTTATGCGCGTGCATTTACGTGCGCCTGGTCTCAAGTCAGAACGTACCAAAGGCATTGATACGAAAGCGAAGCAGCTTGCGATGGATTACAAGATGACCAACATCAAGACGGCACGCGAAGGCGAGAACCAAGCCGGTTATTACACTCGAAACAATGAGAAGCCTGTTGAGCAGCCAAGAGAGCAACGACCGGGTGATTCTGTCATTTGGGGTGGTGCAGGGGGCATGAATATGTCATCCATAACCAAAGGTGGTATGTTTAAGTCTGTAGCCGGTGAGCCGGTAGGCATCAATCCCAAAGAAGCCGGCAATTTGACTGGGCCTCGCGCTGCAAGTTATATTCCCGATCATGAAAATCTAGCGATCAATAAATAATGCGTATTCCATCAGGGCTTTCCGAACGCGAACAATTCTTCAAAGATTTGATTCAGAAGTGCATGGTGAGCCTTGAAGAACGCAAGGGTGACTATTCTAGTCTGCGTTCGTTTTATTTATTTGGTTCTGGCCCCGAAGATAGTCCGGCTATCTTTAACAAGATTTATCCACACATTGATACGCTGTGTAGCTTTCTCTACTCAGCCGAGACTACCCGTTTTTCCATCAACATTGGTGCATCGGTCAGCCCGTTAGAAGAACGCAAAGTACCGCGTTTGACGGCTGCATTGAATGACGAATGGCTAAACAGCAATGCCGATCAAGTCTTTTCAGAGGCTTTGACCTGGGCATTATGTTTTAACACCACCTTTGTCAAACTGGTTTACCAAAACGGCATACAGCCATACATGATTGAACCCGGCACGATGGGCGTGTTACGTGAAGATACGCCCTACACTGACCGGCAACAGGCTATTGTCCAGACGTATTACATCACCAAAACCGAGTTGTACAATCGTTTGTATAGCCATCCAAGACGGGATGAGATTGTCAAACGTGTAACTACGGCTTACAACACCCGTACAGAAGACCTACCGGAAGGTATTGACCGCATTATTATGAGTCAAACCAATCCTACGCTGTACGGTACGGTTAATTTGGATTTGTATGGCCAAAACCGTTACAAAGCACGGGTGGCTGAAGATACGGTCAAGATGTATGAGTTGTGGGCATGGAATGATGACATTAAGGATTACCAAGTAGTCACCATTGCTGACCCCGACATTATTATTTATGACCGGCCTGGTGAGAGTTTATTTCTCAAAGGTGAGTTGCCGTTCATCCAGATATGCCCTAATCCGCAGTATGACTACTACTGGGGGCAGTCTGAAGTACAGAAATTGGTCTTTTTGCAGCAGTTACGCAATGGCCGCATGACTGAAATACTGGATTTACTAAGCAAACAGGTCAATCCGCCCACCTTTTTGACCGGCTTTACGGGCATTTTGGACGAGAAAAACTTTGCATTGAACCGTCCGGGTACGGTAATGAGCACTGATATGCCCAATGCAAAGGCTGATCGACTGGCTCCTACAATGCCGTCAGACCTATTTGAAGTCTTGCATGAGTGTGATGCTATGTTTGCAGAGGTATCAGGCATTAGTTCTGTGCTATCTGGACGCGGTGAACAAGGGGTAAGAAGTGCTGGACACGCCTCACAATTGGCCAGATTGGGCAGTTCTAGGGCTAAAAAACGCGCTTTGATTGTTGAAGATGCGCTAGAAAAGGTTGCAACGCTGTATTTGAAGCTGATGCAAACCTATGACCCTACACATTACCGCGATGAGTACGATACACCGTTCATTGCCGAGCAATTTACTAAAGACTACCACGTTAAAGTAGATGCACATAGTAACAGCCCGATATTCATGGAAGACAGTCGAGCATTAGCGTTTAACTTGTTGAAAGCACAGGCAATTGACAAAGAATCACTACTTGACTTATTAGAACCACCGATGAAACAATTGCTCAAGGAAAGACTGGCCAAGAGAGAAGCTGCTCAAGCCGGTCAGCAGAAACCCGCTCCACAGATTAAGGAGAAGAAAGGTGGCCAAGCAAGCGAATCTCACTCCGAAGGCTGATCAGCCCAAGGTATCGACTGAGAGTTTAGCGCGAGGCAATGCACCTGCGGGTTTGCAATACAAGGTTACTGGTATTCGCAGTCCAGCGCGTAGTGCCACAACACGCAGCACCAGAGATTATAGTAGGGGATAACCGTCAATTAAGGAGGTGGTCAAGATGTACAAGACTCACAAGCGCGGTCGTAAGACTAAACGGTAATTCCCAAGAGGGAACTGGGGTATGGCTGACTTCCCCTTATAAGTTGGCCGCTGCTAATTGGAGACTCCATCATGGCACGCATGAAACGTAAAGGCCGCAAGGCACGCAAGTAATTCCACCGGGGGGCAGGAATTAAAAATTGCCTCCCACCTAATTCAATGAGGTTGACATGAGTGTTCCACCAGATCAGTTAATGAGTTTGATGGGTAAAGGCAAAGGTACAGATACACCTACACCGATGCCACCTGTAGGCGGTGCGCCTCAGATGAGTGATGCTTCAACTGCTCCGATGGCCGCTCCTATGTCTACCCCCGAACCTAAACTGGGAAACCGTGAAGGTGCGTTAGTCAATCTTGGTATGGCACTTGATCTGATCGAGCAATCGCTCCCCGCTCTAGGTAGCGAATCAGAAGAAGGCCAAAAAGCAATGCAAGCTATGAAGGTTTTGTCTGCGGTATTAGGCCCACGTAAAGGCAAAACAAATGAGTTGCAGCAATCTGAAATACTTCAGATGCTTCAATCCCTACCGCAAGCGGGTGGCGGTACGCCGGAAAGTCGTTCAATCGCAGCCGCACCACCCGTAGCAAATATGCCCCCCATACCTGGCGGTGGCGCACCACAACCTAGCCCAATTTAAGGAGTTATCATGGATTTATTTAAGCCTCGCGGCGCAAGCCAAACCCGTAACCCAGTTACCGATCAACAGCAAAATGGTGTTGTAACTAACACCCCTCGTTTTGCTCACCTTGGTGGTCTGGATTCCTCAACCAAAACCGGTACTAAGAACAAGATGATGGTTCAGAAGCCCGGTGACGGTAAGAAAGTTATCTAAGAAGGAAGGGGATAGATCATGGCTACATTAGAAGACTTAAGTTACGAAGCTAGGGATGAACTAGCATTATTGATGCGTGAAATGTCGGAAAACCCGGCTACGCGTGCATCTGTATTGCGTTTGACCAAGCAATTACGCCCCAATATGCCGATTCCTGAGTTAGAAATTCAGGATCAAACCTCCGCTATTGTTCAACAGTCCAACCAAAAGGTTGAGGCACTGGAAGCAAAGCTGCGTGAGAAAGAAGTCATGGCAGAGTTGGAGCAACGCCGTCACAACCTGATCAAGAAAGGTCTGGTGCAAGACGAGGCAGATATTCCAAAAGTGGAAGCGTTGATGCTTGAGAAAGGCATGACCAACCACGAAACGGCAGCAGAATACTTTAATTGGATGCAACAAGCAGCGACACCTACGCCTTCTGGATACAATCCCAGTGCGTTGTCTAAGTTTGACTTGAGTGCGTTCTACAAGAATCCGCAGCAAGCAGCACGGAACGAGGCATCAAAAGCCCTAAGTGAATTACGTGGCCCTCGCCGGCCCATAGGGTTGTAGTTGTTAGTAGGGGATAAAATTTTTATGGGAGATAAGCCATGCCTATAGGCGGCGGTATTATTCCAGCAACGGGATCGAACCAATACACGGAGCTGACGTACGTAACGCGCCGGGCATTTATCCCCAAGCTGGTCGTTCAGCTATACAACAGCACACCCTTGTTAGCAGCATTGATTTCCAACAGTCAGTCTGCTTCTGGTGGTGTATCCTCAGTTACCGTACCTGTACAGGGTGCTCAGTTCGTCAACGCTCAGTGGTCTGATTATTCTGGTTCTTTCAACCAGCCTTCAGTCCAGCAGGGTGCTTACAACGCTGAATACGATCTGAAGTTAATGATCGCTCCTGTTCCTTTCCTCGGAATGGAAGGTGCAGTTCAGCAAGACGCAGCCATTATTCCTCTGATCGAAGCGCGTATGAATGACGCGACTAACGTGATGATGGATGCAATGTCTACCGCCTTGTACAACAACTCAACCAATACTCAACAGTTTATTGGTTTGCCCGCAGCGGTGTCTGCATCAGGTACATACGGCAACATCAGCCGTTCAACCTATACTTGGTGGCAGTCAGGTTCTTATGCCGCAGGTAACGTCAACCCCACCCGTCAGAACGTACTCCAGTACATTTCTGGCACGGTGAAGAAAGGTGCTGAAGTTCCCACATTTGGTGTGTGCGGCTTTGGTACTTGGACGTTGTTGGCACAAGACTTTGTAGGCCAAGAACAGTATGTGATTACTCCTGGTAGCGGTTTTGATGGCGATGCAAACGGCCCCCAAGCAGCGTTCCGTGCGCTGATGGTTGCTGGTGTACCCATCTATGCTGACCCCTACTGCCCCGAAGGTACTCTGTATCTGTTGAACACCAATTACTTGTCTCTGTACATCCATGAGCAAGGTTCGTTTGTGTTTACTGGATTTGAGTCCACTCTACCTAACTGGCAGATTGGTTATGTAGGTGCTGTGATCATGATTGCGGAATTGGTTTCTACCAAGCCCAAGAGCATGACGGCAGTGACCGGCTATAACTACCTGTCGCTATAAGGAGATAAGTCATGTCATTAAGCACAAACAAAATCCTTTTAGCTAATGCGTCTACGAACACCGCAGGTGCATTTTTCCAGGTTACATCGTTTAACGTCACTGCTAACACAACTCAAGCTAACACGACCATTCCTGCTGGTTTGTGGTTTGTGACCAACACTGCAAACGTGACCATTTACTTCAACACTTCTAACAACGTGGCTTCCCCCACGTTTACTACCGCACTGGCAAACAACACTGCCGGTTTGGTGTACTCAGACGGTGTGAACGTATTGGCTAACTCTGCACTGGGTAACGTGACGATCAACTTGTATGGTTCTAACGGTGGCCAGAACGTAAGCGGCACTTATAACGCCTCTTAAGGAGAAATCATGGCTAATCCAGATTCAGTCAGTCAGTTTTACCTTGACTCGTTTAGCGCAGGGCGTATTGGTCAGATTACTGCCACTACTCTTAACGCTACTTCGAACTCAGGTGTGGCCGCCTTAACCATTCCGCTTTTAAACGGCGGTTTGACTAAAGGTGCTTCTGTTGGTAGTTCTGGTGCGGTCATTCCTCGCCGTGTAACAATCAACAATCCATCTGGAAGCATGGCAAACGCTAACATCTCAATTACTACTAGCAATGATGGAAACATCTCAAATGCAGTAGTAGCTAATGTAGTGTTGGCTAACGTCACAGCAACAGGTACGTTTCAAGACCTCACCATTGCTCCTGCTTTTCTCTCCGGAAATGTGGTAAGTGGATATAACACCCAGGCGTTGTATATCAACATCAATGCGCCTCAAGGTGGTACAAACACTTGCTCGATCCAAGTTTACGGCGATGTGGTGAGTTTCTAATGTCAAACATTTATGTGACAAACCGTTGGAACAAACCAGTAGTCATGTCTTACTGTTTTGTTTTCTACGAGTTTCCAGTAGGTCAAACGGTAGAAGTACCGTTAGATGCGGCGCGTCACATATTTGGTTTTGATGAAGATGATAAAGAGCCTTATATGGTGAGGCTTGGATGGATTAGAACAAAGAATGATTACGATGAATCTGTAAAGATTTATGATCGTTTTGAGTTTTTATTCGAGCCACCAAAAAAGAACCACTCTCTATCCCCGGTGGTGGAAAAAGTACCCTTGCCCAACGCAAGAAGGGCAGGGGGAACCGTCCAAGCTAATGCGTAACATGGGAGTTACATGGCAACAACACTTAGCCAGTACATTACGCAAGTGCAGTATTTGCTGCATGATGCTACCGGAGTTTTTTACACTCAAACTCAACTAACCTCCTATATCAATCAAGCGCGTGAGCGCGTGGTTCGAGATACAGGTGCGTTACGCACAATTCAAACATTGACTGTTCCTGCTTCACCTTCTGCTGGTGGACAAGCTCCTGTTTTGTGGACAGCTAATACCGCAGTCACGGTAGGGCAACAGTTAGTTAGCAACATCTATACATACATTGTAACGACTGCTGGAACTACGGGTAGCACAGCACCACCGTACCCCGGTAGCAGCAGTAGCAATTACAGTGGCAATGTGTACCCGCCCAGCACTCCGTTTCAAGATGGAACGGCATACATACAATATGTGGGCAATGCAGAACAAATCAACTATGTGACCTTGCCATCGGGTGTGCAAACCCTGGATGTGCTGAACATTAACTTGTACTGGGGTAATACGCGCGTACCTTTACGGTACTTGCCCTGGACGCAGTTCAATGCCGAGTTACGGTTCTGGCAGAACTATATTGGTAGACCTATCTGCTTTACCCAGTATGGACAGGGATCAATCATCATTGCGCCTGTGCCTGACAACATCTATACCGTAGATATTGATACGGTGATCTTGCCAAGCAATCTGACCAATCTGTCTGACGTAGACAATATCAATGACCCGTACAATACTCCTGTGCCATTCTACGCAGCTTACCTTGCTAAGTATTACGAGCAGAGTTTTGGTGAGGCTGAGATTTACAAGCAAGAGTACAACAAGCACGTCCAAGCGGTGCTAGTCGCAATCAGCACACGCAGGATGCCAACTCCATACTCGAACCCATTCTGACATGGCCTCCGCAGAGCAAAAGAAATCGTATGCGGTAGTCAAACAGTTCAAAGGTCTAAACACCAAGGCTAACCGCACGGCTATTGATGAGGCAGAGTTTTCATGGATAGAGAACGCAATGCCTGTGGGTTATGCAAACGTCAGAATCACGCCTACTTCTAGCAACGTAGGCAATGTCACGTTTGCCAACGCAGTAAGTAATTACTTCTCTGTAAACGTAGGTCTGAACGACTATTTGCTTGCTTTTCAGTTAGACGGCTCTTTGCAAGCAGTCAATCTGCAAACCAACTCTCTGATCAATGTAGCAACATCAGGTACGTTTACGGGTGACGGCAAAACCAATGTTAGCCAATGGCAAAACACAAATACTTTGATTGGTGATTCTGCTAAAGGGCTATTTAGCTGGGATGGCACGAATCTAGTCAGTATTGGTTCTGTTGGCCTTATTGGAATCACTAACCCAGGTTCGGGTTATGTGACTGCACCTGCTGTGACTATCTCTGCCCCTAATCAAACAGGTGGTCAACAGGCTTATGCTACGGCAATCATTACTGCAAACGCAGTCAGTGGTTTTTCTCTTACTCAAGCCGGCTCCGGTTATACGTCAGCACCAACTGTTACTTTGTCTGGCGGTGGCGGTAGCAATGCCACAGCAGTAGCTCAAATAGTGACCTTTGCAACTGGCACAATGTCAGTTTTAGTCACTAATGGTGGTGCTGGATATACCAATGCAGCTAATACGGTAGTCACGATTACAGGTGGTGGCGGGGCTAATGCAGCCGGTAAAGCCATTATCTCAGGCAACATTGTTACCCAAGTCATTATGACTAATGTGGGTGATCATTACAGTAATGCGGCCAATCTATCTGTAACTATTACAGGCGGCGGTGCTACGACTAACGCTACAGCCAATGGTGTCATTACAAGCAATGCGATTGTAGGTGTGGCTACATTTTCTGGTCGCACTTGGGTAGCGCAGGGTAGAACGGTATCGTATTCCTCGGCAGTAAGTTTTACTGACTTTACTACGGTATCTGCCGGTCAAATTATTCTGACTGACTCAACGCTACACGGCAATATTCAGCAGCTATTGTCTGCAAACAATTTCCTATACGTGTTTGGCGATGACTCAATTAACGTATTCTCTAATCTACAGGTACAGACAAACGGTACTACAGTATTCACCAATACTAACGTCAGCGCATCTGTAGGTTCTAAACGGCCTTACGCCATCTTTCCGTACTTCCGTTCAGTGCTATTTATGAACGATTACGGGGTGTATGCCCTAGTTGGCTCGACTACTTCTAAGCTATCCGATCCTTTGGACGGAATCTTGCCCTACATTGACTTTACCAAGCCTATTACGGCAGGTCAGGTCTTGCTCAACAACATCTTGTGTTCGGCATTTAACTTCTACTACACGGGTGGACAAGGTGTTTCTGGCAGCAGCCGGTACATCCAAGCCGTGTTTTTTGAGAAGAAATGGTTCTTAACCAGTGCAGATAACGCTTTGTCATACGTTACATCTGCACCTGTGGGCGGCAAGATCAATCTGTATGGCACAAACGGTAATTCGTGTGTGCAGCTATATAGCAATGCTAGTGCAAACGTATCCAGTTATGTACAGACGGCTTTGATGCCGATGGGCGATCCTATCCGTACTAAACAGGCTTTGAAGCTAGGTGTAGAGGCAACATTAACCAATAACGCTACCATGTTGGTGACAGTGGATAGTGAAAGCGGTAGCAGTCCAACGTATACTCTTACTGACTATGTGTACTGGGTAAATAACTTTGGTACAACTATACCTTGGATCAATAACTCTTTAGCAACAGTGTCTTGGAATGGTTCAGCAGGGTATGTGTTGTACAAGAATGACGCACAGCAATACGGTAAGTATTTGGGTATGACGGTGCAATCCAACAGTGCAGCTTTTGTGATTAACGGATTTGAGTTCGAGCATGAACTCAGAGTGAGGTTCTAAAATGGCAGTTCCCTATTCATTTGCTACGCAGACGGGTTCTATCCCTCTATCTCAACTAGACAGTAACTTTGCTACGTCTATTACCCTAGGTAATACGGCTGTGGTGCTAGGTAACACCTATAGCACGATTGGCAACCTTACCCTGTCTAACGTCACCATTTCTAGCGGTAACGTCAGCATCAATACATCTAACGTCACCACCATCAATACAGTCAATTTGGTGGTTACGGCTAATGCTACGGTAGGCGGTAACGTCACTATTACGGGCAACGTATCAGTCAACGTAGCTAACGTCACTACACTTAATGCTACCAGTTTGACTATTACAGGTAATGAGACTGTAGGTGGCAACGTCAGCGTAACAGGCAATTTAACCTTCACAGGTACGGGTGATCGTGTCTTTGGTGATTTTACCAATGCGACCGTTACTAACCGTCTTGCTTTCCAGACCAGCACAACAAACAGCACAACGGGTATTTATGCCCTGCCTAGCGGTACGAGTACGGCTGCTTCATGGCAAGCAACTAACGCGGCTGATCCTACCAACGCCTCTAAGATTCTGATTGCAACTAACGGCTCTACAGACGTACAGCTTGTATCCGGTATTAACGGTACGGGTACATATCTGCCTTTGTCTTTTTATACAAACGGAACGCAACAAGCGCAGATCACAACGGCTGGAGTTTTTACTACTGTAAAAGACGCTTCTATATCAGGTCTTACTGTTGGTAAGGGTGCAGGTTCTGGATCTGGTAATACTGCATTGGGTGTCAGTGCGCTGAATTCAAACACCGCCAATAACAACACCGCCGTGGGGTATCAATCAGCGTATACAAATAGCACAGGTAGTTACATTAGTGCTTTTGGTTATTTGGCTGGATACTCTACTACTGCCGGTTTAATTACGGCTATTGGTTATCAAGCATTATATTTAAATACAACAGGAAGAAATACGGCTGTTGGTGTAAATGCTTTAAGTGCAAATACAACTGGTAGTAATAACACTGCTATTGGTGACACTTCTCTTGTAATCAATACTACAGGAAACTATAACAGTGCTTTTGGCGATCAGGCTTTAAGATCCAACACCACCGCTTCTAACAATACCGCAGTGGGTTATCAGGCTGGGTATAGCAACACCACTGGACAACCATTAATTGCTATTGGCTATCAACCTTTATATTCAAATACAACTGGTGTGCAGAATGTGGCAGTTGGAAATATTGCATTAACTCAAAATACTACAGGTGGATACAACACAGCTATTGGTCACCAATCTCTTTACAGCAACACCACCGCCTCCAACAACACCGCCGTTGGTTGGCAATCTCTATACAACTCCAACAGAACAGCAGACACAAGTGCAAATAACACAGCTATAGGTTATTTTGCCGGTGGAAACATTACCACTGGTCAGAACAACGTATGTCTAGGATATAACTCTGGCACAGATGCGTTAGTCAACATATCCACAGGTTCTAACTATGTGGTGCTTGGCAATAACTCAACTGCATCTCTGTATTGCAAAACCTCTACGATTAGCACTTCAGATATACGAGACAAAACAAATATACGCCCTGTTTTATTAGGCATAGATTTTGTTAGTAAGATTCAACCTATCGCGTATCAATTCAAGACTTCACGCACTGATGAAACGCCATCAAGCCGTGTGTATTTAGGCTGGTCTGCACAAGATGTATTAGCAAACCAAGGCAGTGAACATATTGTTGAAGATAGCGATCCAGAAAACCTTAAAATGGCAGGAATGGATATGGTTGCCGTTTTATGGAAAGCAGTGCAAGAACTAAAAGCAGAGTTTGACGCATACAAAGCAACCCACCCATAAGGAGCAATCATGTCTATTACATACACCACCACTATCAACTCAATGTACTGCGTACAGTCACCCCAACCCGATTACGTTGTGAATGTCCTTTTCACCGTGTCTGGTACTGATGGTACACATACTGCTTCTATTGATGGCAACGTACAATTAGCCGTTGAAGCCAGCGATCCTAACTTTGTGCCGTATGCGAATCTGACTCAGACAATTGTGTTGGGTTGGATCAACGCACAGACCAATAATCAAGAGAACTATTACGCCAATATTGATGGTCAGATAGCTTCTCTGATTACACCACCTGTATCACCTACAGCAACCGCTTTACCTTGGGCAACTGCCTAATTAACTTGGGGATAACCATGATCAAATTAGATTTAGAAATCAACGAAGTAAACTACATTCTGCAAACTTTGGGTGAATTGCCCACTAAGACAGGTGCTTGGGAACTGCTAAGAAAGATTAAAGACCAGGCTGACCCACAAGTACCTGCGACTACCGAGGAAACGAAACAATGAGTGTAAATGCCGCCTTCACACCTACGGGTAATACATTTGTATTGACGGCGGCAACGTCTGCGCCAACTCCGGTACAGGTAGTCACCAATGGTGCAGCCAGTAACCAGTACCGGATTATCAATTCGTCTACGACTCAAGGTTGTTTCTTGTCGTATTCGCAAACCAGTGCAGCGGCCACAAGCAACTGTGTGATCCCCACTGGTGTTGCGTCAAGCACAACAATTTACATCTTGCCCAATACGGACGAGATTATTACTTTTGTACCTGCTGCTTACTTCACAGCAATTACTGCTTCTAACTCAGCCGTTCTTTACATCACTCCTGGCGATGGAATGTAAATGCTTAAGGTATCGGGCAACTTTGCAGGAAGTCTGACTTATCAGAGCACTTGGGATGCCAATGCAAACTCCCCTTTTCTGCAATCGTCTGTTGGTACTAAAGGTTTTTACTACGTAGTTTCAGTAGCAGGTAACACCAATCTTAACGGCATCACTAACTGGAATGTTGGTGACTGGGCGGTATTTGACGGTAGTGTTTGGGAGAAGGTAGACAACAACAACGCTGTAACGTCAGTCAATGGACAGACAGGTTCCGTTGTTCTTACTGCTGCTAACGTAGGAGCAGTCTCTAACACGGTTAATGTCATAGCCGGTGCAGGTCTTACCGGTGGTGGACAACTTACCAGCAACGTCACCATCAATATCAATACCAGTCCTGTTACGGCAGGTACGTATGGTAGTTCACAAAACGTAGCACAGATTACAGTTAATGCGCTTGGCATTATTACAAGTGTATCTAACGTCAGCATACCGCAGGGAACGGTCACTAACGTGCAGACGGGTACAGGTCTGACCGGTGGCCCAATCACTAGCACGGGAACGATTAGTCTAGCCAATACCTCTGTGACTGCGGGTACATATACCTATGTCACATTGACGGTAGATGCTCAGGGTAGATTGACTGCTGCATCTAGCAATACTTCACCTGTGACTGCGGTGACGGCTACTGCACCTATTCAGTCCTCTGGTGGTGCAACGCCTAACATCTCAATCACACAGGCAGGTGCAACGAGTAACGGCTACCTGTCTAGCACTGATTGGAACACGTTTAATAACAAACAACCGAGCGGTACTTATGTAACGTCAGTCTCAGGTACAGCAGGTCAGATTGTAAGCAGCGGTGGCACAACTCCTGCTATCTCATTGAACGCTACATCTGTGACAGCAGGTACGTATGGCTCTGCGCCTAATGTGGCTCAGATTACGGTAGATACCTATGGCCGCATTACCTCTGCCTCTAACGTAGCCATTGCCATTCCGGTGAGCCAGGTATCAGGTGCAGTGCCTAATACCATCACGATTACAACTGGCACAGGTTTAACAGGTGGTGGCAATTTATCTCAAAGCCGCACAATCAGTGTAGTTCCAAACAGCACCAATCAAAACGTCACTGTTGATAACAACGGTGTATTAGTTGGTAGTCAACCTGCAATCAATTTAATACCCAGTGGTTTTGTCACGATCACTACGGTCAATGACACTACCAACAGTGCGGTAGCGGTTACGTTAGGTACAAGCGGCCTAGGCACGATGGCTACCCAAAACGCTAATGCGGTAGTAATTACGGGTGGTACGATCAACAACGTAACCATGAGTAATTCTACAATTACGGGTGGTACGATACAAAACGTAGCGTTGACGTTTGACAGTATTCAGAACACGCCAATTGGTAATGTCACACCTAACGTGGGTGTGTTTACAACGCTCAATGCGTCTACTTCTACGATTACCAATCTGGCATCAGGTAACGTCACGATTACAGGCGGTACAGCTAACTTCACTACTCTGAATGTAGCTTATAGTGGTGCATCATCTAATATAGCTAGTTTTTCAGTAGGCGGGTTTGCCAACATTACGGCAGACACCGGCATCATTGCTACATTTGTAGGCAATTCATCAACTTATGCGTATACGGCAGTTCAGAACAAACAGACAAGTGCAACGGCTTACGGCTCTTACTCTTTATACAATGACCTAGGCACGGCGTATGGTGACCTAGGTTTTAACAGTTCTACTTACAACTATGCTTCGGCCGGTTTTCCAAACAATGCCTTTTCTGGCCCAAACAATATGTTTTTGCAGTCAGGAAGCACTGACCTTGCAATAGGTACATTTTTATCAAATGCAATACATCTGATTGCTAATGGCAACGTCAGTATTACAGATGCAATTACGGTTACGTCAAACAACCGTATTAGTCAGCAATTAGAGATTGCGACTAAAAATGCAGCCTATACAATAACAACAAGTGATTTAACAATTTTGGCTAACGCCGCACCTGCACCTTTTACGGTGACTTTGCCCTCTGCATCAACAAGCGGCTCAGGTAGGCATTACGTTGTTAAGAAGATAGACGCTACAGCGAACACAGTAACAATTAGTACCACCAGTTCACAGACAATTGATGGTGCAAGTACCTATGCCATTTCTACCCAATACTCAGGCGTACAAGTACAATCTGACGGAAGTAACTGGTGGATTATTGCTAACCTCAATGGCCGTAACGGTACGGCAGGAACCTTCTAATGGAACTACAACAACTATTTGACATAGCGGTAATGGGTGGTGGGTTCCTTGCTGGGTGGATACTCAACAATGTCTATAAGGCGATCAAAGCCTTGGAAGATGACATTAAGGACATTCCGCATACCTATGTAATGAAAGAGGATTACAAGACAGATATTGCTGAGATTAAGACGATGCTCAATAAGATATTTGATGAACTGAAGCTAAAAGCAGATAAGTAATGGATTACGATTCCTTGTCATACGTCAAGTTTGGAGACAAGGACTCTTTGGGCGTATTTTTGTTTGAAAACGGCATACAGCATCAAAGATTTAGGGAAACCTTCTTTAGACAGGGCATAAAAGTACCTGCATATCCCATAATAGATGCCGATATTAGCAACCTAGATGACTGGTTATTAGCGCATCAGGACGAACATCAGAGCTTTGCAAACCTGTTAGGTTTAGATAATCCGTTCAATATGTTGGACGTAGATTGGAACGTAGAGGATGATTTCTATGACTGGATAGCCAGTCATTTATACATTCATGAACAAATAGCACAGGCGTTGAACTTATCATGACTCCACCCCAAGAAACTAGAAATGCTGCAACGCAACAAGACATGGCTGTACTTGATCAGGTCAAGAAGCAAAGAACGCCAGGGGAACGTGTGCCAATAGAAACAATTATCGACAAAATTGGGCGGGATTATGGGTTGGATGGTGCTAAGTTGCAAATGGCTTTAGCTAAAGAACAAAACGATAATCCTAAATTCAGAATCTTTCGATACAACAATACATTATTTTTTACGGTACGCACCGCGCCAGACACCATTGAGGCAATTGTAGAAACAATGGATAAGCCGAGAGATTTGATAGAAGCACTCAAAGACGGCATGAAAGCATTAAAAACAATTGGTGTGAAAAAAATTATGGGTGATATTACTAACCCCGCAATTCTAAAGGCATATCAAATGGCAGGGTTAAAGTATAGTCTTTTGCCCTCAAAAGGTGTGATGCCTGGCACTAATCAGCCGAAGCAAAAAATTATGGTGGAGGTGTGACATGGGTGTTGTTACCAATATAGTAAAAAGCGTTTCTCATGTGATTGATCCTTCCATTCCTGCTCCATCATCTTCTAGCTCGAACAAAGGTGGTATAGGGGGGTTTTTGAGCGATCCCATAGGTAGTATTGGGCACGTAGTATCAACAGTAGCAAACACAGTAACTAAAACTGTAGAAAACGTAGTACATAATCCATTACCTGTAATTGAAACGGCAGTATTAGTTGTTGGCGTGGGAATTCCTCCGTCTGTTGCAAGTGCTGCTGTGGCTGCTGCTAACGGCACAAAGAAGATAGAAGATATTGCTAAAGCTGCTGTAGCCGGTGAAGTGGGAGCACAAGTTGCCGGGCAAATGCCTACTACAGTTGCCGGTTCTCAAACAATTGGCACGATTGCTGCATCTGCTGTAGGAGGCAGTTCAACTGCAACCACACAGGCTTTGTTAAGCGGAAAGCCATTGGATCAAGCATTGCAAATTGGTGTGCAAGCTGGAGCATCTGCTGCGGCAGGAGCAGGAGTGGGTTTAGCGGAAAAAGCTGTTGGTCAAGAAATACAGCAAGCATTACCTAGTGGTGGCGATACCTTGGCTCAAGTTAAAGCGGCTGTTCAACCAGTAACTGACGTGGTAAAAGCTGCCGGTCAAGCTATTGATCCTGCTGTGCAAGCGGTCAAACAAGCGTTGCCCTCAACTCAACCTATACAACAAGCAATTCAAGATGTACTTCCTGCAAAGTCAGACTTACCTCAATTGCCGAGTAGCGTATTAAAGACAGGTCAAGTTGCAGGTGACATTGTAGCCAAAGACATTACGGGTGCAGCAGCAACAGGATTGGGTACAGGGCTTGGGGAAGTATTGTTTGGACAACCCTTAGCTAAATCAACACCAGGTACACCTACATCGGGTAGTGGTACAGCAGCACCACAAACCAGTGCATCTCCTGGTTCACAGGCTTTGGCACAGGCATTAAACGTAGGTGATCCACTCTTTGACAAGACAGGTGGTACGCCTAAGAATGTATGGAACCAAGCCTCTTTACGTGTAAAAGACGAGACAGGAACCTGATATGGCTAAGACTTTGATGAAGGCTTTACATACCGAGATGACGGCAGATTTGCCGGCGGTTGCTGCTCTATTGCAAAAGAAAGGGCGAGGCAAAGACACTATCTTGGCTCACATTACACCTAAAGAAGCTGCGTTGTTGAGAGAGCGAGGCGGTAGAGGCTCAAAGAACCCTGATACGGGATTGCTTGAGTTTGAAAACGAAAGTGACTATGCGTTTGACATGACACCTGCTCCTGCTGCTCCCTCTCCTACTCCTGCTGCTGAAACTGGCTTCGGACAAGGAGATTACGCACAAGCTAATCCGTATGGGGGTGGTGTAATGAAAGGCGATACAGTTATTCGCACGCCTAATGCACCAGAAGATTTTCCTGCTGCACCTGCACCATCTGCTCCGGTATATACAGGCCCGGCCCCTTTTACTGAGTTTCCTCAAACGCAAGTGCCGCAAGCATTTCAAATTCCCGCAGGTCAGGCAATTGCAGCACAAGACTTAGCAGGTTTGCAGCGTGATTACACGGGTGCTGTTCAACCACCTGCTGCACCTAAAGAGAAAGGCTTCCTTGATAGCCTTGGTCTAGGTGGCGTAACTGGAGGTCAAGCATTGGGAGCAGGTGCATTAGGACTGTTAGGTGCTTATCAAGCACGTAAGGCATCTGAGCAAGGTCAACAGGCCAAGCAAGACTTGTTAAATCAAGCTGCGCCTTATCAACAGCAAGGTGCTAGACAAGTGGCTGCGGCTCAAGCAGGTCAACTCTCTGCTGCGTCTCAACAAGCGTATGAAGCGGCCAGAGCCAAAGCTGCACAATCAGGAATGGCTGCCGGTGGTGGCGTAGGCGTTGTTCAAAGTCAGGCTGCACTAGAAAGTTTCAGACAGCAATTGTTAGCAGGTGACCTGAACATCGGTCTACAGATTCAAGCTATTGGTGACAAGATTGCTCAGGGTGCTATTCAAGCCGGAGTACAGGCTGATCAGTATGTAAATTCTTTGACTGGTAACTATGCAATGAACGTGGGCCGAGTGTTGATGGGTGCAACACCGGGAACTCCAACTACAACACAGACTCCGGTGGCTTAACATGGCTAATGCGTTAGGTACAAATATGGGTGGTTTGCCGCTTAGTCAGCGTGCAAGCATCGTTCCTGCGTCTAAAACCGCTTACAAAGAACAGAAAGACGAAGAACAGTTGCAACCTCTTTACCAAACGATGTTGGCTGAAGGCGAGGCAGAGGCCGGCCTAAAAGAACTCGAGTCTAAGAAGAAGGCAGCCGAAGAAACGGCGGCCGCTAGAACGATTAAAACTGCAATTGAATCAAGAGGCGAGTTTCCCGAATCAGAACAACTTACTCAAGCCATTCAAGCGCGTAATAAAGCATTTGTACCAACTCAAGAAACAGCAGGTGATTTAAGCAAGATGTTTACCTTGACTACGGTCATTGGTTTTTTGCTTGGTGGTGCTGGTAAAGGTCACGCTCAACAAGCCCTATCTGCAATGAACGGCATGGTTGAAGGCCATATTAAAGGCCGTGATGACTTGTACAAAAAAGAGAAAGAAATATATGACGAGAACGCCAAAGCGTTAGATCGCATGGTTGACCAGTTGCAAAAGAAACAAACAAGCTGGTTAGAAATGGCCAAAACAAATGTAGAAGCAGCTAGACAGCAAGCGGTTATAGATGCACACGCAGCCGGTGCTCCGTTCTTAGCTGACATTGCTGAGAAACAGGGTGCTGTAGCGGCCGCTAAACAAGCGCGTGAATTGGCTAAGTTAATTGAAACCAGACGCAGCCATTTGGAAACTGCTGAAGGTAAATTGCGTGATCAAGTTATTCGTCAAGAAACATTAGAAGAACGCAAACGCGAAGATCGTGTTCGTGACCAAATTGCACAGGATCGTTTGGCTATAACTCAACAATTAAGCGAATTAAAAGGCAACCAAGTACGGCAACAGCAATTTGTTGCTCAACGTGTAGTCAACGGTTTGGGTGGTGTGGCTTCTGCTACCGAAGCGATTATGCAATTACCTGCCGGAACAACTGCTGGAATCTTGCCTAATCTGCAAACCAGAGATGGCATGATCAATTACATGAGAAATTCAGCCGGTAGAACCATGAGCAGTTCTGAGGCTAAAGCACTGGAAACATTGTTTACAGGTGTAACACGTAACTTGGCCGCTATTGAAGCATCTGGGGCTGCTACTGGCTTGGTAGGATTGTCTACAAACATTGAAAAGTTGATACCTAGAGCCGGTGATTCAGCAAAAGATGTGGCTTTAAAGATGGCAGATATACGGCGTATTGCTACTGAAAACGTCACGCCTATGATCAACTCAGGCATATTGTTGCCCAAACAAGCTGAAGAAGCACAACGCTTGATAGAGAGAATTGATAAAGCTATACCTTTTACAACTATGGATGTGGTTCAGTCTTTGCAAAAAGGCAGACAAACTATGGGTGAAAAAGGTGCTGAAATTGCAGCAGGGGGGCAATTACCAAGCGGTATCCCACCTGGTTCTAAAAAGATTGGAAAAACACCGAAAGGCGTAGACGTATATCAAGCCCCTGACGGCACAAGACATATACCGGAGTAATCATGGCTGAATACAAAGGCGAAGTTATAGATTACAAAGTACCGGAGATAGAATTAGCTCCAGAGGAACCCTCGTTCAAAGAAAAGGCGGGGGCTGCTGCTTATGGTGCAGCTACAGGGTTAGCCGGTGGTTTGGGTGAACTTGAAAAGTTTGGTGCTTATACCGTGCCTGAGTTTCTAGGAATGAGAGAACCTGGTACGCGCGATCAGTTTATGGGTAGAGAAACAATCTTTCCTACCATTAAAGAGGCACAAGCAGGATTAGCTAAATTAGGAATAAAACCACCGCGTGAAGAAGTGTCTGGCTATCAAACAGGTGGTGAGATATTGGGTGGTTTAGGGCCGGCTTTACCGGGTGCTGTACGTGGCGCAGGGCGTGCGTTATTAGGCGTACCAAGCAAGACCAGTGAAGCGGCTGCTAAAGAAGCAGAACAGATTGGGTTCAAATTGTCTCCTGCACAAGTCAGACAAACACCACGAGCAGGAGCCAAAGGCTCTACCTTTAGCGCCGAACACAATCAGGAATTAGCAAATAAGTTAGCTGCTGAATCAACCGGCAAGAGTGCTACTGAGATTAGCCCTGACTTTGTACGTGGACGTTTGAAGGAGTTAGGTGCAGAATTTGACAAAGTTTACAAAGGCAAAGAGTTTAATTTAGACAAACAAGCTGTTGACGCTTTACAACAGATTGCTTTAGCCGAGAACTATTTGCCGCCATCTGTTGCTGTTTCTGGTGTCAAACAAACGGCTAACAATATTCTTGGTAACTATCAATCATTAGTTATGTTGCCTGGAGCCAAACCATCTACGTTTAAAGTATCTGGTGATGCTTTACAGCGCATCCGAACTGACTTATTGCAAGCAGCTAGGGCATCTGGATCACGGCAAGACGCCCATGTGATCTATGACTTAGTGGATGAGTTAGATCAATCAGTTGCACGCAATCATCCAGACGTGGCTGCAAAGTTAGATGAGTTGCGCCCTAAATATCGCAATACCATCATTCTTGAAGACATGGTACGTAGAGGCGGTATAGATCAAGGCAACATAAGCCTAGAGAAACTTGGTGAGATGTTAGGCGCAAAGAAAGAAGGGGTGCGCCGAGCAACAGGAGAACTTGATCGACTTGGTGAACTAGGACGCACATTAAAACTACGTGCGTTGTGGCAAACAGAAGGTGGTGCAGAAACGGAAGCGGGTGATCTTTTATCAAAAGTATTAGGAACAACGATGGGTGCAAGCGCTAAAGCATTAGGGTTACGTTCTGGTGCAGCAAGAGCGGCACAGCGTCAGTTAGCAAAACAACCATCTAAAGCAGCTACAACACGCATACCTCAAGCAGCGGCGGCAGGAACAGTTACTAGACCGTTTCAAACTGAAGAAGAATGAAACGCATGAAAGCGACAGGCCCGTATTACTGGGATGAAGTGCGGCAAGGTACACCGCAGAAAGTACCGTTATTGGGGATAGAGCATGGCAAAGAAAGACAAGGG
>Ga0214164_1000594_pt1 | contig 23549 bp, 5 predicted proteins | sample TroBogepilimnion_13_FD_153003 | JGI IMG/M metagenome (GOLD analysis project Ga0214164, IMG submission 153003) | Freshwater microbial communities from Trout Bog Lake, WI - Practice 03JUN2009 epilimnion v4 | ecosystem: Environmental > Aquatic > Freshwater > Lake > Epilimnion/Euphotic zone ...
ACAGATCCTGTTTTATGCTCAGGAGTAATACATACACAGGGTTATTCAGCGGCTTCAGGAAACGGGCAGCTTATTCTAACAGTATTATGTACCTCTCCCGGTTCAATAGTCGGTTCTACCCCGGTTTGTCCAGGCTCATCAATTACGCTCACTAACCCTACTGCAACAGGTGGTACATGGCTGAGCAGTAATACTTCAATAGCTACAATAAATGCAGCAACCGGTGTTCTTACAGGAGTGGCTCCAGGTACGGTTACTGTAACTTATCAGGAAGCTAACCCCTGCGGTGGTGTATCTGCAACTACATCAGTTACAGTGCTACCATTGCCAGGCCCGATTACAGGTACAACAAGCGCCTGTGTAGGCAATACAACTACTTTAAGTGATGCCGGTGGCGGTACATGGCTCAGTTCTAATCCGTCTGTTGCAGCAGTCAGCCCTTCAGGTGTTGTTTCCGGCATTACGGCAGGCACAGCAGTAATCAGCTATACTTTACCAACAGGATGTGCGCCATCAACTACTACAGTAACAATTTATCCAACACCTGCAGCTATAGGTGGTATTCCTACTGTTTGTGCTTCGGGAGCAACAACAACACTTACAGATGCGCTTACAGGAGGATCGTGGACCAGTGGTACAACTTCAGTGGCTACGGTTGGTGTAGGCAGCGGAGTTGTTACCGGGCTCATTCCGGGAACAAGCAGTATTACCTATACATCAGCAAATGGATGTGTGATATCAGAAACAATAACCGTTAATCCGCTTCCCGCACCGATTACCGGTACAACCAGTGTTTGTGCAGGTTCAACTACGACTCTTTCAGATCCGGTATCGGGTGGCACATGGTCAAGCAGTAATACTTCACAGGCCACAATAGGCGTTGGTACAGGTATAGCTACAGGAGTATCTGCGGGTACACCAACTATAACTTATACGCTGGCATCTACAGGTTGCCATATTACTACTCCGCTTGTGGTTAATGCTTTACCAGCAGCTATATCCGGCGGCAGTAATATGTGTGTTGGCGGCAGCCTTACATTGACTGATGGCGGTGGCGGCACATGGACAAGCAGCAATTTGCTGGCAGCTACAATCAATACATTCACTGGTGTGCTTACAGGCGTTGGCCCGGGCACCACCACAATTACCTACAGCTTAACTACAGGTTGCAATATTACCAGTTCTATTCTTGTTAATCCTGTACCAACAGCATATTTAGTTACCGGCGGCGGCGCCTATTGTGCAGGTGGCACAGGTGTTCATATAGGCCTTTCGTATGCAAGTACCGGTGTAGGTTATACGTTACTTATGGGTGGTTCCCCTGTATCTCTTTCTACACCAGGTTCCAATTCCGGACTTGATTTTGGTCTTTATACCTCACCGGGTATTTATACAGTTTCAGCTACAAATTCAGTTACCGGCTGTACAGTAAATATGACTGGTTCGGTAACAGTAAGTGTCAATCCGCTGCCTGCAATACATAATATTACCGGCGGCGGCGGTTATTGCGTAGGTGGTGCAGGAAGTCCACTTGGTACGGACGGATCTGACATGGGGATCAATTATCAGTTATTTAACGGAGCAACAGCTGTTGGTCCGGTATATCCAGGTAGCGGCTTACCGCTGAGTTTCGGTTCTTATACAGCAACAGGAACTTATACTGTAATGGCCACCAATGCAACGACAGGTTGCAGTCAGATTCAGGGAAGCAGCGCAACTATAAGTGTTACAGCAGCGCCAACACTATATACAGTAACAGGAGGAGGTGGCTATTGTGCAGGTGGCTCAGGGGCACCAATTAACCTCAGTGGTTCAGATGCCGGCACTACCTACCAGGTATTTCTTGGAACTAGTCCTGTAGGCTCACCGGTATTAAGCAGCGGAGGTAGTTTGAACTTCGGGCTGTTTACAGCTGCAGGAACTTATAATGTAATAGCAACGAATGTAGCTGGATGTACCGCAATCATGACCGGAAGCGTAACCATAATAATTAACCCACTGCCTGCTGTTAATACAGTAACAGGTGGTGGCAGCTATTGTGCAGGAAGTGCAGGTGTTCATGTGGGTCTTTCTTACTCAACACCTGGTATAAATTATACGTTGATATATGGTGGTGGTACAGTACTAACTGTAGGTGGTTCAGGTTCAGGTCTCGATTTCGGAGCTCAGACTGTAACAGGTATGTATACTGTTCAGGCTATCAATGTAGCAACCGGTTGTGTCGCTAACATGTTTGGTAATGCTGTAATAACTATGAATCCATTGCCTGATGGGTCTTTCCTTGTCAATGGTGGAGGTAATTATTGCGCAGGAACCAGTGGTTCAGATATATTTACGAGTAATTCAGAAGGTGGTGTAAACTATCAGTTATATCTTGGAACAACAGCTGTCGGTACCTCGCATGGTGGAACAGGATCCAGCATAGACTTCGGTGATTTTACCTCAGTTGGTACTTATACTGTCTTGGCAACTAATGCGGTAACCGGTTGTAGCATAATGCTGACCGGAAGTGCAACAGTAGGCATAAACCCACTGCCAGCATTGCATAATGTTACCGGTGGTGGCAGTTACTGCTCAGGTGGTGCCGGTCCAAATATTATGCTCAACGGTTCGAACAGTGGTGTATCTTATCAGCTTCTGCAGTCAGGTAGCATAATCACTACTTTGTCGGGTACAGGCAGCCCGCTTAATTTCGGTACGCAGTCAGTTCCGGGTGTTTATACAGTAATTGCGATAGACGGAACAACTTCATGTACCAGGGCTATGATTGGAAGTGCAACTGTATCTGTCAACCCATTACCGGTAATTGATACAGTGACAGGCGGTGGCAGCCTTTGTTCAGGTGGTACTGGTTTTCCAGTTTATCTTAGCGGATCAACACCAGGTGTAAACTACCAGTTGTATAACGGCGGCGTATCATCAGGCGCGGCATTATCCGGAACAGGCAGTATTTTGAATTTCGGTCTGAAAACAGTTAATGGTAGCTATACAATAACAGCAACGAATCCATTAACAGGTTGTACAAGTACAATGAGCGGCAGTGCAATTATTAATGTAAGCGCCTTACCTATTCAGTATAACCTGACAGGTGGAGGAAACTATTGTCTTGGTGGTTCAGGTCAGCCAATTAATCTCTCGGGTTCGGACCTTAATGTTAATTACCAGCTATACCGCGATGGGGTACCAGTTGGAGCATCATCTGCTGGCGTAAGTGGTTTACTCAGCTTCGGTATTGATACATTTGGAACTTATACAGCTAAGGGTACCGATGGTACTACAGGTTGCACTTCGAACATGTTGGGTACAGTTACAATTAATACAGTTACACCTACAGTTTATACTTTGACTGGCGGTGGTGCATACTGCTCAGGAGGGACAGGCGTACTGGTTAATCTGAGTGGTTCGACACCAGGTATAAAATACCAGTTGGTGACCAGCGGCAGCAGCCCGGTAGGTTTACCACTGTCGGGAACCGGTTTACCTTTAAGCTACGGGCTGATAACAGGATCAGGCAGTTATTCTGTAATAGCTACAGATACTCTGTTAGGCTGTGTAGGCAATATGGCCGGCAGCGCTGTAGTAGTAGTTAACAGCCTTCCCGTTGCACAGACTGTAACAGGGGGTGGCTCCTATTGCCCTGGTGGCAGCGGTGAGATTGTTGGTTTGTCCAGTTCAGTTAGTGGAATAAGTTATCAACTACAGATCAGTGGTGTCATAACAGGTTCACCAATATCAGGGACTACAGGCCTGCCTCTTAATTTCGGACTGCAGACCACACCAGGTGCATATACGGTAACTGCAGTAAATACAACAACTGGCTGTGGCAATACCATGACTGGCAGTGTTTCCGTAAGCTTATTACCGGCTCCCGTTCCATATGCCGTGACAATTGATAATTCAGGCAATTATTGTGCCAGTGATTCCGGGCTTCATATTGGCCTTATCAATTCTCAGACAGGGGTAACTTACCAGTTGTTCCGTGGTTCAACTATTATTGGTTCATCTGTTTCCGGTCATACAGGTACAGCTATAACGTTTGGCCTTGAATCTATTGCTGGTGTATACTCTGTATCAGCAACTCTCGGATCTTGTGTAACTAATATGCCAGCAAGCGTAACCCTTAATATTATTCCATTGCCTACTGCACACACAGTAACTGGGGGTGGCGGTTTCTGTGCAGGTGGATCAGGAGTAGCAGTTGGAATCAACGGTTCAGATGCAGGTATCAGCTATCAGTTATATCGTGACACAAGTGCATTGGGTACAATGTATGGAACAGGTTCTAGCATCAATTTTGGATTACAGACTACACCAGGTACATATACTGTAATTGGTAACAGTGATATTACACCATGTGCCAATTCAATGATAGGCAATGCAAGGGTTTACTACGATACTATGCTGACACCAGTGGTATCAATAGAGGCATTCCCTGGAAATGGAGTTGGTATCAGCCAGGTTGACTCAATAAAAGTATTGGTTACCAACGGAGGTTCTAACCCATCTTACCAATGGTACGTGAACGGGAATCTGATAGCCGGTGCTACTAATTCAACTTTTGCCGGTATGTCTTACTTCAATGGAGATATGGTAACTTGTACTGTAACAGCAAGCGGACTATGCGGTGGCAATTCTGCCTCTGCATCAATTACCGTAAGTTTGCTCGGTGTAAGCGTGAAACAAGTAATAGTTTCAGGAGCCGATATCAGGCTGATACCTAACCCTAACAATGGTTCTTTCAGCTTAAAAGGCACATTGGGATCTGATTTAAATGAAACACTGGTTGTTGAGATAACCAATATGCTTGGACAGGTTATTCATACTGGTCAAATACAGGCAGTAAATGGCAATATAGACCAGAAAATATCTTTGAACAATATAGCAAATGGGGTATATCTGCTTAATCTTGGATCAGGTACAGAGCGTTCGGTATTCCACTTTGTAATTGAGCAATAGTTTTTTAATCAATTAATTGCACACGGCTCCGGATTTCCGGGGCCGTTTGTATTATATGCGCAGAGCTACTTCAGTATATATTAATTTGATGACTTTTGGTTTACCAGAGTCTAATAATCAGCTCATTTTTCAGATGACTTCTTATTTTGAACTTATTTTGATGAAATAGGGTAATGATAAATTTAAATGGAAATCGTAGGTACTAAAAGGACAATTAATTGCCACATTACTTTTTAAATTAAGGGGGGATATTCATACAGGGATATTCAGCAAAATTGTATTTGCGGTAAATAGAACGACCTTACATTATGCACAATTGCGTTTAGTTTTTTGAATGTTCTTTAGAGAAATCCTGTTTTATTAATATTTAATTTATAAATTAGTCGGGTAATAATCAAGATAAAAATTATTAGTGAAAGAAGGAAAAATATTATTTGAGAAGTTCTTTTCTGATTTATTTTAGCTTAAATTTGAAGCACGATTCTATGTGCATTATTAGAATCCAGCTTGAATAAACTATACTCAAACAAAACGTAATTCAGTTAGCAATTATGAATATCGAATTATTTCCCGGTAATAATTGTGCGCACTCCTGCCATGTATATGATAAGATTATTTACCAATGGAGTAATACTGTAAAAGAATATCCTGTTAATACGTTACCTCAGTTTTTCAACGTGTTTGCGAACATAGTTCCAGGCAGTATCATAATGGAATATGTAGAACAAGCAATTTCCTGCAAAGAAGCTAATCATAAGGGCTACCAACTACAGTGGCTTATAAGTTCCAGTTACAGCAATGTAAAATCAGATGTTTTTCCCTTTAACAATAATTGGAAACAGGATAAATATGCGTTGGCGGATGCGGAATTCAAAACTATAGAAAGATATTTTCTACCTTCTTCAGAAATCAAAATAAATGTCAGAAAAATCCTGCGGTCTTTTATATTAAAAGTCAGGGTTTGTAATTATCACTGTTTCTCCGGAATTGGTCGTAATTCAATAATCTCAACTCAGTTAGCAAGTAAATCGAACCAAATTTCTGGAAACAATATTTTGAATGCAGAGATGTTCCGGCTAAAAACCATGTTTGGATAATTGAAAATAGCAAAGACATGTAATAATGAAAGGGATCTGGACCTGGCGTTCTGTATAAATTTATAAGCTTAATAAAATTATTTACAGATTATAATGCATTTTATGAATGAGCTCAAAAGCATAAATTTATTTTTCAATAGATTAAGGTACAATTCTGGTGCAATCTGGATTGAGAATGAAAGTGTAATGTTTTCTGCGCCTGAACAATTTCAAAACCAAAAAACATATGATTTTATATCTGGCAATAAAAAAACAATAAGCACTATATTAAAGTTAAATCAAATTAGTTCAAAAGAAAAATATCTTGGAACCATTATTCTCAAACACAATATAGTTGCTTCCTATCCTCTGAGTCCTGCTCAGGAACGACTTTGGTTTATCGAGCAATTTGAAGAAGGGACAAATGCATATCATATCCCACAAATTTTTGAATTGGCTATTACTACCGATGTTGAAGGTTTGAAATATGCCTTGCAGCAAATGGTTCTGCGGCATGAGGTTTTAAGAACCACTATTGAACAGCCCGATAACACAGAACACGGTGTTCAGATTGTGCATGATGATATCATGCCAATAGAAGTGATAACTGTAAAAGGTAATAATAATTTTGAATCTCTGATTATCGAAGAGATTAATCGGCCTTTTAATCTCAGCAATGAGTTTCCTGTAAGAATTAAATTTTATCAAATTTATTTAACCGGCGATGCATCGAAAGACCAACCTACCAGAACTGTATTGCTCGTAAATTTTCATCATATTGCGAGTGATGGATGGTCTATTGATATTTTCCAAAATGAATTGGAGATCTACTATTATGAATGGGTGAAAGGAAACCGAGCCTTCAGAATGCCTGAACTGGAAATTCAATATAAAGATTTTGCTTTATGGCAAAAAACTTATTTGGACGGCGAAATTTTAGAAAATCAGATAAAATATTGGAAAGAAAAACTTTCCGGTTTTCAGCAGCTTAATTTTCCGGTCGACTATGTGAGGCCAGTTAAAGTTGATTATAAAGGAGCTACACAATCATTTGAACTAAATAGAGAATTAAGTAATAAGCTAAGAAATCTTTGCCGTCATAATGGTACTACTTTGCATAGTGTATTGCTTAGTAACCTGAGCATATTGCTAGGTAAGTATACTGGTCAGGATGATATTATTACCGGTAGCCCTACTGCAAACCGGCATATGAGACAAGTAGAAGGTTTAATTGGCTTTTTTGTCAATACACAGGCAAACAGAGTATTGCTTAGGAGAAATGAACGCTTTGAGGAGTTGATAAAAAGGGTACATATGGATCAGATTGAAGCCCAGATACACCAGGATCTCCCTTTTGAAAAACTAGTTAATGAACTTGGAATTGAGCGAGATACTTCGAGGCATCCGGTTTTTCAGGTAATGTTCAGCGTTCAGAATTTTGGTAACAAAGTCAAAGAAAAAGGCAAATCGGATGACTACATCAGTATATGTAGTATAAATGGAGCATACGAAATTGAAAAATTTGATCTGAGTTTTTTTATTGATGATCACCTGGATTATCTTAAGGTAAGAATCAGCTATGCTGCCAGCCTATTTGAAAATGAAACGATTGAGCGATTGGCTACCAACTTTACCCGTCTTCTGGAACAACTTACCGATACACGGGATACTCCATACAGCCAGATAAGTATATTAAGCCCCGATGATTATGATAAGATAATAAACCGATGGAATGATAGGGATAAATACTACCCCAAAGATAAGACAATAAACCAATTTTTTATGGAGCAGGCGCTAAAAACGCCTGAAAATATCGCTTTGGTTTATGATGGAATGCAAATATCATACAAGGAACTTAATGAAAAAAGTAATCAGCTGGCAAGGCATATAAGAACTTTGTATTCAGAGAGATCGGGTAAGGAATTAAGCCCGGGTACAATAATAGGGATTTGTCTGGACAGGTGCCCGGAGATGGTGATTGGGATTATGGCAATACTGAAATCCGGTGGCGCTTATCTGCCTCTTGATCCTGGTTATCCTTTCGAGCGGATAAATTATATGCTTGAAGATACGGATACCCGCTTGATCCTAACCCGGAAACAGATGATTGAAAGTAATGTGAAAAAGCTGCCATTGGAAAAAGTTGTCTGGATAGACCTGACTGAACAATTATACAATTCAAATAGCAAATCTGATCTGCTGTTTTACAGCAAACCCGAGGATTTAATTTATGTGATCTATACATCAGGAACTACAGGAAATCCAAAAGGGGTAATGGTGGAGCACAGTGCAGTTGCCAGCTTAGTGTATAATGATTTTATAGAAATATCAGAAAATGATGTTTTTGCTTTTTTCTCTGCCCAGGTATTTGATGCTGCAACTTTTGAGTTGTGGATGCCTTTACTTAATGGAAATGCATTGGTTATACCAAAGAATTTAAATGATATAATTGATGATGCGCTGATTTTTAAACAATTTCTGACAGCTAACAAAATATCAATTGTGCTTTTGACTACAACCTTGTTCGAAAGTTTATATTGTTCGGATGATAGTATATTTAATAGTTTGAAATTCTTGTTGACGGGCGGAGAAGCATTGGATAAAAATACAGTGAATAAACTTTTGTCCAATGAAAATAAGCCTTGGCAATTCATAAATGGTTACGGGCCAACTGAGAGTACCACCTTTGCCACTGCCTATAGGTTTACGAATCCTGTCATATCAGTAAATGTTCCTATTGGCAAACCAATATGTAACAGAAAAGTTTATGTTCTTGATTCAAGTTTAGCACCGGTACCCATCGGTGTTAAAGGTGAATTATTTATTAGTGGGACTGGCCTTGCCCGGGGTTACGTCAATTGTCCTGAACTGACTGCGGAACGATTTATTGAAAATCCTTTTACGACACCAGATGATGATATACCAGGAAATAATCGTTTGTACAGAACTGGTGATCTTGTACGATGGCTACCCGATGGCAATCTGGAATTTTTAGGCCGTAATGACGGTCAGGTTAAAATAAGAGGGTTCAGAATAGAACTTGGCGAAATAGAACATGCACTTGGCCAAATCAATGGTATTATGCAGAGTTGTGTGCTTGTAAAAGAAATAAATACTGAATCTGGCAATAATAAATATCTGGCAGGTTACTATGTTCCTGCCGCGACTGATTCAAAAATAACGCGGGCTGCCATATTTGAACAGTTATTTGCTTTTCTGCCAGGATATATGATACCTGAGATACTAATTGAAATGGAAGAATTCCCGTTAACTGTGAATGGTAAATTGGATAGGAAAGCTTTACCAGTTCCTGACTTCAGTTCCTTTTTATACGATTATATTCCACCAGGCACAGAAACAGAAAGCGATGTTTGCAGGATTTGGCAAAAGGTTCTCGGATTAGACCGTGTGGGTATTACGGATGATTTTTTTAAAATTGGAGGTAATTCAATTTTAGCAATACAGGTTGCTCATCGTATAAGTAAAATACCTGGTTTACATGTAAAAATTTCGGACATATTTAAATACAAATCTATTTCGGGTTTATTGCTTAATAATTCAGGCCGTACATGTATAAATATACCCAAAACAAATTTAACAAAAGCGGCCCTTTCATTTGCTCAGGAGCGTTTATGGTTTATTGAGCAGTATGAGCCAGGAACAACTGCCTACAATATTCCCGCATTGTTTGAATTGGATAAGGATACCAATGTTAATGGTGTAAAATATGCACTGCACCAGATTGTTTCCAGACATGAAGTATTAAGAACTACCATTGAACAACAGCATGGTATGAAATATGGCATGCAGATAGTGCATGATTCATCAATATCAATAGAGGAAATAACGGTACGCGATAAAGCATCCCTGGATAGCCTGTTGAGGAAGGAAATGGTTCGCCCTTTTAACTTAAGTAATGATTTTCCTATAAGAGTAACTCTATATCATATTGACAGCTGCGATTTATTAGCGGATAGCACCCGAGCAAAGAATATACTTCTGGTAAACATGCATCATATTGCCAGTGATGGATGGTCAGTTGATATATTCCTAAGAGATTTTAATTCTTATTATGAAGCGTTTATTGAGGGGATTACATCATTCCGGCTCCCTGAACTTGAAATTCAATACATAGATTATGCTGTTTGGCAGAAATCTTACCTGACTGGTGAAATTCTTGAAAAGCAATTAGCTTACTGGAAGACTAAACTTACAGGTTTTCAACCTTTGGTATTATCTACCGATTTTCACAGACCAGCTGCAATTGATTACAGAGGCGCAAATCAATCCTTTGCAATCAGTAAAAAAATCAGTGAAAAATTAAGAGTACTGGCCCGGCATCATGGCGTTACACTGAACAGTGTACTGCTGAGCAGTGTAAATATACTTCTTGGCAAATATACAGGGCAGGAAGATATTGTTACCGGCAGCCCGATAGCCAACAGGCATCATCGGCAGACAGAAGATCTCATTGGTTTTTTTGTAAATACGCAGGTGAACCGGACCATACTGAACAGGAATCAGAATTTTCATGACCTGATAAAGCAGGTGCACCAGGAACAGAGCGAGGCCCAGGCATATCAGGACCTTCCGTTTGAGAAACTCCTGGATGAATCAGGTGTTGAAAGAGATCCGTCCAGGCATCCTGTTTTTCAGATAATGTTTGGATTACTGAACTTTGGTAAAGCGAGCCAAGTAACTGATTCTTCAAAAATGATACTTCGTCCGTATCATTTGGAAGAAGCATTTAATGTTGAGAAATTTGATTTGTCAATATTTATTGATGACAGCCAGGAAGAACTCTGTGTACAATTCAGTTATGCAACCAGCCTGTATCATCAGGATACGATATTAAGGATCAGAAACCACTACAGCCATCTTCTTGGGCAACTGGCAAAAGCACCTGAAATACCTTATAGCCAGATCGGTTTACTCAATACTGAAGAATATAACCGGACCGTGATTGAATGGAACGATACCTGTAAAAGCTATCCGAATAACAAGACGATCCATGAGCTGTTTGCGGAGCAGGTGTTCCGGACTCCAGTCAATATAGCCCTGGTATATGAAGGGCAGCAACTCACTTACCGGGAACTTAATGAGAAGAGTAACCAGCTGGCCCGATATATAAGAGGCCGTTACAGACAGAGGACGAATCAGGAAATGGCTCCCGATACACTCATTGCTTTATATCTGAACAGGAGCCCGGAACTGTTTGCCGGTATACTAGCTGTTTTGAAAGCAGGCGGGGCGTATGTTCCCATTGACACGAACTATCCGCAGGAAAGGATTGATTTTATACTGGAAGACACCGGTGCAGAACTGATACTGAGCCAGGCAAGCCTGTGGGAAGCAACCAACATCCTGTTGCCCGAAAATAGACTTGTAGATATCAGCCTGTCGGAAAGCCTTTATAATACAGAAGAAACAACAGCACTTGAGCAACATTCGCGTTCAGGGGATCTGGCTTATGTGATTTATACATCCGGGACTACGGGAAAACCGAAGGGGGTAATGGTGAATCATTCCGGGATCATTAACAGGCTGGTGTGGATGCAGGCAGCGTATCCTTTAAGCGAAGCCGATGTTGTTTTGCAAAAGACTCCCTATGTTTTTGATGTGTCGGTATGGGAAATCTTCTGGGCTAACTGGTATGGGGCAAAAATTGTTATTGCAAAACCTGAAGGTCATAAAGACAGTGAATATCTGCATGGTTTAATCAGGGAATATCAGGTAACCACAGTGCATTTTGTACCTTCAATGCTGGAGGCATACAATCACTATTTATCAGAGACGAAGACCGGTTTCAGCAATTCTTTAAGGCAGATATTCTGCAGTGGAGAAGCGCTGAATAAAACTGCAGTGCATCAGGCCTACAGCAATGCTTCAAATGAATCATTCAGACTACATAATTTATATGGTCCTACAGAAGCTTCTGTAGATGTTACTTACTTCGAAACAGCACCAGGGAAAAGTGTTTATATCGGAAAACCGATACAGAATACACAGGTATATGTGCTCGACACTTTAGGTAACCCTGTTCCTATAGGTGTTGCGGGGGAATTGTATCTGGGAGGAGCAGGCATAGCCAGGGGGTATCTGAACAGATCAGAACTGACATTGGAGCGATTTATTATAAATCCGTTTGCTACTGAGAATGACAAGGAAAAGGGGTATAGGAGGCTGTATAAGACAGGTGACATTGTTCGCTGGACACCAGATGGTAATCTGGAATATCTTGGCAGAAATGACAATCAGGTTAAGATCCGGGGCTTCAGAATTGAGTTGGGTGAGATTGAGCATGCACTGTTGCAGATTCCGGGAATACTTCAAAGCTGCGTTTTGGTGAAAGACCGATATAGAGAATCAGGTACCAATAAATATATCGTAGCCTATTGTGTTTTGGCTGATACCGGCACTGGCCCAGCTGAGGCAACTATTCGGAAAATCCTATCGGGTGTGCTTCCTGATTATATGGTGCCTGTTGCATTCGTATTACTTTCAGCTATGCCGCTGACAATAAATGGAAAATTAGACAAGTCTGCTTTGCAAGAACCTGCTTTAGTTCTTAATCAGTCAGAATATGAGGCACCTTCCGGAGATGTGGAAATATTATTGTCGCGCATATTGCAGGGTGTTCTTGGTCTGGAACATATCGGTGCTTGCGATGATTTTTTCAGGATTGGTGGCGATTCTATTCTCAGTATTCAGGTATCCAGTCAGATCAGGCAGGCGGGTTTCAAAATACAAGTGCGGGATATTTTTGAGTATAGAACAATCCGCAATATTGCTGCGCAGCTGATTGCCAGAACAACGGATTCAAATATTAAAACGGAACAGGGCGTTCTTACAGGTAGATTCGGCTTACTGCCCGTTCAGCAGTGGTTTGCTGAGCAGGTTGAAACCGGAGTAATGGGTGCCCCAGGTCATTGGAATCAAAACTTCCTGATTAAGATACCCGTATTAGACACTGTTAAACTGGCACTGGTACTTGATGCATTGATAGAATATCACGATGTTTTACGCTTGAGGTTTATAAGAGAATCTTCTGCTACTCATGAGGGAATTAATTGGGAACAGGTATATGAGCCGGTTACCGGTGCTTATCAGTTTAAGACGCTTGATATAAGTGAATTATCTGCTGAGAACGTTCAGGATATACTTACCGGATGGCAATCTGGCTTCCAACTGGAAAGCGGCCCCAACTTTCAGATAGGTTATTTGCACGGCTATGAAGATGGCAGTGCCAGGCTGTTTCTGGCTTTACACCATCTTATTGTTGATTCAGTCAGCTGGCGCATCCTTACTGAGGATATTATGACCTTGTATGCCGGAAAAGAACTTCCCTCCAAGGGCAGCAGTTATCGTCAGTGGGTTACCACGGTTCGAAGCTATGCAGTCTATAACATGGCCGAGAAAACCTATTGGATGGGTCAGGTAAAAAACGTTCCGAAAGATCCCCTGGCTGAGCTCAGGCAAGAATCTGCATCAGCATTCTTTGAACTGGACAGAGCCGTTACTAAATCACTTTTGCAGGAAGCATCAAAGGCACACCAAACCGAGATCAACGACCTTCTTCTGACTGCTCTGGCGTATGCACTTAAAGAAATTAATGGCCAGGATGTACAGGGTATAATGCTTGAAGGCCATGGCAGGGAGGATATTGATCCGGCCATGGATACAAGCCATACTGTTGGGTGGTTTACTACTATGTTTCCGGTAAAACTGGAACTGCAGGATAACCTGAAGATGAGTATTGAATTCATTAAGGAAAGCATAAGAAACATTCCGGCTAAAGGAATAGGTTTCGGAGTATTTGCTACCGATACCAATTCCGGGTTTACTTACGACGATCTTCCCGGTATCAGTTTTAATTATCTCGGCCAGTTTGATGCACCGGAAGGCTACTGGCAGATACTGCCAGGCGGTGGCAATAGTTCGAGCCCGCTGAACAGGGACAGAAACTATATAAATATCAATGGAATTGTCAGGAATGGCGAGCTGATGTTTAGTGTGGTTACCCGGTTAGGTACAGAAAAGACAGATAGGCTTGCGGAGGGTTTTAAAAAACAACTCATGCGCATCGTCAGTTATTGCGAACAACAGTATCTTGTCCACGAAACCGGTTTTACACCAAGTGATTTCAAAGACTTTATTCCTTATGAAATAATTAACGGCCACCTGGACGAAGAGCTGGTTTTTATTCTGCCACCAGGGGGCGGCGGTGCAGAATCTTATTATGACAACATTGTGCCAGGATTGAAAAACCGGAAGATTGTGTTATTCAACAACTACTTTTATTACCTGAGGAAAAACAATAAAAAAATTGATGAGTACTCAATAGAGGAACTGTCAATGTATTACAGGTTACTGGTCCGCTATTTGCAACCGGCTGGCAAATATACAATTATGGGGTGGAGCTTTGGTGGCTTGCTCGCACTTGAAATTTCAATGCAGCTGGCAGATAAAGGTGCCGAAATTAATAAGCTGATATTGCTTGATAGCTTCTTTAATTTAAAGGATGCAGACAAATATATTCCACATAAGTTTGTCGATCATTCAAGGAGCACCATAAATTATAAGTATGAGAGGCAGTTCCCTGCTGTCGGCTTCGAAATCGTTCTGTTCAAAGCAATTAAGGATTTTAATGATTTTGAAATTGCTGTGGATATAGAAGATTACGAAAAAGAGGTATTTAAAGGGTATGTAAAACACTTTCTTGAAACACAGTATAATGGTCTTGATAAGCTCTTTGTTGATGGCTTAAACCAGGTAAAGGACCATATTGTGGTAGTAGATGTTGAGACTCACCATAATAATGTTCCTTATGCTATAGCCGGTGATATAATCAATTATGTATGATGTTAAACTGAAGCGGTACACCCCATTCAGTCTGTTCAGGTAATAATATTACTGCGATAACAGGTCTTTTTATTCCGTTGTGATGGTTTCTGGATTATCTTTATTCTTTAAATATTTTCGTGATGAAGAATAAATTCTATTTGGCAGCCGCTATCGCAATCATAGCGGTGGCCTCACTGGGTTATTTCTGGTTGCCTGCGTTGTGGCTCTATGTTATAGTCATTCCGCTTTTCATAATTGGTATACTGGATATCAGCCAGACACATCACAGTATCCTTCGGAATTTCCCTGTGCTTGGTCATATTCGGTTCATTATGGAAAAAATCAGGCCCGAGATATACCAGTACTTTGTGGAAAGCGATAAAGACGGGGCTCCTTTCAACCGGCTTACCCGCAGCCAGGTTTACCGCCGCGCAAAGAAACTGGATGATACCACGCCCTTTGGTACACAGCTTGATGTATATGCTCCGGGCTATGAATGGCTGAGCCATAGCATAGCGCCTTTTGGTCATACTGATCTGAATTTCGACCCAAGGGTAAAAGTAGGAGGCCCTGCCTGCCAGCAGCCATATTCTGCCAGTATTTTCAATATATCAGCTATGAGTTTCGGTTCCCTGAGCCAGAACGCCATACTGGCGCTGAATGGCGGTGCTAAACTCAGCAACTTTGCCCATAATACCGGCGAAGGTGGCCTGAGTGATTATCACCTGCAGCCGGGTGGTGATATCATATGGCAGATAGGAACTGGTTATTTCAGTTGCCGCAACCAGGATGGTACATTCAGCCCGGCAGCTTTTGCCGAGCGGGCGGTTTTGCCGCAGGTTAAGATGATTGAGATCAAACTATCTCAAGGCGCAAAACCCGGCCATGGCGGTATTTTACCTGCTGCAAAGGTTACGCCGGAGATAGCCCGCATACGCCTGGTTGCAATGGGCCAGGATGTACTATCTCCTCCAGGCCATACTGCATTTTCAACACCATTGGAAATGGTAGACTTTATTCAGAAACTTAGAGATCTTTCGGGTGGTAAACCTGTTGGTTTTAAAATATGTATAGGGCACCGCAGTGAGTTTATAGCAATTTGCAAGGCTATGGTAAGTAAGGGCATCTATGCCGATTTCATAACCGTGGATGGCGGCGAAGGAGGAACGGGTGCTGCTCCAATGGAGTTTACTGATTCTGTAGGAATGCCCCTACGGGATGCACTGGCTTTTGTATATGACGTTTTGAAAGGTTTCGGAATAAAAAAGCAAATTAAAATCATTGCTTCAGGCAAAGTAACTTCCGGTTTCGAGATGGTGAAGCATTTTGCAATGGGTGCAGATATGTGTAACAGTGCAAGGGGCATGATGATGGCGCTTGGTTGTATTCAGGCGCTGCAGTGCAATACCAATACCTGCCCTACAGGTGTGGCCACACAGGATAAGGACCTGATGCGCGGCCTGGTAGTGGGCGATAAAAAAACGAGGGTCGCCAACTTTCACAACCAAACAGTGAAGAGCGCTGTGGAAATGATGGGCGCTGCCGGGCTAAAAGGCCCTGACGACCTGCACCGCTGGCATATTCACCGCCGGGTATCACAGAATACAATTGAGACCTATTCAGATACTTATCCTTATATACCCACTGGCAGCCTGCTGCAGGAGCCTTATCCCGAAAAATACCAGTTTCACATGCATATAAGTCGGGCAGATACTTTTGTACCTGATTATAATATGATGCTTAATTGATATAATTATTGATTATTTGGTAAATTTAAAGGCTGGGAAATCAGCTACTCAGAATTATTTTGAATTATTTTGTTCACTTCAATTAATTCCCATACCTTTGCACTCCCTTGAAAAAGGGGGTAAATAAGAATTAATATGAAACGTACATATCAACCGCACCGCCGCAGCCGCAAAACAGTTCATGGGTTCCGCAAGCGTATGGAATCTGCCAACGGCCGTAAAGTTCTGGCATCTCGCCGCGCCAAAGGTCGTCATAAACTGACCGTATCTGACGAACGCCGCCTGAAGTAAACATCAATATCAATGGCCATTCGTTATACTTTCAAGGTATATGAGCGGCTCAAGCGAGAGCAGCATATTTCTACGCTTTTCCACTCAGGGAAAGCGTTTTCTGTTTTTCCGGTAAGATTCATTTATCTGCTGCTTCCCCGTACGAATGCAGATAATGCTCCGGTAATGACAGGCTTTTCTGTGCCCAAAAAAAAATTCCGCAGTTCTGTTCACAGGCATCGTATACGCAGGCTTTTGGCTGAAGCATGGCGGCTCAATAAGCACCTTCTTTATGCAAATGTAGCAGCGGAAAAGCAACTACACTTATTCCTTATCTTTACAGATGTAAAAATGCCTGAATACGAAACGGTTTCAACGGCTATAACAAAGGGAATCAATAATTTATCAGAAACCATACTAAAGGCCGGTAATAAAACCATTGAGTAAAATCTTCTCCATATTATTACTGGGCCTCATCCGGTTTTACCAGGGTGCCATCTCTCCATTTTTGGGAGCCCGTTGCCGGTTCACACCCACTTGCAGCGCCTACGGTATGGAAGCGATAAAAAAGTACGGCCCATTCAAGGGAGGCTGGCTAACCTTGAAGCGATTTGGCTCGTGCCACCCCTGGGGCAGGCATGGTTATGATCCGGTGCCATAATCTTTAATATCATAATACGAAAGGAGGATAAATGCCTCTTTAATACTTCTTGGAATATCTGTAATTAGAAATCTTTCTACAAATTGTAAAATTATCTTAAAATAATATTAATTTCGGCTTAAAATAGGGTAGCATGATAAAAACACGTTTACTTATAGCTTTAATCTTATTGGCATTTGGGTTTTCTGCAAATGCACAGAATAATATTATTGAAACTATAGCTGGTATTGCTTCTTCTGCAGGATCCACTGGTGATGGCGGCCAGGCTTCTTTGGCCAAACTTAGCTCCAATTACCTTCTTGCAATGGATGCTGCAGGAAATCTGTATATAGCAGATAATGGAAATGGAAGAGTCAGGATGATAAATGCTGCAACTGGCATCATTACAACTGTGGCAGGCAGCGCTACAGCTGGCTTCAGCGGAGATGGAGCCGCAGCTACTGCAGCTCAGTTGGGTGCTGGCGGCGGACCTAATGTAGGGGTTGTTGGTATTGCAATTGACCCTGCAGCTAATTTTTTATACATCTGCGATGCCACCAATAATCGGATTCGGATGGTGAATATGTCCACCGGAATAATCAATACAATCTGTGGTAATGGTACAGCTGGTTTTGCCGGCGACGGTGGCCCTGCAACTGCTGCAACCTGTGAGGTGAACGCACCGAGGGGAATAGAAGTTACTGCAGCGGGCGATCTCTATTTTTCAGATGCAGGAAACAACAGGATAAGGGTTATCAGTGCAGCTACAGGTTTAATCAACACTATAGGTGGTAATGGCACTGCCGGATATGTGGCTGACGGGGTAGCTGCCACAACTACAAAGATAAATGGTGTGCGTGGGTTATCTGTTGATGTATCGGGTAATGTATACATTGCCGATCAGACTAATGACCGTATCAGAAGAATAGATGCCATAACCAATATTATCACAACAGTTGCTGGTACCGGATCAGCTGGCTTTACAGCGGATGGGATAGCTGCAACTAATTCTAAACTTAATCTGCCTACCGATGTAAAATTTGATGCTGCAGGCAATATGTATATCGCAGATGTGAGTAATAATCGTATAAGAATGGTTAATACTTCTGGAATCATTTCTACAGTAGCAGGAAGCGGCACATCCTCCTTTGCAATTGCCGGAGATGGCGGGCTGGCTACAGCAGCAGCCGTTAGAACCAATTCTCCTGTTGGAGTTGCTATTGCTCCATCCGGCAGGTATTTTTATTTTTCAGACCGTAATTTTGATGTTGTAAGGCAGGTAAGGCCAAACAGTATACCCTATTTCACAGGCGGAACTAGACAATCAATAACCATGTGTGAAAATGCTACCGGCGACAGCTTAAAAACCCTGCTGGCCGTTATTGATTCAGATCAGAAGCAAACCCTTACCTGGAGCGGAGGCGCCTGGACGCCAATCAATGGAACTGTTGGTCTGGCAGGTACCGCTGCTACTACCGGAGGTTCCGTTCAGATAGGAGGCTTATATTATCTGCCCAATGCAGGATACAGCGGAGCGGATAGTTTCACTGTGCAGATAAGTGACGGCATAAGCACATCCACCGATACTATAGTAGTTACAATTAATCCAATACCGGTAGTTGCGCCATTTACAGGTTCGGGGCCGGTATGTGTTGGCGCTTCAATTGTGCTTGGAGAAACAACTACTGGAGGTACATGGAGCGAAAGCACTGGCAATACCTCCGTTACAGGGGGGACAGTAAATGGCCTGATTGCAGGTACCGATGTAATCAGCTATACGTTAACCAACGTATGCGGTACATCAACTGCCAGTCTGAATGTTACAGTTATTCCTGCACCTGATGCCGGTACCATCATGGGCTCATCCTCTGTATGTTCAGGAGGCACAACCGTGCTTACTGATGCTGCAACCGGAGGTGCCTGGAGTGCAAGTAATGGCAATGCTTCGGTAGCCGGAGGAACTGTTACCGGTAATACTGCAGGTACCTCAGATGTTATCAGCTATGCTGTTACAAATACTTGTGGTACTGCAACAACTTCAGTTACGGTCAATATCATTACCACAATAGGTGGAGGATCTGTTCTTTCCGGCCTGTCTGTAGTTTGCCAGGGTTCATCCATCGTTCTCACAAATCCGAACGCAGGAGGCACATGGAGTGAAAGCACTGGTAATTCGTCTGTAACCGGAGGTACTGTAACCGGCGTAGCCGGAGGTACAGATATAATAACCTATGCATTGTCTAATACATGCGGTACCAATAATATTACCAAGACCATTACTGTGAATCCGTTACCAAATGCTGGTGTAATAACAGGTCTTAACAATGTTTGCCTGGCGGGCACTTTACCTCTGGCCGATGCTGCTCCGGGCGGTACCTGGAGCGCAAGCAATGCCCATGCTACTGTTTCCGGCACAGGGTTGGTAACCGGTGTTACCGTAGGCGTAGTTGTTATTTCCTATACAGTCAGCAATGGTTGCGGAGCATCGCATGCTACATCCACCGTCAATGTGATATCCTCGCCTTCCGCAGGCACAATAACGGGTTCGGCTACCGTTTGCCAGAGCGGAACATCAGTTCTTACCGATGCTACTATGGGTGGCACCTGGACTTCACTTAATGCGAATGCTACTGTAGCTGGTGGCACTGTAACTGGAGTTACAAGCGGAACTGATGTTATCTCTTATACCGTCAGTACATCATGCGGAACTGCCTATGCTACAAAATCAATTACTATTAATCCGCTACCTGCGCCTGCATTAATAGGTGGCTTGTCATACGTCTGTCTCGGTGCTACGACCTCTTTGAGCGATGCTACAACAGGAGGTGTGTGGAGTGTGAGCAATACCAATGCATCCATAACAGGATCGGGACTTGTTTCAGGTTTGGTGGCCGGCCAGGATACAATAAACTACAGCGTAACTAATGGTTGCGGAACTACAACAGTTACGGTCAATATGAGCATCAATACAGTTGTAACCCCGGCTATCAGTTTTTCTGCCAGCCCCGGCTTTACTACCTGCCCGTCTACTTCTGTTACCTATACTGCCAACCCTGTAAATGGTGGTGGCGCTCCTGTATACCAGTGGGCTGTTAATGGATCTGTGCTGGGCAGTGGTGCGGCATTTATCTATACGCCGTCCAATGGCGACCATATAAGCTGTAAAATGAGCAGTAGTCTGAGTTGTATCTCCGCTACTGCAGTTTCTGATACTGTAGCGGTGGTTGTAAACCCTTCATTGGTGCCAACTGTACATATTACTGATGGCGTTTATGGAGACACGGTATGCACAGGAAATACAATAACATATACAGCTACTGAAACAAATGGTGGTACTGCACCTACTTACCAATGGAACGTAAATGGTTCGGTTTATTCATTCAGTAATCCGTTTAGTTATGTTCCAGCCAATGGTGATATTGTTACCTGCTTGCTTACCAGTAATTATGTTTGCCCGTTGCCTGCCACTGTAACGAGCAACACCATTACAATGACAGTGAACACCACTGAAACCCCAACTGTAAATATTACAGTAGCGCCGAGCAGCACAATTTGTGAAGGAGGAACAGCTACTTTCACTGCTCATTCACTTTATGGTGGACCAGCACCTTTCTTCAGGTGGAGTAAAAATGGTGTGAATGTGGCAACCGGGCCGGAATACATTTATATTCCATCCAATGGCGATGTTGTTTACGCTATGCTCTCCAGCAGCGCTACCTGCAGCTTGCTGGATTCTGTATTCAGTAATAATATTACGATGGCCGTGCTTGTACCATCGGTCATTGCTATTAGTATTAGCTCTTCACCAGGTAATACGGTTTCAGTTCATCAGGATGATACACTGACTGCCGTAGTTACCGGCACTTTAAGCCCTAATTATCAATGGTTCGTAAATGGCGGTGCTGTTTCCGGTGCCACAAACAGCACGTATATTGTAAACAGCAGCCTGGCAGGAACCGAATTGGTAAATTGTGTTTCAGGCGGTGGTGATGCCTGTTCCAATATTGCTATCAGTAATGTTATTTCAATCAGTATCAGTGATGTAGGTGTGCAAATGATCAATTCAAAACAAAACGAACTTACACTTGCCCCTAATCCAAATAAAGGCTTCTTTACCTTGAATCTGCAATCGTTTACAGATGAACCAGTAGATGTGATAGTTACCAATACTGTAGGTGAAAAAGTTCTGGAAACCACCACGACAACCAATAAGGCAACAGATATTAAAATCAGTCAGCCTGCCGGTGTTTACTTCCTGACGGCAAGAACAGCCAACAGCCGGAATGTAGTTAAAGTTGTGGTAGAATAGAGATAGTTGCTGATTAAGTTATCAGTCAGAAAATGTTATCCTGTATTGGAGCCTGGTCTCTGGTACAGGATATTTTATTAATAGTTTTTTATACCTTGTTACCCTAATTATTAATTATGGCCGACAGGAGGAAATTTCTTAAGCTTTCATTACTCACATCAGCCGCTGTTATGGCCGGCCAGCGATTGTTTGGAAAAACAGATCCGGTTACTGAATACAAATATCCATTGGTAAAAGATAACCCGATTGTAATCTCTACATGGGACTTCGGCAAGGAAGCCAACAGCGCAGCCTGGACCATTCTGGGCAAAGGTGGCAGGGCGCTGGATGCTGTAGAGAAAGGCGTTATGGTGCCTGAGGCCGATCCAAACAATCAATCAGTAGGCCTTGGTGGCAGGCCCGACAGGGACGGCCGTGTGACACTGGATGCATGTATAATGGACGAGAACTACAAGTGCGGATCAGTGGCCTGCCTGGAGCATGTGGTACATGCCATATCGGTAGCCCGTATGGTTATGGAAAAGACACCACATGTAATGTTGGTTGGCGACGGCGCTTTACAATTCGCACTTGAAAATGGTTTTAAGAAAGAAAACCTGCTTACAGATAAAAGTGAAAAAGAATGGAAGGAATGGCTCAAGACTTCGAAATATAAACCGGTAAAGAATATCGAAAATATATTACCCGGCGGTGCCAAAAACCATGATACCATTGGTATGGTGGCGCTTGATGCCAGCGGTAACATGAGCGGCGCCTGCACCACCAGTGGCATGGCTTATAAGCTTCATGGCCGGGTAGGCGATTCACCAATCATAGGCGCCGGGCTGTTTGTAGATAATGAGGTAGGTGCAGCTACAAGCACGGGTGTGGGTGAGGAAGTGATAAGGATAGTAGGTTCACACCTTGTTGTGGAATTAATGCGCCAGGGTATGGACCCTGAAACTGCCTGCAAAAAGGCAGTGGAGCGCATAGTGACCCGCAATCCGGCAGCAGCTAAAGAAGTGCAGGTAGGTTTCCTTGCTCTGAATAAGAAAGGTGAGTATGGCGCCTATGCATTACAGGAAGGATTCTCCTATGCAGTAAAAAACGGTAATGTCGAAGATGTTTTTCATGCCAAGGCGATTTATACCAGATAGGAGATCTTCAAAACGATTATTTAAATTCTTTAACGTACTTCTGAATACTATACCAATGATCTTAGAAGTTTGTGCTTTCAATATACAATCTTGCCTGATAGCCGATAAAGCGGGGGCTGCCAGAGTGGAACTCTGTGCCGATCCGCTGGAGGGAGGTACTACACCCAGTTATGGCCTGATACAATATGCACTGGCGCATACGCATATCCCGGTCTGGCCAATGATTCGGCCCAGGGGCGGTTCTTATGTTTTCGACGATGCCGAAATGGCAATAATTCTAAAAGACATTCTGGTTTGTCGCGAACTGGGTTGCCCCGGCATCGTTACAGGTGTGCAACTTGCCAACGGAAAGATTGATACTGTTCAAATGAAGCATATTGTGGACATTGCTTACCCGATGATGGTAAGCTGCCACAAAGTATTTGATGAAACACCCGATGCCTTTGAGGCGCTTGATGGCCTTATTGAAGCTGGATGTGTGAGGGTGCTTACATCCGGACTGCAAAAAACAGCTCTTGAGGGCGCACCTCTTCTTGCAAAGTTGGTTAAGCATTCAGCAGGCCGCATTAC
>Ga0214164_1000595_pt1 | contig 23531 bp, 38 predicted proteins | sample TroBogepilimnion_13_FD_153003 | JGI IMG/M metagenome (GOLD analysis project Ga0214164, IMG submission 153003) | Freshwater microbial communities from Trout Bog Lake, WI - Practice 03JUN2009 epilimnion v4 | ecosystem: Environmental > Aquatic > Freshwater > Lake > Epilimnion/Euphotic zone ...
ATCTCTAGGTTCATCTTAGGGTTACGGTATTTATGGCTGTATTCGTGCAACATGATTATTACACGCATAGGGATGGTGTACTTATCGAACTTAGCCTTAGAAACGTCAATCTTACCTGTGCTATGGCCAATACGAGCAGGGGTGCCCATCGGGCTACCACTCTTATCTCTAATAACATCGTAGTAGGCAATAGAAAACTCTCCTTTTTGTTTAATCTTAGGGCTTGGTCCAGCTTCAGTAAAGCCAGATAGTTGACAAAATGGAATACATACGTCAAGGAAATTAGACGTTTGCTCATCCATCCAGATGCCGTACTTACGGAGCTTACGTTCAGTCAGTTCAACGGTATAATCTCTGTCAGCAGGATTCTCAGAATTAACGCATCCAACAAAAAGTTGCTTAGGGGTTACAGGAAAACTAAAGAAGATGGTACGTTCACCATTGACCTCAATCTCTCTATCAGCATACTTGCTGTTAGACTTACCATAGTCCTCAGCCCATATCCTAAACCTTTTCTTGCCATTAGTTTTAATGGTAATATCTAAGCAAAAGTTCCTGTTACCGGACTCGTAAACCTGTTTCCAAGCCATCTTAAACTATTTTTTGTGTTTAGTAAAATACCAAATTCCACCTCCAATTACTCCTACTCCTAATATACCTAAAAATATTTTAGTACCTGTGCTCATAACCTTTTTTTCGGTAGGCTTACCAGACACCTCAGGCTTTTGCATGTTTGAACCAGCAGGGGCACCAGCAGAATCTTTCTTGCCTTGTGCAACAGCACTACTAACGGTTGTACCTAGCTGAGCAGCTGACTGAGCCAATGGCGTAGCTTCTTTAATGATGTTGCTTAGTCCTGCCATCCATCCACCAGTTTGAGTAGCGGTAGTATCAGCAGGTGCAGTAGGTGCTGTACCATCTGTTCCTGTTGCTAAAGCATATTGCTCACCTTTGATTTGCTCCAACTTACCCTTTTTGGTTATGTACTTCTTGTTGTCGTATATAATAGGGCTTTGGGTAGATTTTATTGTTAACATGGTGTCGTTTTTTATGTTTACTTTTTCTTGTGTTTAATGAATAAGGTAATTCCTGTGCCTACAATAACTAATGTAACAACTCCTAAAATAACCTTGGTCATGGTGTCCATGCCCTTAATCTCCTTAGCTACCGTATGGGCCTCGTTCTTTGCAGATTGTGGAGCAGGAGCAGGGGCCGATGGTTTACTTGAAGGTGCGCTCGTGGGCGCAGGTGTAGGCTTAGGAGCAACCGCAGTAGGGTTAGCTACTGTGTATTTGCTACCAACAGCATCCCATGCTGCGCTAGTCATAGGACCCCAAACGCCATCAACGGCTAACTTAGGTGTCCAGGTCTGAGTATTAGCCCACGTCTGAAACTTGGTTACGTCATCTAGTCCGGATGCGTTATTAGCAGCCATATATTGACTTGCTAGTGTGTTCCATGCTAATGTAGTCATCGGACCATTAATGCCATCAACGACTAATTTCAAAGGCCATGTTTGGGTATTAGCCCACGTCTGAAACTTAGTAATATCGTCTGAGCTAGAAGAACCATCTAACAACGAATATTCATCCTCCGTAAACTGAGGCTTATTGTTGATATAGATTGGCAACCTAGTGTTTACCTTAACAGCTTTTCCTATTTTAACCTTCATGGCCTAGTTTTTAATTAAATTCAACGTCAACAACTCCTTGCTTAGAGTTGCTATCAGCAATCTCGGCAGTAGCCATGCTGAATCGTTCAGAAACATTTGAATATTCCTTGTTAGAAACGTCATCTCCTAAAGAATACATGCCGTTTTCTTCTCCCAGTCCTTCAGCGACTTGTTTTTCATCATCCTGACCTTGGGCCAATGAATAATCATCGCCTGAACCTTTACCAGTTCCATCGAAGGAAGATTTAATAACAGGAGACTTACGGCTCAAATAATAACCGCAACCAACAATAATTGCTATTGAGGCTATGGTGAAAATTTGTGGTTTAGTTAGCTTAATCATAGGTCAATTTTTTATGTGTTAAATTTACCGATTTTATTCTGAATTTTTGTGCCTGTACACTAGATAAGCTCCTAGGGCTGCTCCTCCTAAGGCTGCATATAAAGGAGCGTATTTGTCAGTAGTTTGAACCCAGTTCTTTTTCTCGGCCAGGTACATAGCTCCTGCACCTAACAATGAACCGATTACAATAGCATCTAAGTAGGCTACCTTAGGATTCTTAGATATACTAATCTTTGACTCCATCTCAAAGGCTTTGTCATCTTCCTTAGTCTCCTTTTTGCCATCAGCACCGCTCAACTCTTGCAAGTCCTTAGCAACTAACTCCTTTACTGCATGCAAAGGAATAGGGAAATTACCTTCAATAAGTATTACAGCAGGCTTGTTATCAACATGCTTCATCTCTCCGTTTACGGTGTCTCCCTTGCGGAAAGTCCTGTACTCAATCTTTTGAGGTGCATGTGGAATACCTGTTCCAACTACCCTAGGTGTTTTTAAGTCTGTGATAAAAACGTAAGTCTTTTTAGCCATCTCGCTTATGTGTTAATTAAAATCAATAATCTCTGGTCCTAGCTCTCCATCGAAAGAACTAATGCCTTTCTTTTTCAAGTAGCCTGGTCCTTTGCGGTACTTTATGTAAGCTACAGCAAGTTGGTCAGGGTTATGGAATGATTGTTTCTTACCAGGGTTGGATTTCAACCATGCTTGGTACCTGTTCCAGATTTCCGATTTAGTTACTTTTGCCTTTGCCTTTGCCATGATATTAACCTTTCCTTTTTTTACGAACCAGATAAATTGTCAATCCGATAGCCGCAATACCTAATACTGAGCCTCCAATAATCAATGCTATCTTTAAGTTCTTAGATTTACTCTCAGCAGCCTTTGCCTGAGCATCTTTGTCTGTGCTGTTAGCGTCTAAAACTCCTTTAACGATAGCATCCTTTGCATCTTGCTTCTTTTGAAGAATATCGAATACCTTACCATCTTCTTTAATCTGCTCAGCCTGTTTATTCTGAAATGATGTAACAGCATTAGATATACCTCCGATAGCTGTTCCTATCCCGCTCAAATCGAAATTGCTTTTAGCCTCATCAGGGTTGAAATGGTCAACAATAACGTAATAAACGGCTTTAGCCATATTGTCATCATTACCAGCAAAGCCATGCGTTGTAGGTAGGTTATGGTATTTACTTAAAAGTTTAGCAGAACCTAAAGCCAACTTAGTGTTTTTGTCGATATTGTCGATATACAGGTTGACTAACTCTAAAAGATTAGGGTTGTTAGGAACGGCTATATACGAGTCCTTTAACATCTTAACGAACTCAGGCTTATGGTAATAGATAATACTCCCCAAGGCCTTTGCAATCTCTGCATTGGCTGACTTGGGGTTATTATTCTTTAAGTGTGTAGCAATCCTATCTCTTAATGCCATTGTTTTATTTTTTTAGCTTGTTATAAGCAAAAACCAATACTAAAGCACCTACAGCAGTTAGGCTAACGACCTTCCAGTTGATAGAACTGTTTGGTTTGTCTCCTGAGCCATCAGCGTTAGAGTATAACTCAACAACTCTGTTAGTAGAACTTCCATTATTACCGGTTGGAGCCGTTTCGCTCACTACATTAACTACAGTAGTTTTAACCAGGTCTCCACCTACAGGTATCTCAGCAGCAATAGGAGCAACTTGTGAACTTGAAGCTTTGCCTGAGTTAATTTTAGCCTGTTTAGCCTCTCTAGCAGCTCTGTTAGCGTTAGCAATAGCCAAAACGTTCTTTTGAGCCTCAGTAACCTCTAATAGCCTATTAGCATCGGGTGTTCCTTTTGCTGTCCTAGAGCGTTTGTAAGTTTCTAAGATATTGGCAAGGTAGTTGAACTTTTCTTTAAGTGCACTAACCTTAGCCCTCAACTGAGGTATAGCTCCTTCTTCAGAAACTTGATTCTCGGTAGTTGCCCATTTAAGTTCCCACATTGCTTTTAGTAATGCGCTTTTAACAATACCTATCTCTGCAATAAGTTGAGAAACTTTGATGGTAATAGGAACTTCAATACCTTCTTCACTTTTGAAGGTCTTGTTTAATTGTTCCTCGGTAAATCCTGAGAAATCCTCCGGTGCGTATGGTAGTTCAGGCATGTATTTACCTGTTCCATCAAACGAACTGTCATCTGGGTTAATATCAGATGTGTCAAAATCCTCATTGTCATAACCTCCATCACCCATATCTCCACCTTGGTCTCCCATATCCCCACCTTGGCTAGTATAAACCGGTTGAGCAGGTGCTTGACCATAAGTCAAAGGTTGTTGGCCATAGCTAGCAGGATATTGTTGGTTGGTTGACTCTAGCGAACCACTTTCTATTGCATTTGCATCAGTAGTTGGTAAACCGGTTAAGGTATCAACAGATGGAGTAGGCGTCTGAGCCGTAGGTGTTGCTGTTGGCAATCCTGTGTTAGGGTCAATAGTTTGAGTAACAGGTGTAGTTGGCGCTACATTTGAAACAGGTAGTCCTGTGTTAGGGTCTATATTTTGAGTATCAGGTGTAACGCTAGGTGTTGATTGTTGATATTGTCCTATTGCATTTTGAGCATCGTTAGCTGCATTTATAGCATCTGTTGCATCACTAGAGGCATTTTGAGCAGTAGTAGCAGTGTCGCTTACCGCAGCTGTAATATCGCTAATTTGTTGCGTTAATTGAGCAATAGAACAAGTATTCTGGTCTGTCTGTAATTGAATAGCTAGGCTATTTGTTAAACCAGATATATAAGCATCGTCTGGAACAATAGCTTCTGAATTTACAAATAAATTGTATGTGTCTATTTTACTTTGTAATCCTTGGGCCATTGGACTTAAAGTGTTACCTGTTGGGTCTGTACAATAGTCAGGCAATAAAGAACTTTGACCAGAACCACTTGCATCAGGTGCAGGGGTGCTTAATGGTGAACCATCAGCATTTGAGTCGTAGGTATTATTGTTTGCATCCGTAGTTATATAGGTTCCATCTCCATTATCCGTAGTGGTGCCGTACTGGTTCGATGTAGTATCTCCAGCAACCTTACTGTATTGCTCTTTTAAAGGGGCTACATTTTTCAAACCAATGCTCAAAGCATGATTACGCATATCATTATATGCGTTTTTTGAATTGACTAAAGCTGCGTCTGCCTGAGGATGGTGTTGTTTTATTAATTTAACAGCGTTTTGAGCTAAAGCAAGGGCGTTTTTTGCCTTTTGATTGTGAATAGCTAAATTAGCATTTGCCGTAGACTTTGCTTTAGGTTTCGTTGCAGGACCACTAGCGTTAGACTTAAATTCTCCAAAAGCCTTTTCAAATGAAATAGGATTAGCCCCAAGAACTTCAACGTCTTTAAGGCTATTTTTCTTTCCTAAATGGATTATTCTAGTTCCTTCTTCCATGTTTTCTATTATTTTGATTTTTTATATGCAATGTAACCGATTCCAATTAACGCAATTCCTAAAACTACTTTTGTTGCGTTTAATCCGGGCTTCTTTAAGTCATCTCCCGAAAAATTACTCTCCCCTTCAAATCTTGAAGCAGGTATGGTACCGGGTGCAGCAGGACTAGCTTGTGCTACATTAATTGATTTAGGAGTAACCGCATTATTGGTAATTACCTGCGAGTATTGATTTGAGACAGGGCTATTAGGTGCTTTATATGTTGTTTTAACATTTCTAGCAGCCTGAGTTGCTGTGGCGTTAATATTTGCGTTTAAATTACCTGTTTTTAAGGCATTTGCCGCATTTTTAGCTATTGTAGCTTGTTGTTTTGCCTTGGCTTCTTGAATTTTAGCCTTTGACTTTAACAAAGCAACATTGCTATGAGCCTTTTTAACAGCATCTAATGTAGCTTTGTCGTTTGGATTAGGATTTTTTGGAAGATTAGCCTTAGCTTGGTTTGCTTGAGCATACAAACTTTTAGCACTATCTGAAGCCGTTTTAGCCTTTGTTGCAGCCGTTTTAGCCGCAGTCAAAAGATTGTTCGCCAATGTGATATTTGTATTTGCAGCAGGTACACTAGCAGATGCTACTGGTGTACTAGCCTTTGCGGCTTGTGCACTAGCTACCGGGTTGAACGTAGGTCTAGGTGCCTGAAATCCAGCTGCGTTAGACTTTGTTTCAATAAGTGGTGCAGTAACAGAAATGCAGTTATCATCCCCTGACTTTTCAGGCGTGTGCTTACCAAAAGCCTCTTCAAAAGTAACAGGCTTAGTAGCAATAGGTGCAGGAGTTCCGAACGCAAGTTCGTAATCCCCTTTAGCCGCCTTAGTCTCCATAGGCAATGCCAAGTTGACTACCTCTATTATTTCAACAATTTCTTGTTCCTTTGGTGGTCCAAGTTTAATAATTCTAGTTCCATCCATCATGGCCTGAAAAGTTTAAGATTTAACTAATTATTTTGAAGGGGCAATAACAACCTTGTTGTTCTTTTTGTCCATCCAATAAGCAGCACCGTAACCTACAGCAGCTCCACCGATAACCCAAGCAGTAATCTTTGCTTTGTCAAATTTTTTGTAACGAGCATAAAGGAAGCCAGCAGCTGCACCAGCGATAGCTCCGATAAATTCTTGACGGTTTGATTTCTCAACTGGTTTGAAGTTTACAGTTGTTGGGGTTTGTGCTGCGTCAGCGTTGTTGTAATTTTCCATTTGTTTGATTTTTTTTATGAATAAAAATTTATTGTCGTTAGTCTTGAAAATCTTGTACTGAAAAGGCTCTCCCCTTCTCATCCCTTCAACTATTACTGGCTCCCCTTCTAGTTCTGTCCCTTCTTTAATGACCTCTCCGGTCTTACTGAAGTTCTTATGCCCTTGGTTAGGTGCCAATACCTCTGCATCTTCAAATACAATTACTTTCATATCTTTAGTTTTTGTGTTTTCTCAATTTTAAAATAACTATTCCAGCTATCAACGATACCAAAACTACACTCGTTCCTACTATGATAGGTACGGCTAGGCTCTTCTTAGGGGCCTCAGCAGGTGTTGTATCTTCGCTAGACTTAGATTTCTTACCGGTAGCTAGGCTATACATATCGTCAAATGACTGTGGCATGAAATGGCTGTAGTTCTTGCATCCATCGCATCCTGAGATAGCCTCTTTCTTTGCTCCGCAACTACCTTTGCAACCATCGCATCCTGAAGTTTCCTCTAGGCCTGTATGGTCGTTATATTCGTAAGTCCTTGTTCCGTTCTTTGAAATATGCTTAAGTATAAACTCAGCATGTGGGTGAATCTTAGCAATCTTCTTCTTTAACTCTTCTTGCTTTTCCTTTGAAGCTCCGTTATATAAATCGGTTAGCTTTTCCTCTAAATCATTATGACCCTTTGCTTTGGGCCATCCGTACTCTTGTAATAACATTGCCCCCTTCTTCCAGGAGTCATCATCATGGGCAATTAAAGTAATTACTGATATATCCTTTTGGTCTTTGTGCAATGCTTCTTTTTCCATTTTGCTTTGTTTTTAGTGAAAAGCCCTAACCCTTTTGGGGCTAGGGCTTATTCAGTTGGATTTCTCCAGGTAAGAAGAATTAACCTTTGGTAATTCCTTTTACTGAGCTGTCTGTTTGGATGATAACCGGAGCTACGTTTTTACCGCTCAAGCGTGGAGCACGAGCGTTGTTTTCGTAATGGCCACCATTCAACTTAGCTTTACCAGACAATACAGCAACAGGGAACATGCTGATAGTCAAAGTAGCGCCAGCTAACAATGGGAAAGTCACGAAGGTGTTACCATCAACTGTTACCACCTTAGACACGTCTAAAATGTCAGATTGTTGTTGGTACGCATCACGCATGATAGACAAGTTCAACGGAGTTGAATATTGTTTACCGTTAGCGTCAACGTGGTTAATGGTTAATGTTTGTTGCAACTGTGATGGAATTGAACATTGGAATCTCCATTTTCCGATTTTGAAGAATTTGTTGTTCGATTGCGCAATCATACGACCGTAACCAGCTTGTGTGCCAGTTTGCAAGTTGGTGATTACTACAGAAGCAGGGTTACCGTAGTTAGCGGCACCAAAATAATCGTTATATCCGAAGATGATAGCGGTTACGTTAGCTGCTGTGTTGGTATTAGCGTAGCTAATAACATAAGGGTCAGACAAAGCTACATTAGAGCCTGCTGCGTTACTTTGGGTATCTCCATCGAAGAAAGAAAGGTCATCATTGTCGAAATAAGACATGTTTCCTTCATCGTAAGAATCAAAGCCTGACATTTTTTCGGTTCCAGCGATGTAACCGAATAATTCTTTTTCGTGCTTGTTCATTTTGGTTCTTTTTTGAAAGTTTTTAACTGTTTTTTTTAATTGTCTCACCTCATTGCCTCGATTAACAACACACTACATAAGTAGGTATGCTTACCTCTGCCGTTGCCTGGTCAAATTACTAGCCTACATAAGTCACCATAAGATGAATTGTAAGTTTTCTGTTTGCTCAGAAAAGGAAGTTGAAATGTGGTCTCCCTTTTTATGTATTAGCTATCCTTGTGGATTAAGCTTTCTTTACAAGTTTTGGAGCAATAACAGTTTGGTGAACTGCTAAAGCCAACAAAGCTGAAACGAAAACAATAGCTCCGGTTTTCAAATGTTCTTTAGTCATTTTTTTTTAGATTTTAGGTTTATCAAATTTAGGTAACAATTGTACACTTAACCTTTTATCCTATTGTACCATAAAGCAAAATGCCTAAGTAATTGATTATTAGTCAACCACTTAGGCATTACAATAAACGTACAACTATATAACTACCTGGTGATGTTGATAGATAGCGTTCCGAACTCTTTTAGCTGGTTCTTTAGGTCTAGCACCTTCTGTACCTTGGTAGGGGATATGTTAAATACTATCTCCTTCTGGGTTACATGAGGCTCATTGCCTCCTAATATCTCGGCAACTCTCTCAGCCAATACGGTTATGTTCTTAAACCGGGTGATGTTAATTACTACTTTAAACATTGGATTGGGTTTAATTGTTTACTTAATCTGTTTTCCTTCTACGTTCCTTTTAATACGGTCTGCAGTCCTTTTGTTTAACCATAATAAAGATTCCTCTAACTTGGTAATAACAATAGCGTTTTCTCTGCAAGGGAACTTACCTTGTAGGTAGTTCATCCTGTCAATAAGCATTTCTAAAACTTCCTCGTTAGTAGTTCCATCGGCTACAGTTTTTAATTCAGGATGGGCTGGTGCGATTGGTTCTTTTTGAATAAACTGTATAGTCTGTCCTTTTTGTTCTTTGTTTTCAAAATTGCCCAATTCGTAATTGTGGCCTTCTACGTTTACTTTCATTTGTTTTAGTTTTTAGGATTTAATTGTTTTATTAATTTATTGTAGCAAAGTTGTATTACAATGGCATCGTTTAGAGAATGGTGCTGCATTATACCATCTGGGCCAAGTTCTTCTCTTACAAAATCAGTTCTTTTAGTGTCCGGGTCAATGCCGCATGCTAAAAACAATGTACATATATCAAAAGGTATATAGTATATTTTTTCTGGCATATTAATAGCACCACCCCATAGTTGACAAAGAAGTACCCAATCATAAGCCAAACAGTCAGACCAAATCTCAACATTCTCGAACTTTTTAAGCCAATTAATAAGTTCTTGTTGGATATAGCCAGATTCTCCATATACTGTTAGTACAGGATGCTTAGAGCCGTTTATAAACCTTTGCGATATTGAGTTATTGATTGTTGACAATGGGTTATACTTCACAAACTCTGTTTGTCGAATTACGTTTTCCACCAACCATTCATTAATCTGTGATTTATCGAAATCAGAAAACTCAGCATAAAACATATCTCCATGCTCAGAAACGATGGCTAATGAAATTAACGTAGTACCCTGGTGCAGCCCGGTAAACTCGGTATCTAAAAATAGTTTAGTTCTATTATTCATTTGTTTAATTTATTATGGTTTTGGTTTTCTCTCATCTATCATTTTTTGTTTGAATGTTTCAATTCCTCCCACTATCTCAAATAGATAAGGAAAATAATCGTCAGAGTTTGTCTTTAATGTTCCACTTATCTTACCTTGTCCGTAAAACTTGATGTTAACCTCAGCAATCTGGTCAAGGTGTTCGTAAGGGTTTTCTGAGACAACCTTTTTTTCAGGCTTTGCCTTCTTGGTGTTTTTTTTAGCTGTTTTCTTCATTGTTTTGGTTTTTTGGTTTATTTATTACACTTTTTAAGATGGTTAAATATTATAGAATCTTGTGATACGACTTTTGCCTCATAGAACTTTAATCTTTTAGCAATAGAATCTGCATACTCCATAGGAACATAATTTTGCTGCCTGTTTCTTGGTTTTACTCTATTATCTAACGTTTTAAGTATAATAAAAGTCAATGCTAAGCCGATTATTATAGTTGCTATAGAAATTAATCCATTGTCGTTATTCATATACTTATTTTTTAGTTACGTCTTTGATGAACTTATTAAAATTTCTTTTAATTGCCCTTACAGCTTGTTCTACTGAGTCAAACAATAAGTCGTTGCTATTGTTGTTTGGAAACTCGTAAATTACCATGAATTTACCATTATAGTAAAACTTGCCATTTTTATCGTAGCCTTCTTGATAGCCGTTCAATTTTTTAATATGGGCTATGGTGTATAATCCTAAAAGGTCAGTAAATGTTTGAGGGTTTACGTTACCTGAGCAAACAGTTCTGGACCATCTACCATGCTCATCGTTTTCTAATGTTTTAGAATACGTTTTAACCACTTTAAATTTAGGCATCTGCTTTTTGGATTTTAAGTTTGTCAAAATTGTCAAGTATTGTTTTACACGACCTATTATCTTCATGTGAATAACCTTCATCATAAGCCTCACGCATTAACTCAAACACTTCATCCCTAGTGTAGGTTGGGTCTAATGGCTGGTAATTATCCTCTGTACCTTCTTCTGAATTTACTGTGCATGTGCTACATAGCTTATGCCATTCGTTACCTTGCGAAACTTTACAATTACTACAGTTCTTTTCCATCTTCTTTTTGGATTTTAATTTTGTCAAAATTGTCGAGTGTAATTTCCATAGGTTTTATTTTTAATAGTTTAATATTGTTTTATTATTTCGCAATAAGCATCGAACAGCTCTCTTGGTGTAGAAGGGTGAATACTATCAAAGTCCTTTCTTTCGAATTGGGATAAGGCCTTTTTATTGAAAGCATGGTATGTAGAGAATGTGCCGTAAAAGAATCTCCAAATGCTTGGTGTGTAATTTCCAATTAAAGTTCCTGTATATAGATAGCCATTTAGAAAATCATTGGCGCCAAAATTAACTGCTGTATTGGTCATTACGGCTCCCCAGATGTACATGGATTCCATGATATGAAGGAACGGTATTTTTGCACCAGGCTTATGCCCTTGGTTAATATCGTAGTCCATCAACTCATCAAAAGATATTGATTGCTTGTTTTGCCTAGCCGATAACAGAACATTGATTACTGCGGCTTGTTCGCACAAAGGTCCATGAATAGCCTTTAAATCTTTAATCTTAACTGACTGCATTTCGTATAATTTTCGTTGTAGCTGTCCTTTACTTGCTTACTGAGGCTAACTGACCATGCCTAACATGCTTGGAGCCTTTGCAGGATGATAATGTAGTCAATCCTAGTAGTGCAATAAGTATTAGTGTATGGTATTTCCTGTTTAGCATTGGATTAATTTTAAATCAAATGTAATAGGTTATTTTCAAATAACAAAATTATTTGTAATCCAATCCTTTAATACCCCACCTTCTGTTATCGTGCCTACACATTATACCTGTATGGCTGTAAATCTCAATCTTATCCCTGAAGTAGCAATCTTCAGCGAAATATCCATCCGGGGCCATATCCGATTTTTTATCTGCCCTGAACTTAATCTTAGGTAACAAATGCCTTGGTATAAGTACGCAGCCTAGTCCTACCGAAAATACCCTTCTTAGATAACCATTGACAAAATAAGCCTCTTCATCCGGTCTTAGTTTATCAAACTTTTTGTCAAACATACTCCTATTGATAGTCTTTAATACCATCAGGTGCCTATCTTTACCTTCATCGGTATGGTACATGGCTCCTATGATAGCATTAGGCCTTATGATAGACTCAGCCATCAGCTGTTCAATAACGTCACTAGGAGGGAAAATATCGCTCTCTAGGTGTAGCAGATAGTCATATCCTTGGTTTAGGGCTCTTGTAGCGCACTCGTTATGACAGAAAGCCATTTTCTCTAACAAGGTTAGTTTGCTGCTTACCATCGAAGGTTTTATTGTTATCCTGGCCCCTGGGTAGGTATCATCACAATAGGTTTGGTTCTTCTTGGCGTTCGCTCCATAATCGTTAGTATTGTCCGATAGGAAAACATCAATGTTAGGATAGCTAAAGCTCATAACATTGTCTATCCAATTCCTGAAGCAATAGTTCTTCACCTCAGCCGTAGGGGCTGCTATAAGTACACTAGGTAGGCTCATACGATTTATTTAAGTCTAGGTGGTTTCCATCCTTTTCTAATCAAAAATGATACTTTTTTTGCGGATTTAGAATATGCCAAGAGGTCTAAGTCATTGTGAGCATGGTCTCTCATATCTAAGCCTGACTCTATAATAGACTCCGCTTCTGCGCAATCGAAACAAATACCACATCTGGTCTTAACTTTTTCTCCTTCTCTTTTACAAATAATACAGTATTCAGGCATTACAACATTTTCTTTAAGCGTTCATAAATTAATATTTTATTTTCTTCTAGGTCGGCTACGTTCCATTTGATTGACTTGTTTAGCTTTTCAAGCTCTGGGTTAGTTTTTGCCTTCTGAAGGAACTTGGCCAGGGTTGAGTCGTAGTTCTGCTCCATCTCCTTCCTCCTTCCTTCGTATTCTTCCAGGTACTTAGCCATGTATTCCTCCCTCTCCTTAATAACATTCTCTAATGATGCTATCTTAGGCTTAATCTCAATCAACTCTAACTTAAAGTCCACCAACTCCATATCCTCTTTATATGTTAGTACTTGCTTACAACTTATATCTTCAACTATCTCTTTTAATAAGTACTCCTTTTTTTCAAGTAGTTGGCACTTACTCTTTAATGCATCCAAGGCATCCTGCATGCTTTTTAATACTGGCCTCTGTTCCATCATTTTAGGATTTTAAGGTTTGAAACTTTGGGTTCTACCGGTGTTACCTTTTCTTTTACCTTATCTCGGTATTCCTTACTTAACACTACTCCCGATTCACGAACTAGGCCCATGTATAGTTCCATCTTCTTAAGCCTGGTCATTACAGTTTTAACGTAATCTTTGTCAACGGTGAAGGTGTCAACAGGAAAGTAAACATGATACTTACATTTGCTTTGTTCAGCAAGGTAGTCCTTCTGCTCCTGCTCGCTAGCATCGTTAATAAGGTAACATATCCTAGTCTGGCGCATGTACTTCTTGGTGAACATCTGGTTCTGAATAATCTCCATAACCTTCTGAAGTTTCTCCTTGTTTTCAGGCTTACCATGAACAAAGATTTCTAAAAATACCCTGGATATTTCCGGTTGTAATACTTTATTTTCCATCTTAATTGTTTTGTTATTATTTTATTAATTAAAGTTCAAAAAATTCTAGCAACTCTTTTACTGCAATCTTGTTTAAGTGTTTTGCTAATGCCTCTGATTTAAGGTATAGTGATTTTGGCATTTCAAGTAAACTTATATTAGACTCAATAAATAGTTCTTTAGTTGTAGTGTTATACATTAACCTCCATTTATTTTGTTCATGGTCATCCCAATCAGCTACCCATCCTTCATTCAATGCTTTGCAGATTATTTTTAATTTTTGAACTGAATTTGTTATATCGTCTATTGCTTCAAAATTTAAGCCTAATTCCCTACAAGCATCTTCAAATGAATTAACTCTCTCAAAGATTGTTTTAGGTTGCTCTACTTCTTCATAGACCGGTTCCCAAGTTTTGGCTATTTCTTCAGGTACCGTATGGACATGGATGTTTCTGGGTCTACCAATTTTATCCTCAATATAATAATAAACACAATGTTCACTTATTTTGGGTATAGCCAAATCTCCTCGCTTCCAATTTGCACCATACATATCAAATGGTACTTTGTAGCCAATAATTTTGCGTGGTTCTTCTTGTATTAAGTTTAAGTGGGCTTCAGGGGCGCATCCACTGCTTTCATCACCAGAAAATTCATACATAAACCCAAAAGGCTCTTTTATACAAGATGTTATTGTAAATTCCTCTTCTCTAAAAAAAAGTTTTACTTTGTCTCCTTTTTTGAATTTAGGGATTACCTTTTCTTGGACTAATTCAAGGTCGTTTTCTTTAAAACAAATACCACCTTCTTTAACCGTATAAAATTCGATATTATATGAATTAATAGTAAAAACATTTTCAGATAGTTTTGTTCTTACTCTATCTCCCTTTTTAAATTTTGGTTTCTTGAGTTCCATAGTTTCCGTTTTTAAATAGTTGTTTGGTTCTGTTTAATATCTGCAAGTTTGTCGTTCACCTGAGTCTTGAACGCCATGTAATCCCAATCAGTCTTGGTTGGAAATAGTGTTTCGTTTTCAATGGGTAGTTCAACAGCGCTTAGGTTGGGAACGTAGAAATTTTGAAATCCACTAAGGCTTAAATCTATACACATCTTTTGCAAGGCAAATGAATTTATGTTAAAACTTCCGTCAAACATAATACTTTTTGTTCTAAAAAACAATATCCCTGTTAAAATACCTTGGTCGCTCGTTCCTACATGTTTGATGTTGTTTTCCGAATCCCATATACTACCTATGGTTGGCCTTAGTCCTGCTGGTTTAATAGCCAATATGCCAGGGGTGGATTGTGTGCCAAGCTCACTAGAGTAGTTGATATAGTTTTGAATCAATGTTATGTGCCATGTTGGTTCAGCCAATACCATGTTTAACGGCCAAATAACACTATACCTTGAACTAAGACTTGGTTTATGGTTCAACAGCTCCATATATCCGTTATAGATTCCTATCTGGTGTTCATCCTTCCTCATGTAGGACCTTAACAAACCTTTCTTGCTGAGCCAAACGGCAAACCGGTCCATGCGCGGGTCTCTCCCTAGCTGAAGAATCTTAAACTTAATCTTTGATAGGTTAAACGTGTTTTTAACTATGGTGCCAATGACGTATTGCGTTATGCTAGGATGGCCATTGCTTAAAATTAAAACATCTATTCTGTCATCATGGTCAACCATTCCTGCTCAAATTTTTCTAATAACTTATTTTGAATAAATACATGCTTCTTAATCTTAACCGATAGCTCAAACAGCTCTATGGTCTTATCGTAGCCCTTAGGTAGGTTGTTTTCTTTAACCTGCTTACTTATCCTTAGTGCTTCTATGTAAGAATCTATCTCACCGATAGCCCTTATCTTATCGCTTAAAAACATGGTTAACTGCCTTTCTCAGTTCCTCAACAAGGTTCATAGGAAAAATTATCAAAAAACAAGCCACAAAGAATATGAAGTTGTATTTGTAATAAATCATTGCATTGACAAACGCCTTACTTTTTTTGTCATTGCTGAGTAGCATAACCATCCAGACCAAGGATAGAAATAATAGTGCGAATAAAATATTTGTTAGTGTGTGCATAGTTTATGTTAGTTTATTGATTACCCCAATATTGTCCATATAACTGCTTAGATAGTAGTTGTATGGCTTCATCCTCTTTAATCCGGTTAACACTCATAGCCTCCTTGATGAATTTCTTGTTAAGCCTTAGGTACTGCTCCAAGGCTAGGTCAAACTCGTGCTTGGTGAAGTTACCTTGAATCTTATTGCCGAAGTTATGGATATAGACGAAAAATCTTTTGTCGGCTGAGTTATACCTGTTCTTAACCAGCAGCTCGGCTATCTTAAACAGCTCAGGGTTGCCTAGCTTACCTTTAACATCTTCAGTAAGTCCTGACTGGTAGTGCATCCTAATCCAACGGCTATTGCTTAAGATGCGTGGCTCAACGGCTCTCAAAGATTGGTAACTTATAAGCACGTCAACGGCCCGGTGCCTGAGGTTAACTATACCTCCCACTATCTCGTCCATGTGTGTTATGGATAGGATATAGGTGTTAATATCCTCAATAACTAAAAGTCCGTTGCGGAAGTTTTTAATGATATAAGCTAGTATAACCTTTTTGTCGGCTATGCCTACCGACTTAGCATCAATACGTCTAACGTCAATGTTAGGAGAAATGCACCAGTCCTTAATATCCTTTAAGGCAATCAACTTGGGCTTAACGGTGTCAATATCGTTATTTTTGAACTGCTGCTCGGTGAACTCTCCGTTGGTGTCAAATATCAACACCTTCCTACCCTTAACCTTGTTATAAACCTTATCCTTAACGTAATCTTTGATGGTGTGCATGTGCCTGTAGGTCTTTCCAACGCCTTGTACCCCTACACAACACATCATCCCTGCTTCTCTTTCTGCCATAGTATGTTCAGTATAGTTTCATTACTAAAATAAAAGAAATCTGTATCAATATCGAACAGCGAATTGCTGCCGAACAAAATTACAGATTTTGCCTCTTCTAAGTAGTAACAAACCTGGTAATCATTCAAAAATCTTGCTGCTGTATATTGTTTTCGGTCAATAAATCGACTTTCGTTGCGTTGCATACACAAGTAAAATCCTTCTGCTACCCCTATTTCAGCATCTTGGTTAACCCTTGGCACCCTTCTTCTAGGAACAAATAAAGATGGCATAATCATAGAGTCTCCCGAAGGTATAATCTCTACGTTGTTTGAGGCGTTTAGGTTAGCAACATCTACCTGAGAAAACCATTCATCAGTACCCGGTAGCTGCCATAGGTCTCGTTCTTGCGAATAAAATCCTACCTCAAATGGACAATCTTGTGTTTTTTCGATTTTGTAATACCCTGTTTCTCTCATTGTTATTCTTTTGTTTCTGTTTCGTGTCCTAAAATATGTTCTTCTTCATCTCTTTTATTCAATAAGTCTCCGAAGTCCTTAAACTGTTCTGGCTCAGGCTGTCTCTTGGGTTCAGCCTCAGGCGTGGGCGCAGGTGGTGGCGTAGGCGCAGGTGTAGGAGGAACGTATTGCGAAGCCCTTGGGGTAGGGGTCTGCGTAATCCTACTTTGTCTGGTGTTTTCCTTTAGCATCTCCACTACATAGGCAATCTGGTTGCCGTTCTGAATAGCCTTAGCAATCAATGGGGCATATCCCTTTACTACATCGAACATAAGCTGTTGCTCCGGTGTTAGGGCTACTCCCTTGGCCATAAGCACCTCAGTCAAAGAATCTACCTGGTCATCCAGCTCTTCCTCGGTCATCTTGTAGTCCGTCTGAGACTTCTCCCTCTGCATGATGAAAAAATCCCTTGCTGTGGCCTCCTGAGTCTCTGACAATGACAATAGCACGTTGAGGTCTAGGTCTCCCGATACCTCATACTCTGCCAACTTGGCATCCGTAATATCTTTAGAGGTGTACCAGGCTAGACCCATCTCGGCAAACTTGGCTACAGTCCTTACGATAGAGTTGGCTAATCGCTTAGTCTTTTTGCGTTTTTGATTGTCCGGTATATCATTGAAACTTGGATTCAACGGCTCCTGAGGCTGGGGCTTGGTATTTCCTTTGTCCGGTCCTTGGGCAGATGGGTTAGGCCTAGGCTTTTCCTTTTTGTCGGTGAAGGCATCATCATCCATCTCAAAGGCACTCTCATGGGTCTTAGGCTCAGCAAACTCGGTGCGTACTCCTTCAGCAGTCTTTTTAATATCATCCTGGGTAGGTAGGTCATTGTCCATGACGTACTCTCTCACCTTAACCTGCTCTGAGTTGAAGGGGTCAATATCGGGTGAAGTAGTTGAAGCCGCTTTCTCTGGCTCAGGTGCGCTATTGGTCTGTTGCTGCGCCTTGGGGGCCTCTGCCGTAGGTGTTTCGCTTACATCCTCGTAGTGTACGTTATCAATAGTTAGCTCAGCATGTAGGGCTTTGAGCTCAACCTCATTAGTAGCAGTCCTGAAGGTGAAGTTAGGGTCTTGGGCAACCTTTTTCTCTATGGCTGCTTGAATATCTCTAACCATCTTACTCTCTTGCCATTTCAACCTACCGGAGGCATTTTCTTTTTTGTAAATCGGATTCATTGTTGTTGTTCGTTTATGAATTTAACTAACTTTTCTTTGGACCTGTTGTAAGCCTCTACAAACTCTGCATCAACCTTAATCTTATCTGGCTCTGCATGTTTAAGCCTTTTTAATCCCTGCACTACTGAGTTAGGGTAAAAGTCAAAAACCTTCTTGGCTATGTGTCTAATGCTTAGCTTAAGGTCGTAGTGTAATAAACAGTACACTATATGCCTTGCATCAGTAACTTTGTAGTTGTTTCGGGCTCTTTTTATTGTGTTGGGCATTATGCCGAAGTCGGCTCCCACAATCTCGAATACTTTATTCACATCGCTAGTTTTATGATTGTCGCTATTGCCTATATGATTAAGTATAGCATCACTAAGCTCCTTAACAGAATGTTTCTTTAAACCTTTCTGTATGTTCTTAAGCAGTACCTCTATATCTTTTTTGTCTGACTCCACCATATAATTAAAATAGTGTACGAATATAGTAATTTTTAGTGTACAAAAGAAAAGTGTAACGATTTAATTTCTAATGACTAAATTTGCCTAAATGATTTAAAAGTGTGTATATGGATAGGCCTACATTTCAAAAGAATAAAAACGCAAAACAAGTTGCTTTCAATCAGATTCGTGGTAGATTAGTAGAGATTAATCATGGAGACAATGGCTTTTCTTCTGTTACGATAGAAGTTGGTCATGAATCAATAAGAACAGTTAACCTAGTCACCAGGGCTGAAAACTTTAAAAAGTTTATTGACGGCATTGAGTTGTACGATAGAGTTGAGGCTAAGTTTTATATCGTATCGCACAATAAAAATGGTCGCTGGTACACTAGCGCTCAGATATTAGACCTTAACGTAGATTCCTTCGACCCTGAGTTCAACGGACAATAAAAAACATAAAAGGCCTACTATAACTTAGCAGGCCTTTTAAATTGCTCCATATCACTTAGGCTCAGGAAAGTCTGAAGTTCAAATCCCTGCTGTTTAAAATAGAGTATCTTGCCATTGTCTAGGATATACTTAACCGGTATCTTCCACTCATCAACCTGGTCAATAAGCCTTATGGTGTGAAACTTCTTAGCCCTGTCGAGTAGGTTGTAGTTAAAGCCATACGAGTTGCTGAGTATATGTAGGTGCTTCTCCCTATCCCTTTTAATCTCCATAATCTTGGTTCCTAGGTTAACTACGCCTAGTCTCCTTCCCTTGCTCTCAGAATTGAGTTTAAGGGTCAATATCAGCCTTTTACCGTTGTTATGGATTAGGATTAAATTGCCTTGGTCATCGCCAATAGATGTTATATCATCCTTAGCATTGGGTGCTCTCTTCTTTGCCATATTGCTTATTTTACACGAGTTACTTTAAGGATTGGCATACCATCTTCCATGTATTGGCCTATCTTAAATTCTTTGGGGCTAGTCTTAGCGAACTTGGTCAACTCATTGGTTACTGTTTCCAATTTGTCTAGGGTGTAGGTGCCGCAGCAAAAGATTTCTTTTAACTCCATCGCCTCTAGGGGCAGTACTAATTTTTGAATAGATAACATATAGTTTACGTTTTAGGGTTTGGTTAGATTATGCTTGGTTGTTTTTTAATTCATCAATCATCTTTCGAACATTCCATAGTTCAATAGGGATGTACTTGCGAACTATATCTGCAGTTTCTTTTTCATTTTTCATTCTTGCATAATAAGCAGCCTCCGAAGCCTCCGCAGCCTCCGCAGCAGCATAAGCAGAATAAGCAGCAGAACGAGCATAAGCAGAACGAGCAACAGCATTAGTAGCAGCAGCAGCACGAGAAGCGTCAGCAGCAGCAGAATATAGCTCTGCGCGTGTAGCCCTACCTTCACCAAATGCTATAGCTGTATCAACAGCCTTTAGGCTTCTTTCATCTTGCATCAGATGTCTAACTGTATTGGCGCAATGGCCCTTGGCCAATGTTCTTACTTGCAAGTCTTCGTTGTTCGTTCGAATGTGCAGCCATAACAACCAATCATATCTGTGACAAGTGTTATATACTTCTTCCCAACTCTTGTTAGCTGCCCATTCTTTAGCTGGGTCACAAGCTTCTAGTCTAATTAGTAGTTCTTTCATATAGTTTTCGTTTTATTGTTTATACAAATGTATAAATAATATTCCAAAAAACAACAAGCAACAAATATTTTTTTTGCGCTTGTTGTAAAATTATTCCTTTGTAGTGTCCTTTTTAACCTTTGGTCTATTGAAATACCTGTAAAATAAGTACCCTCCTATGCCAAGGCCTAATATCACAACGATAGGGTGTAAGCCTCCTTTGGATGGACCAGCCGATGTTTTTAATTCAGTTATCATCTTTTGTTAATTTTAAATTTTTCACTGTTTGGTTGAATCTCAATGCACTCATAAAGGTCTGTGCGTAGGCCGTTAGGTTGGTCAGGCTCATAGCCATCAAATACCTTCTGGTAGGTCTTAGGGGCAATCTTGCGTAGTTGCTCGAAGTTTACCTCAACCTCTTTAGCCTCGTAGGCCTTTTTAAGTTCCTGCTCTATAGTCAAAGCCTCTGGGTCAATCTTAGCCTCTTGCTCAATCGCCTGAACATCGTTTTTAATCTCAGCAGCAGTTACCGGAGGTGGGGCTGTGTTTTTGTCGGTGTCATTAACGTGGTCCAGAATATCCGAACATACCCATTGGTCTAACCTTTTAAGTTTAGCTAATGGCTGACTTACGTTCAATCCTTCTTCTTGGGCACTCTCTACAGCCTTAAAAGCTGCGTTAACGTCTGCAATAGCCTTTTGGGTTTCAGCAGGTAGTTCTGTCTCCTTTACGTTGTTGCGCTCCAACAAGGTCTGGTATGCTAATTTAAACATATACTTAGGTTTTATTGGTTTTACAGATTATTTTGCTAGTTTAAGTGCCTTTTCCAAAGCAGATAGTAACTTGCGTGTCTCAGCAATAAGTTTCTCAATCTCAGCCTTAGATACCTCACCTTTTTCTAAACGGTTATGGATGCTATCCTCAACCTTCTCAGCTGCGGATTCAATCTTTTCCTTGTTCTTTGTTGCTTCAGTCTTTTTAGGCTCGTTTTCTTTGGCTTTTTTAGCCTCGTCACGCTTCTTCTTTGCTTCCTTGGCCTTCTCTATCAACTCTTCGCAGTTGTACTCAATACGAGCCTTTTCAGCAGGTTTTGGAGCAGCCTTCTTAACCGGAGCCTTGCGCTTTGGTTTTGCTTCACCTTCAGCCTCTAGTTTAGCTAGTTCAGCCTTAGCCGTTTTTAACTCTTCTTTAGCGAAGTCAACCTCATCCTTAGGAACGCCAGGAGACGAAATAACTAACTCGTAAGATTCTATTTCTTCTTTAAGTTCGTTGATTTTAGCAATATTGCCACCTTTGGCATATCTTGATTTCTTTTCCATTTTATGTGTGTTTAAGTTACCGCCTTGTCCGTAATAGTTGTCGTTATTAAATAAAGCCTTGGTTTCTTCTTTATCCAGGTCTTTTAAATCCTTTTCGTAAACCTCTAGGTTATCTTTTTCATCTAATGTTTTTTGCGCCTTGGCATCGTACATGCTGTTTTTAACAATACTTTTTAATGTGCCATAACCCAAGAAAGTTAAATCTCCATTAGCACGTTTTTTAAACACGCAAGGGGTTTCTCCGATAGCCTTAGTTTTTTTGCCTCTAGGTCTGTCCTCCGCTTTCATTATAACAATCTTTCTGTCAGGTAGGTTGATAGTGCCATATCCTTTCAAAGATTGCTCATACGTCAAGCCTACAGGGTTAACGCCATCAAAGTCGTAGTATTCTAAGGTGCCTAGGTCATTCATTGTCAAACCGAACCTATCCTTCAGCTCACCCTTTAAACCTTCCAGTCCTTCAGAATTGTTATTGGCAATATCACCAATGATGTTTAAAATAAGTTCTTCAAGTTCCTCGGATTGCTCAATCCCAACTTTATTAATGGCCTTTTCTACTAACTCAGGGTTGAACATCAGCTGTAAGCCATCTATATAGTGCTCAATATACTTGCTACCTGCTTCTTCAATCTCTCCGTTAGGATAGTAGATATAACCTTTAAACTCTTCCATTTTTACGAAATTTGCGTTAAATATACTAAATTTTTCATTCAATATTATTATTATTCGATTTTTCTAGCCTCGGATAGAGCTATGGCAATAGCCTGTTTAGGGTTAGTAACTACCTTACCATGTGTCTTTAGTTCGTGCTCCTTAAACTCGTGCATAACCTTAGCAACCTTCTTTTGGTCAACCGAACCTCCTTGCCTATAAATAGGCTCAATAATATTATTGTCAACAAGTTTCTTAAACGCTTCGAAAGATAATGTATTTCCAGATACCCCACCTGAAATCCTTTCTAGGTTTGAAAAATGGTCAGAAACTCGAACAACAAGGTTGATAGGGTAATCTTCGTAAACAAATATATCACGATATAGCTTCTTTTCATCCAATACCTTAGCTTTTAATGATACATATTGACTTAAACCATTAGTTAAAACAGTCTTTATCTTAACGTCATTAAATCCCATATCTGAAAACATTTTTCTTACTTTTTCGTCATGGTCAAAGTTTGGGTTATACTCATTCTTATCAAAGGCGTTGGTTCGAACATAACCTCCTTTGGCATACTTCAATCTTGCGTGTCCTGTTGGAGCATAAGTAGTGCCATGGTCTTTGTCTATATTTTTTAAATAGGTTTCTATTTTTTCATTCCATACATCTAGTGCTTCATATATTTTATGGTAATTATCCTCATACCATTCCCTATATGCCACTTCGTTTTCTTCTTCATTTGGCATATCTTCTCCATCTAATCCTTCACCTGTTTCAATTAAAACATCTAATGGTGTAATATTATCATCTATGGAGGTGTAACCTATGTCGCCTTCGTCAACAATAGGTATAAATGGTATTTTTTTTAATCCACTTTTTTGTAACTCAATATTTGCTATTATCAAATTTGTTTCATTTTCCGCAAATACATCACCATTTTTAACCATTCTATCTATTTGCGAATGGAACTCGTGTCGTACTCTAGCTAAGTTAGATAAAGCACTATGCTGCTCTTCTGTTAATGTGGTTATCTTTGCATTTTCCTTATTTCTATTGTCGGCATATCGCTGTTTAGCTTCGAAAAGTCCTCCATTGGCATACTTTGGCTCAACTCGGTGTTTTTCGATAGTCAATTTTAAATCGCTAGGCAAATCCGAATAGGGCTCATTAATAAGTTTTAGGTATTCGCTTCGTTTTTTACCCTTGAAGTGGTCGGTTATGAAATGTTTTCGGGCTCCTTCTGTCCAATATTCATTCCACAAATAATAGGTTTCCTCTGGATATGGTTGAAGTAAAGAAGAATTGTGTCTATTGTCAATCCATTTGGCTACAACCTCCTTTACCTTTTTAGGCAAAGAATTATACCCTAAACTTGCCATATCGCTTAGTTC
>Ga0214164_1000596_pt1 | contig 23469 bp, 40 predicted proteins | sample TroBogepilimnion_13_FD_153003 | JGI IMG/M metagenome (GOLD analysis project Ga0214164, IMG submission 153003) | Freshwater microbial communities from Trout Bog Lake, WI - Practice 03JUN2009 epilimnion v4 | ecosystem: Environmental > Aquatic > Freshwater > Lake > Epilimnion/Euphotic zone ...
AGATGTAGCTTGGAGAATGTTCTTTGACTTCCTCAAATACAAATGTGATTGGTCGGGAAAGAATCTTCTTGACATTGGAAGATTTGATCCTAGTTCTAAAATGTGTAGTGCCTGTGGCACTGTCAATAAGGAACTGAAGCTACCAGATCGCGTATGGACTTGCTTCTGCGGAGCAGTTCATGATCGTGATTTTAATGCTTCTGTAAACATCAAGAAGATGGCATTCAGCAAGCAGAACCTAATCAGATGTATAGGGCTGGAACAGCCCGAATTAACGCAAGTGGACACTGTAGCAATAGCTACGTGAATGAAACTTGAAGCCCCACCCCTCGTGGGTGGGGTAGTTCACAAAAAACTGTTGGAGTAATCTAATCACAAAGGAGACTGGGGTATACTAAACACATGAAAACAATTAAAATCGCAATCTATAACGATGACGGAAAACTCATCGGATATAAAGCTGATACGTTCTGGACTCTTGTTAAGGACAAAAAATCAGCTAAGTCCCATTCACTTGTTGATGGAAAGATTCCAGAACATCTTATTTCTTCTTTTATTCATCTTCTGAATAAAGAAGCTAAATCCAATCCGAAAGCAGAAAGCGGCTCTTTAGCAGAAGTTCTTGGGAATATATGTGATACGATCTCTGATTGCTCAAGACAACAGCAATTCTTCATGAACGAAAACAGACTAGCAAAAGTTGGATATGAATTTGAAGATTCCGATGAAGTGATCTTCACACATTGTGTCTCTGGCAAATCTGTTACAGAAATCTAATTCCTAAATTAAAGTGGAAAAGCAATCTTTCCACTTTAATTTAACATCTTAAAATCAATGACAAGCCGCTAATCACAATCTTATTGATATAAAAAATAAATCTTGACATATACTGAATGTGTGGTATACTGCGTATATGGATTACTACGTTGGCAAAAGGAAATATGACGTTACAGGTAGATGTATTTCCGCTTATAAAATCTATGATTATAAAATATATTCTTTGTCTCTTGGGAGTTCCAGCGGGTGTGATGGTACAAGTCATAGAAGAGAATGTATCTTATGGCTCAATATCCACAATAATCATGATTCCATTATTGTTTATGGCAAAATTACTGAACAAGTACGTCAGATGAAAGATTATGACGAAAAACAAATGGAAAGTCTTTGTAATAGAATTATTTCTATGGCAATTAAGAAGTATCCTGAATTGCTAGAAATGTTATTGAATAAACGATATAACGACGGTCTGTTGGAAGGAAAACGACAACAAAAAGAAATTATTCGTAAAGCTATCGGAATTGGTGAAACTTTTTTCTGATACATAACGTAGAATCAAGTGTTCGACCTGACGAGTGCAGTATACCAAGTGGATCAGGTGGTAGTGAGCTATAGTGCGGACCCATAAGAAACTATAGCGGCTTGAAGAAAATTGCAAATATCTTTAAGTGACAGAGGAAGATGTAACTCCATTAGCGTTGGAATGAAATCTTCCTCTTTTTATTTACTTTTCCGTGAATGTGTGGTATACTGAGTATATGTCTAAAGCACCAAATCCTTGTGACAACTATGAAAGCTGTCAAGAACCTAAAACACCAACATCTGTGTGTTTTCATTGTGGATTTCTAAAAGGTGAACATAAATCATACACTAATGATCAAGTCAAGGCACTTATTTCAATGTTTTTCCGTTTAGGATTTTCACAAGGTTTACTTAATAGTGAAGTTGAACTTTCTGATAATTCAAAAGCAATTATTTACGGACAGAACGTAAAGTTCGCAGATATTTTAAAGGGAGATTTATATCAAGAAATTATCCAAGAAAATCATTAACAACTATCGTAAGCATAGACCGATGAAGGGTAAACAACTTTGTCGATATACTCCTTCATGTTCTCACTACATGGAAGAGGCTATTGATAAGTATGGATGGAAAGGTTTATTGATGGGCATTGGGAGAATTATTCGCTGTAATCCCTTCAATCATGCAGATAAATTTGATCCAGTCCCTTGACAAATCATCTAAAATGGAGTATCATTAAAAACATGAGATCGGAACAAGAAATTCTAAAAGACATCGAAAGAATCAGCAAGGAATTCTATGCCAAGAGTCCAAGCGTTACAGGCAATTGGGATACATATGATGAATTTCTTGCTGTTGAAGAAGATTTGATTAAACAAGTGTACGAGATTGACAAGGAAGTTGGCGAGGGTGTTAAAGTGGGGCGTTTGATTCAAATTCCTTATGCTGACGGATACGCACTCTATTGGATCACAAAGATCACTAAATCAAGTGTACATACTAACTGGATTCCCTATGGTGACGCTTGGCAGTCTCCTGTTGTAAGTGAACGCGGTGTTTGTCCTATGAGAATTGCCACTGAATATATCAGAATGGCAGATTGGAGAAGAAATCTCAGAAAGTCTTGACAATATGATACCGTTATGGTATCATATAATCAAATGGGGGTTTAGCTCAGTAGGTAGAGCATCGGCCTTTTAAGCCGTGGGTCATGGGTTCGAGTCCCATAGCCCCCACCAAAATTATAAGGAAAACAATGAAAAAAGAACTTGTCGTAACTCTTGAAAAGGACATAGATGTCGAAAAGAATCTTCTGGAACTAATTGAAGAACTTCAATCGTATTACGAACATTACGGGCGTCAATACACTCGTTTACGACTTGATACAGAAGAATACAATCGACCCTATGATGATGAGACATATCGTCGAGTGAATCTGCTTGGGCATCGTTTGGAAACAGACGAAGAATACAATCAACGTGTTGCTAAAGATCAAGAAGTAAAAGATCAACAGCGCCAAAGAGATTTGGAAATGCTCGATATATTGAAAAAGAGATTAGGAATGTGACGGAACTTTTCTTACGGATCAAACGTAGAATAAATCATGACATATTTCATAATTGGATGCGTAGTAGGATATTTGTTGACAGGAAAATCTCGTAAAAGTTGACAAATACAAAGACAACATGACATAATAAAAGTTCAAAGGTAAAAACACCTTTGCGTAGAAAACCTGAAAACAACAGAGCGTATCAGGAACAACGTTAGTATTAGATATCTCTGTAGGCAAAAGGGAGAGCCTTTTAATCTCCCTGCTGAATCCATGATTAGACGGCAGTTGAAAGTGTAAATAACCCGATGAAACATGCATGACTAGTCGGTGAAAATATAGAATGCGACGTTAGTGTTCTATTTCAGCACGTTACAGCATACACTGTATGTCAGTGCAACGTTTAATCTTTCGTTGTTTAATATAAAAGATTCCCTTGCTTTTTATTGGAAAGCAAGGTATAATTACTCCAATGAAGACATATACTATTCCTGTTGTTTGGGAAGCTTGGGGCAAATTGACCATTGAAGCTGATTCACTTGCTGAAGCCATTGAAAAGGCTCAAAGTGATGAAGTGGGACTTCCAAAAGTTTCTGAATACATTGATGATTCATTTAAAATTGATTATGAAGGAATTAATTGTCATAACATCTTTGAAGATCATAGTAAAGGAACTTGTGGAAAGATGGGTCGTTATGATCTTATCGGGTTGATTAAAGCTAATGTTATGGATATTGACATTCTGAGGGAAGAGGATGAATGTTTTTCCTTTGAATGCGAAACAGATGCTTTTACAACTACTATTACTATTCTTTCTGATAATGTTGTTGTCAGTGAAAACTTGAAGAAAGGAAATGTCCATGATGATTATTTCATGGAATTTTACGATTGCTGGCAATACATCAAAACGTTCAATCAATAAGACTCTCATAAATGCTAGGAGAAATTTCTCCTAGCATTTATGGTATACTAGAATCATGAAAACATTCCATATCACACTTTCCGCCAAGGCTGATGTCAGTCAATCACAAACTATTCGTGCTAATTCAGAAGAAGAAGCAAAGCAAATAGCTTTAGAAAAGTTTAATGATAATACATGGGATTACATGGGTGTTGATGACGAAACTGTACGAATTGAATCAGTAAACAGTTATGAATAAGATTCTTCAAATCGCTTTAAAGAAATGCATGAGAATAACAAGAAATCAACTTGTTGCTCATCTCACACCGTCTGAATATCTGGCAATTTGTGAGCATTTCAAAATACAAGCGGATAACGAATCAAAACACAACATGATGATCGAATGTCATAAAGTAGGCGCATCGTGTCCTATTTGTGTCTACTTTAATGTGAAAAGAGAAATTGGAGAAGAATTTCCTAAATCTTTGTATTATCATTAACATCGAGGTATACTAGAATCATGAAGTTTGGACACATTAATATTCAAGTCACACAACAAGATATTGACAATGCACAGAAAATCAATCCAATTGTTAATGCTCTACGAAGACATACTAACATTCTTTGTTTGACATTGGAAGATAAAACTCTTTATAAGAGTCAAAATAAATTCCAATATGTCAAGCCATTGTCACGCTCTGTACTTCGTTTCATGAAACGAATTGAACAAGGCAAATCTGTTTCTCCTTTCAATTTTCATTTTAATGTATGGGGATGGGAACGTATTCCAGAAACAGACATTCAAAGACATCATATTTCCACTCTTAAAAAGTATTTGGATCAAATTTGGTTTCCATGTGATATTATCTTGGGATCAATCGAACCAGGGCATGAAAATGATATGGTAGTTACAGGTGATGGTCTAAGGTGCCTTCGATATACTATCACGGATGACAACAAATGTATTGTAAATTACAATCTTGGGGGCATGGGACATTTCAAGAATATTCCTCTTAATACACCGATTGATTTTGAAATCATTTGTCAAGCCTGTGAGAATTACGTTGAAGAATATTCATGGGAAGCCAAGAGAAAACTTCATCCAAATTCTCCATTTTTCTCAAAGGAATCAGAAGAAGAATTAAAAGAATGGCGAAGAAAAAATTAAAAAGCTATTCAATTTTTCACAAAGCAGGGTTAGCGAACTGTTACAAAAAATCTATAAAAATCTGTAAAAACTTAGTATAATTAAGAAGGTAAACGAAAAAGGAATACAGAAACTATCTGTATAAATGAAATAATATGAAACATCCTACTGTAATTAGAGTGACAGACACTGAATTTGAACTAAGCGATGGAACTGTGTATCCACATGTGATTCCATTAGATGAAACACCAGATTTAGAAGAGTTCAAGGCTAACTATGAAGAGATGCTCATATTGTTTCAACAAAAAGGGATAGTTGAAATAGATGAAGCAGTTAGTGAGCATAAGTAAAGCATCAGATATGTTGGGCGTATGCCCTGAAACATTGAGATATTGGGAGCTAGATGGGAAGATAAGCCCTGTCTATACCTCTGGTGGGCACCGTAGATATAAAGTTACAGAGTTAGAAGAAACTAGAAACGAATATATTGCTTCATCTGATGTCGTAAAAGTTGCTGTTTATTGCAGAACTTCATCTCATGAACAAAAACAGAAAGGAGATTTAGAAAGACAAGTCGGAAGAGTTTTGTCTTATTGTGTCAGCAAGCAATACCAAGTTATTGAAACACTCGAAGAAGTTGGATCAGGCATGTCTGATTCGAGAGCTAAACTCAAAAAACTTTTCAAACTTGTTGAAGATGGTAAGATTAACAAAGTTATTGTTGAACATAAGGATCGTCTCTGCCGATTCATGTTTGAATTCTTAGTGGCTTACTTTGCCTCACACAACGTAGAAATAGAATGGGTAAGTGAAATTCTTGGTAAATCATATGAAGAAGAATTAGTTGAAGATATTCTTTCATTAATGGCTTCATTTTCTAATAAAATCTATGGGAAAAGGTCTGCTGAGAATAAAAAAGCTAGAAAATTAGCTAAAGAAATGGAGAAAATAAAGAATGAATGATAAAGAAAAAAAAGAGCTTATAGTTAAATTAGCTAAATGCGGATTTTCAATAACTGAAGCATGGAATTTCTTGCGTTCTTGTGGTTTGGTAAAACCTTGGGTAATTATAGAACATGACGGATTTGGCATAATCAATGATTATGCATTGCAAAGGATTAATGTGGTTTGAGACAAATATGGATAAATTAAAAGAACACCAATGGACTATAGAAGATACAAAATTTATTTGCAAGGTGTGTGGTTATAGTCCAAATGAAGAAGAGTCTAAATTTTTATCATCCTGCTACTGGTCAAGCTTTTCCGCAGATATTCATGTTACTGATAAATCAATATGGAACAAAAAAGGTATAGACAGGACTAACCCTGAATAAATCAATATGATTCATACTGAAAGGCATTACATAAAGGAAAATGAGCAAATATTAGTTCTTTGTCAGCAAAGTAAAGAACTTTACAATAGATGTAACTTCTTAATGCGACAGGCTTGGATTAATCATCAAACTCTTCCTGATATTTCTAAACTAATCGAAGAAACACAATCTTTAGATTGTTTCAAAAATCTTCACAATACTAAAACTGCGAAACAAACCATTAGGAAGTGCCTCACTGATTGGACTAATTTCAAGAAAGCATTAAATGCTTATAAGAAGAATAGTTCAAAGTTTTTAGGAATACCAAAACCACCACATTACAAAAATAAATTAGCTCAAGTAGTATTCTATAACGAGACAATCAAAGGTGGTCAATCAAGTAAACTTGAAAAACAAAAATCAGGAATTATAACCCCATCAAATGATTGTTTTTCTATTAAATCAAATAGAAAATATAAACAAGTGGTGATCACACCAAAAACATTTGGGTTCATTATTGATGTCAGTTATGAAACATCAAATATAATTCCAAGAAAATCAAAACAAGAATCAGTAGTGTGTATTGACTTAGGTGTAAATAACTTATGTGCGATAACTTCAGATAAGCATAGTCCAATACTTATCAATGGTCGTATAGTAAAGAGCATCAATCAATATTACAATACTAATCCTTGTAAATCTCGTTCTAAGAAGAGATATTTTAGAATGGAGAACTATTTCCATCATGTTTCTAAATTCATTATTGATAATTGTGCCAACAACAAGATAGGAACAATCATCATTGGCAAAAACGACGGATGGAAACAAAACACAAAGAAAGGAAAGCGAATGAGAAAGAAAAATAGACAAGAATTTCAATATATACCATTTGGTAAATTGATTGAGAAGATTGTTTATAAAGCTGAGATGACTGGTATAAGTGTGATTTTTACAGAAGAAGCATATACAAGTCAAAGTTCTTTCTTAGATCGTGATATCTTGCCAGACTATGAAACAGGAAAGAAAACTAATCCTGAATTTTCTGGAAAAAGAATCAAAAGAGGCTTATACCAAAGCAAAGAAGGTATTCTTTTGAATGCTGATTGTAATGGTTCAGCCAATATCGGACGAAAAATAATCCCAAACATGAATAATGAATGGGATAGGAGCGTTGCCGCAACGCCTGTAATTGTTAATCCCTTGCGTAGCAAGAAACTAAGTGTCTACGTTTAACGTAGATTAACATGACGGATTAAGATTAAAACAAAGAAAATCAAATAAAATGAAAGAATGTAACCATTACCAGATTTTTATAGATTTTTTAGAACGGTATACTAGAATCATGAAAGAAACATCAAAATGTCGTCAAGTACTTATCACCAATCTGGTGACGCTCACCAAAGCAGACCGTATCAAATGGGAACGCGACAAGAAAAACAGTGATCAATGGAATGTCAAGATTGAAGATTTATCATTTTCATTCAGAAGTGGATTTCTCCGCGAGAATGATTCTATTATTGCAAATCATCATATCACACCCGATCTTGAAGATGTCATTATCGAACAGCACTGTCGATTTTGTAACAACAAAATTGTCAAGCACTTTACAAGCGAAGAAACTGGAATTACAGAAAAAGATTTAAAAGCATTTCAAGAATTGTTTCAAACCGTGTTGACATTTCTGTAATTCTTGCGGTAGAATAATAATGTATGCGGTTGAGCATAAAGGTCAGGTGACCTAGTGAGTCTCATAAACTCGCCGTGGGGTTCGAGTCCCAATCCGCTCCCATTTTTTAAAAAATTCTGCTAACATTTTAAAGGAATATGTAGTAGAATAATAGAAGAGAATAAAAGCAACGGAAAAATTATCATGAACATCACCACTACTACCACTACAATAGGAAGCACAACATCTGGAACAGGTGTTGTTGGTGTTGTTATATCTGGCTCAGATAGTGATGATACCTAAATTTACCGAAGCTTAATCAAACATCTTTAGAAGAGGCTCGGTGGAAAATCGAGCCTCTTTTTCTTTCATAAATAAACAAAAGTTTAAATAGTACATTGACAATAGAATAGAGTAAAATGAAATTGGATATGGGAAGTCTGAAATTAAATCAGACTTCCCAATAGGAAAAGTTTTAATGCGGGGTTGGTCTTCTTGGTGAGGGCCTTAGTCTTCCAAGCTAAAGAGACGGGTTCGAAACCCGTACCCCGCTCCAATTTACGGGTATGTAGATCAATTGGTTAGATCGTCTGACTGTCTATCAGAAGGTTGAGGGTTCAAGTCCCTTCATACTCGCCAATTTTGTCGATATGTCATATCGACAAACGTTTTATGGCTTGTGGGACTGCATGGTGTGGTCGCCGCCCTGTCACGGCGGATATTCAGGAGGGATCGTTACCCTTACAGGTCGCCAATTATATGCACTTGAAGTTCATGTGGATGAATACTTCTTTGGTAAAGAAGTGGTAATGAGTTCGAGTCTCATCTAGTGCTCCAATTCATGCGGATGTAATTTAAGGGTAGAATGCGATCTTGCCGAGATTGTTGTACGAGTTCGAATCTCGTTATCCGCTCCATATTATGGCCTTAAAGCATTGAGACGATGCAGCGGTTTTGTAAACCGCAGAGTAGAGTTTGATTCTCTATTGGGCCTCCAATTTATGCTCCTATAGTTTAACGGTAGAACAGCGGTTTTATAAGCCGTATTAGTGGGGAGACGCCTGCATGATCTGGGTTCGAATCCCAGTAGGAGTACCATTTTTTAAAAACACTCGAAAACACTTGACGAATAAGTGGTTTATATCGTAGAATATATAAACAAGACGGACTCTTAGCTTAGGCTGGCTTAAAGCAAAATGCTCATAACGTTTAGATCGTGGGTTCGAATCCCACAGGGTCCACCAAGATTTCTAAATGCGGATTGTGATGTTCTAAATGACAGTTAGCACATAATAAATCACATTTTTCAATTTCCGCCAATAACCTTGTCATCGTTATATTAGATAAAGACCTTGCATCTAAAGCAATTTCTTTAAGTTCAGGATCACGATGATGAAATGTTAATGCAGCATAATTTTTGTTATATCCACAAATCTGACATTTACCGCCTTTCATAGAGATAAGTTCTTTCTTTCGTTCGAAATGTAAAGTTTTTTGTCTCTCCCATGTATTGCGATTTGTGCTTTTTTCTTTTTTCTCTTTATAGAGATTGCAGTATTTTAATACATTTGTCCAATTGCCAAACTTTTTTCGATAAATATAATTCATTTTGAAATCTTTAAAAGTTGGAATACGATTATGCTCATTATAGAAATTAATAACTCTTTGTGCTAGTTCATCTTTAGATACTTTCCTTCCTTCGTTTGCACATTCTTTACTGCAAAAAATTGAAGTTTGTTTGTGCGTAATAGCACTTTGTATATTATTTTTCTTAGCCATAAAACTTTGATTGCAATTTGGACAATCTAGTTCATAAGTTTTTTGGTCATTAAGCTCAATTGTGTGTATGTTCCTATTCATAACAATAATTTTCAGTTAAATAAATCAATATTCCTTCTTATATTTTAAAAAATGTAGAAAATTTCTTGACAAAAGAGTAAAGAGATGATAAAATTATATCAATGAAAAATATTTCTGGCGATGAGCAAACATTCGACTTTTTGTCTAAAATGATCGACAATGCTGAGTCGCGGGGATATTTCAATGGTGATGATATAGCTTTATCTACGGTATGGTGGTACAAGAATCCACCTTATCATTGGTTTTATTCCAATATTGATGTAGAGCAATTACTTAATGCTTTAAATAATGACAATTATAAGAAAGTAAGAAAATTGCTTAGAAGTGGATTCAATAAACATGAGGAAAATCTCTTGATAAAAGAGTAAAGAAGCGGTATAATATAAACATGTCAAACTTCGACAGATCATCAGCGCGTAATCGAGTCTTGGCGGACAGGAACACTGACTATGAGAGGATACTTTGCCATGCAAGTGTAGCCAAAGCTCGAACTCAAAATGCTCGTTTAGAGATAGAAGGAAACAAAATGTTTGGTGTTCTACATAATGTGATTAAGCCATTAATCGCAAAGTCAATTTCTAATGGTATTTTTGAAGTAAATATACCATATAAAGAACTTTCTAATGATGACCCAATTAATATTAATGGTGATATCACAGCATTAGGCAAATTCATCAAACGTCAGCTTGAAGGCTTGGGATACGCTGTCTTCTTTAATAAAGAAAGCCTTTTCATAGGATGGGAATAATTCCTATAAAGGAAATGTATAAAATCACTTGACAAAAGAGTAGAAAATCATGTAGAATATAAACATGAAAGAAACAAACGATTTTTAACGCAGGGATCGCATAGTGGTCGATTGCACCCGCCTTGTAAGCGGGAGGGTTTTTCCCCACAGGAGTTCGAATCTCCTTCTCTGCTCCAATTTCATATGCAGGCGTCTTCTAATGGCCTAGGAACCGTCGTTTTCAGCGATTGTAATGTGGGTTCGAATCCCATCGCCTGTACCAAAATTTGTATGAATCCAGTTGCACCTTTCGGTGCGTCGAATAAATAATTCGTTTCCCTTGACAGGAAAAAATGCTGGTATAATACAAAATATCACGGTACCTGACGAAGACCAAGAGGTACGGTAGACGGGTAGAGTCTATGGTAGGGTTGCGGGAATTACCTTAACAACGCACAATTTTCGCCCGAATAAAATATCGGACAATTAAAGCTTAGTATTTAAACAGGGAACTGGCTAGGCATCCATTGGGGGCTACTGATTTGCCCGACTAAGGTGGAGAGAAACTTGCGGGGAACAGTGTACAGTACACGAGTTCAAAATTTGGTAGGCTTGCTGACCACCGAGGCGAAAAATAATTCCAAATAAAGCTTGACAATCATGAACTCTGTGGTATAATGATTGTCAGATTGCAATCAGGAAAGTCACTGAGAGCAAGATTTTATTCCAGTAATGGAGTATAATCCTAAGTAGACTTGGCCGCTTGGAGAGACAAGCGCCATAGAGAAAAAAACATGAGACTAAAATCAGCAACCAGTGAATTCGTCGTTCAGTTTTCCTTCCCAAAGGGTAGGAGAGATACTAAAAATCATTCAGCACAAACTGAATGCACAATTCTTGTCGGCCCTCTCGATAGCCGAGATGCAGAAAAGACTAATTTGTGTACCGTTAAAGTTCGACGCGACACTCGTGACAAGTGTAATCTTGTCGTAGCTCGTGAGTATGCTCTGAAGAAGGCACTTGATGAAGCACAAATGAGTTCCGCTGACAAGAACTTCATTTGGCAGAATCGACTTATCCGAAAGGCGAATTGCTTCGATACGGATTTGACTTTCTAAATGATTCCATGTAATGTATAGGAAGAAATTCCTATACATTACATAATTATCTCATAAAAAGCACGATAATTAAGCATGGAATTATTAACACAAGAACAAGCCGAAATATTAATCACATCTTTCATCCAATCAAGATTAGAAAAAGGATTAAGCTTCACAGAACAAGAATGCAAAGAAGTAACTGATTGGGCAACAAGAACATTAGTTGATTTTGCAACATTTTCAGCTTTAATGGATGGAAAAATGGATATAGAGGATTTTTCAAGTGAGCGTGGCATCACTTTCAAATCATCCGACATGGGTATTGAAGAGTATGTCAATCGTTTATTTGAAAAGAATGGAGAGTAAACTCATAAGGTTTGAGAGTTGTTTTGAAAACAAATGAGACCGAAAGGTTAGGGGTTCGAGTCCTCTGCTCTCCGATTATTTATTTTACAAAGAATTTCATCGATAAATTCCCAATATTGGTTTAACTTTGATTCGGTCCAATTTTTTACTTGTGATATATCGATAACACAAAGTTCTATACCAACTTCACGACAATATGCTACTTTTTGTTGGTCTTTGTTTTGAATTTTCAAAAATTTATCTAAGCCGTAAATGGGTTCATAATGCACTGGGCCGTTAAATTCTATAGCAAATTTAAGATCAGGAAATAAAAAATCTAACTCAAATCCCAAAGATTGATCATTGACAACTACACATAGTTGTGGATAATTTTTTATTATTTGGTTTTGAATATAAATTTCTATTTTTGATCTTCGTGTGCCGTGTTTTTTGTGAGCATTATTATATTTAGCGCTACATGATCTAGAACAAAAGTTTCTTTCTAAAACATCAGATGGTTTTCGGCTAACATCATTACCACAATTGGCGCATAACACAATTATACGTTTATTATTTGATCTAGCACAACATGCACGAGAACAAAACAAAGCTGTATTTGGACGGTTACCATTCATTGCTCTTAAAACATGATTTTTTGCAAGTGTGAATGAAAGATGGCATTCTTGACATTTTAATAAAACTGGATGACGCGCACTATAATTCTTGAATTCTTCTAATGTTGATAACATTTCCATATTTATCAATACCATATGTCGGTATATTTCACCTTCGAGTCCTCTGCTCTCCGCCAAGAATTTTAGAAAAAACTCAAAAAATGTGTTGACAAAACGATCAGAAAAGACGTAGAATAATACATAAGAAAACAAAGGGAAAAGAAACAAAAGAAGCGAGGGATAGATCGAGAATTGCGATCACAATTATATCCTGAAAACCTGAGCCGCTGAAACCTCAGGTATGCTATGCGGGACAAGCGGGAGAGACTGCACCAACAGTTTTGGGAAGCGATTGCACATAGCTTCTCGGAAAGCTAGTTGCTGGCTATAACAGTGACCAAATTGGATGTATCCAATCGAGTCTTTTCACAGACGACGTTAGTAGAGTGTTACGGAGATAAGCTATAATTGACCGAGAATACAATATTAGCTCTAGCGCAAGCTGGGAAAGTATATTGGGATGTGCATTCTGGTATACTACAAACAGGGATGCAATTGGTCCTAGACCCGTAAAAAGTGATGGTCCTCCAAAGGTGTTGGCTTAACGGCAAACATTTAAACTGCATCCCTAACAATTTGCCCTGGGTCGTTTTAAGACGTCGAACCGCTGGGGGCGATCTGTAAAGATCGCAACATAGCCAACCAGGGAATCGTTTTACATAAGTTCGCACCTTATGAAACCCTAAATGCGGGGATACGCATTCGTGTTCTTATCTGCCGAAATCGTATTAGAGTGCAGTCGCCTTTAGTTAGTTTTTTTGCGTGATAAAAACTAATGGTTTGATGCAGATTTTGACCAGAATAATATCTGCTCCTTTAGATTAGATCAATCTAGCTAATTGATACTTAAAAGGGAAGGGCTATAGAGATGTGCGGATTACTATAGCCTAATAAAGTTTACACAATCTCAATTGCTAGTCTGACGATTGTGTGCGATTATTGACTAGCTAAAGGTCGTCTGTATTAGAAGCCTGGTAGTGATGTAAGACGAATAAACTACATATTGTTTGTGTATTTTTAAAATACACTTGATACAAAACTAAAATATCAGTTTGAAGTTTTGTGTGAGATTTGTAACTGATTAAAGTGCATATGTGATAAGAAACTGATGGTGATGAAATATGCTTAAACCATCGAATAGATTTGTGTAGGGCTGATTGTTGGTGTATACTACAATTAGTTCGGGGATGAAATATTCCCCATAAGATTTCACTTGCTCAAAGTGAAACGTGGTAATGTTCACACGTAAACAATAAAAAGAACACGGGTTAAGCCCTATTTGTCGAGAACAATCGGGCACCCCTGAGCTGTAGGGTAAATAAAATAGAGCGGCAGATTGAAAATGATATCTATATATCTGCGACGGGTTGATTATGTGAGCAGTAATCAACCCTTAAACATTTTTCGAGGTATAATAAATATATGACCAGAGACGAATGGATGAACCTCCAAATAGGAGATCGAATTTCGAACATTAAGTCCCCTTATGCACAGAATCTAATTGTTGCAGAAATCGCAGAAGATCAAAGAAGTCTACAACATTGGAAGGATAGAGGATATACTGATGTAGAAAGATTATGTAAGATGACCAGAGAAAATGATTCCTTCCATACTTGGGACGGAATTCATGATAACTGGATTAAACATGGATAGTAATTTCAATTGGTGTTGAAGGCTGTTTCGAAAACAGTACGGACTGTCAAAGGTTTGGGGTTCGATTCCTCTACTATCCTTTTAAAATATGCTGACATTCTACCATATTTTAAGGTAGAATAATAATGTCTAGTCGATTATACGCGGTACACGAGCCGTACAATAAAAGGGGAATAAATTCCCCTTTACTATTAATGGAGAGTAAACCAATCTGGAGTATTGGGGCATCCTGGAAAGATGTTCGGACGCGCAAGCGTCTACGGGTCGGGGCCGTTGCTCTCCTCCATTTTACTTGCTAACAATTCTAACATTTATTTCGTAGAAGAAGTCATGGCAAAAACACAAGAAGAAATCGAAGAACTTAATAACTTCGTCACAGATTTAAACACAGTAATGGCTGATTTTAAGGCTTTAGCAGACAAGATGATCACAACTCCTGGTAAAGACATGATGGAACAATATCTTGAAACAAATTAAAGCACAAATTTTAGTCGAACTGGATGACTAATGGGATGTAAAGCAGATAGGTGTCTGTCATTGTTTGCTAAACAAATGGGACCGCAAGGTCTGGGAATCGTGTTCTCTGCATCCCGCCATTTTCAATAAAAAAGCACGATAATATCTACATGATAAAAATCACTGTAGATATGTGGCCTTACGGAGATGCAGATAATAAGTATAACATAGCCGAAGGCAAAATCGCACTTCAAAACGTACACCCTGAAACAAATCAAGGAAATTATTGCTATTTTTTCTTTCAAGAAGGCAATAAATCCGCCCAACGTGTAGATAAAAACGGTACAATCACTGAACACCATAGATCAGAAGGTGTACTTAAATTAATATATCTTGCATTAAAAGATATATATGAGGAAAATAATGGCTAAGAACTCCACAGAAACAGTAATCGAAACTTTGGCTAAATGCACAATGAACTTACCAAAAGTTCAAAACAAATCGAAGGAAGATATTCATCCACGAGTTATTCGAGCTTGGATCAAGCGTTATATCGAAAACGGAGAAAATGTTGTTGTTGAAACAAGCGCGGATGATAAAGAATATATCTTTACCGCCGATGATCTTCTAACACTTGTCCGAATTGAGATTATGTTTGAGAATATTAATCGAAAAGGCACTCCACAAGATAATTCCTATTGACAATCTCAAAAATCGAAGGTAAGATATAAAACATGGTAATCGAACTCGAAAACGGCATTGAATTGTCTCTCGTCAACGAAAGTATGTTGGATCAAAATGTTAATGTGATTGTAAACGCTAACAATACCAATATGCGCGGTGGTGGTGGGATCAATGGTGCAATTCATAAGGCCGCTGGACCTCATCTTTTGGAGTATCTACGTCTTGTAGCTCCGCTTGGTGCGCCAACATCTCAAGTAATTGTCACGCCTGCTTTTGAACAATGGAGAAATGACTATATTTTCCATGTCGCAGGCCCGAATTGTCAAACAGGCATGAAGCCAGAATATAAAACTGAACTTCTACTTTGTTATCGTAATTGTATCAAGATGATTGAACATCTTAATACAACAATGGGCAGACAAATCAAATCTATCGCATTTTGCTCTATTTCTACTGGTATTTACAAGTATCCATTGGATGAGGCCGCAGAAGTTGCCGTAACAACAGTGAAAAAGTATCTTGAAGCTACAACAGATACAACAATTCAATCTGCTGTTTTTGCCATGTATACACAAGAAGAATACGAAGCATACAAGAAGGTTTTCGAGGAATTTTCGAAGTAAACCTTGACAAAATACTTTCATGTCTGTTATCATACAGACATGAAAGTATTAGTTTCTACAACCCTCACTCAAGGTCAACGTAAAAGTGATTTCTGTTTTGCCGATGTTGATGAATTGCTCAGATTCACCAATGAATGTGATGCAGATAAAAATAACATTGATGGACGATGTGGCTGTCGCCGCTCTCTTACTGGTATGACAACAGCAAAAGGAACAACAACTTTTGTTGTTAAAGAAGTTAAAATGACGCAAGATGAATTTATTGAGCGTTATCGGCAATCACTCAAAGACGCTGGCGAAGAACTTAATGCAGTTTTGGAAGCCTTTATCATTGAGAATGCAAAAGAGCTTGTACGTATTGCTCATCTATTACCCACTGGAGCAATTGTTGAAAAAAGAGGAAATAAATTCAACACAAGATGAAAAATCGCCCTGTTGTTATTAAAACTTTTCCACTAGAGGAAATTTTTCCTCTAGTGGAAAAGCAGAAAGCAGAAATCGAGGTAGATGGTAATGTCTATACTGTTTATCTTGGGCGTCCACAACAAATACTATTTCTGAATCATAGAACTTGTGTTCGTTGTGGTAAAGAAGGCAATCATTATCGTTTAATGTACGATAAAACAAACCCAATTCCATGTTATCAATACTTCCTAAATCTTTACAGTAAGGAAGGATCATTGATGACAGCCGATCATATCATACCTAAAAGTTTAGGTGGACCAACAACTTTAGACAATCTTCAATGTATGTGCAGAAAATGCAACAACAAAAAAGGAAACAAACTTCCTGAAAATCTCGTAGTAAAACCTTGACTTTCAACTATTCAATAAGGAATACTAATTATGATGAATAATCTTACATTCACCACCCAAGGTTCTTGGGAAACTACAACCCTCACCAGAAATGGCGAACAAGTTGCTGCTCGTGCAATCTATTTGAAGTTAACTTCAGTAGATTTTAATGAAGGCGACGATGGCGGCACTGATTCTGGTATTATCGTTGATGAAGCTCGTGTTGTTATTCCACGAGTAAGTCAGGATGAAGTTGATGATGCTATTGATCGAGGTAATTTTGATCTTGCATACAGCCTATGTTCTGACGAAGATATTTTCCCTGGACTCATTGAGTTTATCACTCCAAGCACTGCTTTTCGTGTTGAACTTACTGATCCCACTATGAATTCTGATAATTTCCGATTTTTTATGGAAGGAATTGACATCACAGATGATATTTGTGAGGTAGAATTTAACATCGACAGTATTAATAACACTGTCAGCGGATGGTTTTCCTACGTATCTGATCGTGGACTATTCGGAAGATTCGACACTACAACAGTCACCGTACTGTAACGACAAAAGGAAAAACAAAAACAAAAAACATGAAGAAAACTCTAACATTTATTCTCGGAATTGTTCTGGCTCTGCTTCTGGCATTCCCAGCATTCGGACAGCGTGGCGGTAGCTTTGGTGGTGGCCGAAGTTCTTTCGGTGGTGGAGGCTTTAGTTCCTCACGATCCAGTTCTAGCTTCGGCAGTAGCCGATCTAGCTTTGGCGGTAGTTTCTCATCCCCGCGATCTTACTCGGCTCCTAGTAGCAGTTTCACTCGTTCAAGCGGTAGTTTTGGATCGAATCGAACTTATACGTCCAGTAGTCGGCCTTTTGGATCAAATCGGACTTATACGTCTACTAATCGTGTAAGTTTTCGAAATAGCTTCCGAGTTGGCTATCGCCCTTCACTTAGCGTTCATTTTTACGGACATCCTTATTCTTACATGGGACACTCTCTTTATTGGTACGGCGGTGGATGGTACTCGTACTCCCCTGGTGGCCCTTTATATATGGGTAACGTAGGAATGCCTGGTTATGCAGACACCTATGGTTATAATCCAACCTATGTAGGTGGTGGAATGGCACCCGCTCCTGAGGCGGTAGCACCTAATCCTTTTGTATGGGTATTGTATGTAGCTATTGGATTAATTGTTATTATAGCATTAAGGTGGTGGAATGGCACCCGCTCCTGAGGCCGTACAGTCAGGTGGTGGAATCGCATCATTCGTTATGCTAGTGTTGGTGGTGGTAGTCGTTCTGGTGGTGTTGTCATCAGTCTTCCGATAAACGGTCTAGTTGAAATCTAAAATAAAAGGGAAGATGCAATGTCTTCCCTTTTATTTTGTGTCTTAAAATGTATGGCGGGACGATTATTGTAACTATTTTAAAATGAGATGTTGATTTTTACATACACTGGGGTATACTGCGTATATGCTCAACATTGAATACCGAAAAGCCACATATAGTCTGTCATTTGAACTTCCATTCAAAGTGTATGACAGTGTTTCAAAATCTAACTTATTGGTGGATAAACTACGTGATGCAAAATTCGGCGGACATCTAACAAATGATGTTTACTTGGGAACAAAAAGAATTTCTATCACAATTCATGATACAAATAAATCACTTGAAGATGTTCAAAAACAAATCAATCAGATTTATGATTCTGTTGTGAATCCAGTCAAAACTACCACCAAAACGAAAGGAAAAATCGCTCAAGAAGTTGTATAATATTGTATCAGAACATTGTTCTGTGATATAATAAATGCGTCATCCATTGCAACAAATGTTGCCCATTCGACGCCAAGGAAAACAATATGAAAAAAGAAGCTCGATATATCCTGTCTGATGCAGGTAATAACAATAATAAGTTTTGGAACATCAGCATTGATTCCAATAATGTTGTAACTACTCATTGGGGTAGAGTTGGGGATTCAGGACAATCAAAATCATTCCCATGCGGAAGCGATTCAAGTGCTGAATCATTCTTTCGCTCCAAGTGCGGAGAAAAGGAACGCAAAGGTTATGTTCCTCAGCGTGTTCTTACTGATACTGCCACTGTTAAGGCTGTAACATCGAACGATCTCTCTAAGGTGGCTAAGGCTCAGATCAAAACAAACTCTCCTGATCTTGATTTGCTTCTGGAATTTCTTGTCAAAACCAATGCACATAACATTATGTCGCAAACAAGTATGACATATAACGATACCACTGGATTGTTCTCTACGCCGCTTGGTATCGTTACGCAAGATGCTATTGATGATGCGCGTATTCTCTTGACGCAAATTGGCGATATGGTCTATAAGAAGGATTATGATAATCCATCATTTCTTACAACATTAAGCAAGTATATGATGATTATTCCGCAAAACATCGGACGCACTAAACCTGATCCAAGAGTCCTTTATCCTAGTCTCACCGCTGTCCAAGCACAAAACACTATTTTAGACTCGCTAGAAGGCAGTTTACAGGCCGTTTTGTCGGGAGCTAAGACAAATACCCCTGCGGTGGATAATAGCCCCGCTCCGTCGGTTTTTGACGTGAAATTGCATACAGTTGATGATGGTAAAACGATTGATCGTATTGCTAAAAAGTATCAATCGACTCTACAGGGCATTCACGCAAGTTCGCGTTTGAAGGTCTATAGAGTTTATGAAGTCCAAATTGGCGATATGTCTCGTGATTTTGAACTTCATGGTAAGCAATTAGGAAACGTCTGGGAATTGTGGCATGGCACTCGTGCAGGTAATTTGTTGTCGATTCTTGCTAAAGGAATGATTATTCCTCCATCAAGTTCGCCTCACGTTACGGGCCGTATGTTTGGCGATGGTCTGTATTTCTCAGATCAATCCACTAAGTCATTGAATTATGCTTATGGTTGCGCCCCTGGGCAACGTGGCGGACTTGAAAGTTCAACATTTATGTTTTTAGTAGATGTTGCGATGGGTAAATTCTATACTCCAACAGGATACGGTTATCGTCTACCACAACAGGGCTATGATTCAACGTTCGCTCAGGCTGGTAAGTCTGGCGTTATGAATAATGAAATGATCGTTTACAAACGCAATCAAGCAAATCCGACATTTTTAATCGAATTTCGATAAACACTTGACAAACAACTCACAAACAACGTACAATAAAACAGTAAGGAAAAACAAACCATGAATACAAAACTCACTACCCTTCTCACCGCTCTTGTCGCCGCAAATATCTCTTTCACCGCCTATGATGTGACTCTTGCACTTCGTAACGCTGGTGAACAAGTCGGTCATTACAATGAAACTCGCCCCGCAGTCCATGATTTTATGAAGGATCAGGCTGGTTGGAATCGCGTTCTACAGTTTGTTGGTGGTCCTGCTCCTGCATGGGTGTATTATGCAGATGCTTATGGCGTTGATCCATCAGACTACAGCACTCACGACGTTCAGGCTTTCGCAACTAAACTCTTTGCTCCTGCTCCACAAGTGAGTAATACAACCCCTAAGCCTCTCGCTTCTCCTGCACCTGTTGCTAAGGTTTCTACGCCTGTTCCTGCGTCTGTCGTCGCATCATCTAAGCTGGATCAGAAGAATCGTCTTCGTGTTCCTGTGAATGTGACTCGTGCCGCTGGCATTAAGCCACGACAAGTCGTATACGTCGATGTTGATTCTAAGGGTGGAACTGTTACTTTCAATTCGTCCCTTCAAAAGTCAGGCCGCGCATATTCCGTTGACGTTTACGGTAACATTCGTGTAGCCCTCGGAAATGACATTAAGGGTAACGTGTTCAACTTCACCGTTGACTCTGGAAAGATCGTAGCTCAAGTTAGCTAATTTCAATAAGGAATGGGAAGTTTCCTTCCCATTCCTTATTGTTTTAATACAACAATAATCGTCCCGCCATAGATTTTAAGACGTAAAATAAAACTTGACAATTCAAACGTTGTATGGTATGATTATAAACAAATGTGTTTACCTGATCTGTCTAACATTGAATGGGTAGAGATTCAAGAAATTCTCACTAGCTGGCTATCATGTGACAGCACTGAAATTCTCAGCAATCAATCGCCAAAACAGAAGAAACGCAAATGGTCTGAATTAATCAAAGATGTCAGACTAGATGATTCGTATGAAGAAGTAAAACTCTTCATTGACGATGAAGGTTTTTGGATTCCCTTAGAATACCGTAAAGAAAATGGGTATAATCTATTTACTAACGGACATCATAGACTAGCCGCCGCAATCGAATTAGGATATAAATATGTCCCAATGATTATTATAGATGATAATCATTGCTATTTCAATATTAGAAGCTTTATTGATGCAGATATTGAATTAACAAGATTAATTCATCCTGAGAATCCTGATGCAGAATTTATAATGAAATGAAAACAATATTCAAACGAATCCCTTATATGAAATTGATCATTAAAACAGTATCCTATACTGTGCCGATGACAATACCTCATATTGAATGTGATCACGACTATAAGTTTGTCAATACTGGGCTAGATGCTGGCGTGGATCGCAATGGAAATTTGTATGAAGAACATCAAAACCAATTTGTTTGTTTGAAATGTCAATCTGAAAAATTAGATTGCATTTTGAAAACGACTATGGTACAATAAACATATGAGACAACTCGCAGAATACTTTGATGTAACTAATCTTGTTCACATTAACAACTTTAAGCTCATGTGTGAAACTGGACAATACAGTCGATCATTCATTGATTCACTGCCAGAAGATGTCAATAGGCTGACATTGTATCTTAACACCAGAGACATCGCTGATAAGATAGTGGCTCAATATCTGAAAGAAAAGCATGAACTTTCAAGGCTTTTATTGAATCCAGATGTTGAAACATCTGAAACTACCACATACGAAGTTCAAGTATATCATCCTAATCTGGCGGGTTCATCAACACATACTTATACGATTAAATCACAGGATGATGAAACTGCAATCCGATATGTCAAAAAATTGCATGAAAAAAATCCACTCGATGACATCAAACTTTATAAGTTTGTAGAAACTAAGAAAACTGTGAAATCTTCCGTCTATTCAACGATTGAGGACTTGATCTAATAAGATGATTTACGTTTTAATTTACTTTCTAGTAATTGTCGTAACGTTTTTACTCATTATGAGATTTTATCCGTATGAGTTCAAAACTACTGTCATGAAAATTGAATATTACAATGACTTTGCCGTGTCGCGCTCACGCACCGAATGGAATGACAAATACCAATGTGAAATTGCTTTAAAGGAAGATACGCTTTCTAACAGTTATATCTCGTGGTTTTTGCAATATTTCCATTGTATCTGATTTATCTATTCTGTAAATGGATTAGATACAGTTTACTGTATTTCTTTCAAAGCTCTTTAAAAAGAGAAAAGCGAATCAAAGAACAGATCAAAGATCAAGAACAAGTCTTGGCAAATCTAAACAAAGAGATCGAAAAAGCCAAAAAAGAATTAAATTCCTGCTAACAAAAAGCAGGAATTTATGGTAGAATAACAGTATAGAATAACACAAGAGCATTCACTGCTCATTTTGGAAGAATAAGATGAAGAACACCAACACCACAACTAGATATAGAATCTTCATCTCTGGCTACGTCAGAGACTTCCAACAGCAACGTTGTCGGCGTACCGCTTAAGTCGGGCTGATAGACGTTCTCCATTTCCGTTCCAAATCAGTTCGCTCCGAGTGGTATGACCGTTCATACTGTCGGATCAGTCAATGGTAGGCTAGGTCTCTCTGAAAGATTCAATGATGGTTCAAATCCTTCTCCGACAGCCAAGTTTTAAACTGGGGGGTCGTTCAATGGTAGGACATGACACTTTGACTGTTATTATCAGAGTTCGAATCTCTGCTCCCCAGCCAAATTTTTAGGGGATGCTATGGGATATAGACAGTTGCCTTTGAAGCAAATGGAGTGAGTTCAATTCTCACGTCCCCTGCCAAGCTCTTTGAAAATCGAATATCTGTCTGTAGTGGAATGGAGAACACATCGCCCTGCGAAGGCGAAGATTTCGAGTTCAAGTCTCGACAGACAGACCAAAACGCCCTCGTAATCCGCCGTGTCTTCGAAACATGAGTAGGTAAAGGATTGCAAATGCAGGTTCGAGTCCTGTCGAGGGTACCAACAATTTTCCGCCTATGGTCTAAGGGACGGGGCAGCGGCCTTCTAAGCCGCATATGGGGGTTCGAATCCCTCTAGGCGGACCAAATGTATAACACGTTGTATGAACAAGAAACAACGTAGATTACAAGAAGAATTTCGAAAGTTATATGAAAGACGTGAAGCATACATTGATCCGTTTCATTTACAATCGAAATTTACTATATCGAAAATAACTTTTGCAATATGGCGTATATTAGTTATTACGATATTGATATTTATATGCACAGGTAGGTAAGTGGACGAAACCATCATTCTGCAAAAGTGATACATAAACAACGCGGGTTCGAATCCCGCCCTGTGCTCCATTTTTAGAAACCGTTCCTAAAAATCTACTGAAATCTACATTTCAAGTATCTCTTAAAGTTCGAGCCTTAATCAGCTAAATCTGTTGCTCATCTTTTCAGATGCAGATT